>Ga0136644_10001120_pt1 | contig 21223 bp, 22 predicted proteins | sample C_130820_EF_Meta_FD_94780 | JGI IMG/M metagenome (GOLD analysis project Ga0136644, IMG submission 94780) | Freshwater microbial communities from Lake Croche, Canada to study carbon cycling - C_130820_EF_MetaG (v2) (version 2) | ecosystem: Environmental > Aquatic > Freshwater > Lake | place... | reverse complement strand
TGGCGATTTGCGCGGTCTCGTAGTCGCGGATTTCGCCAATCATGATGATGTCGGGGTCTTGCCGCAAGATGGCGCGCAAGGCCTTGGCAAAGTCCAGATCAATTTTGGGGTTGACCTGGGTTTGGCCCACACCGGCGAGCTCGTACTCGATCGGGTCTTCCACCGTCATGATGTTGTTGCGGGTGGCATCCAGCCCTTGCAGCGCGGCGTAGAGCGTGGTGGTTTTGCCCGAGCCCGTGGGACCCGTGACCAAAATGATGCCGTGGGGTTGCTGCACCAAGTGTTCAAAGCGGCGCAGGGTCTCGCCTTCCATGCCCACCGCTTGCAGCGTGAGGCGGCTTTCTGATTTGTCGAGCAAGCGCAGCACGGCGCGTTCGCCGTGCGCACTGGGCAGGGTGGACACCCGCACGTCGATGGCGCGTTGCCCCAAGCGCAGCGAAATGCGCCCGTCTTGCGGCAAGCGCTTTTCGGCAATGTCGAGCTCGGCCATGATCTTCAGGCGAGAAATGAGTGCTGCGTGCAAGGCGCGGTTGGGTTGCACCACTTCGCGCAGCGTGCCATCGACCCGAAAGCGCACACTGCTGTGGCGCTCGTAGGGTTCGATGTGGATGTCGCTGGCACCGTCGCGCGCAGCCTGGGTGAGCAGCGCATTGAGCATGCGGATGATGGGGGCGTCGTCGGCGGCTTCGAGCAAGTCTTCGACGGCGGGCAGCTCTTGCATCATGCGGCTGAGGTCGGTGTCGCTCTCGACCTCGCTCACCACGGCAGCGGCATTGCTGTCGGCCTGGGCATAGGCCTCGCTCAGGCGCTTGGCCAAGCTGGCTTTGTCGGTGTATTCAAAGGCTTGCACGGCGTGGCGGCGCAGCACCTCGCTCCACGCACCTGCGTCTGGCGCATCGCTGTGCCACAGGGTGAGGATGTGGCCATCGTCCTCCAGCAGCAGTTGGTGGGTGCGGGCAAAGGCGTAGGGCAGCGGGCGACGCATGGCTTATTTGGCCGCAGACGCAGGCGAAACGCTGGGGACAGGGGGGGCAGGCGGCAGCTGGGGTGCGCCGGCTGTGTCGAGCACGATATTGCGCGAGGGTTGGGCGTTTTGTTGCAAGCCCATCATTTGTTGGTAACGGGTGTTACTCAAGGCCTCGGTCGCGGCGGCGTCTCGCACCACCACAGGCCGCAAGAACACCATCAGGTTGGACTTGGTGCGGCTGCGACTCTCGGTCTTGAACAACCAACCCAAGCCCGGGATATCGCCCAGCCCGGGTACTTGGTTTTTGTTGCCGGCGTATTCGTCGGAGAGCAAACCGCCCAAGACCACGATCGAGCCGTCTTCGACCAAGACGTTCGACTCGATGGAGCGCTTGTTGGTGATGTAGCCCGCGGTGGACACCTTGGTGTAGTCGATGCTGGAGACTTCTTGAAAAATCGTCAGCTTGACGGTACCGGTTTCGCTGATTTGGGGTTTGACTTTGAGCGTCAAGCCCACGTCTTTGCGCTCGATGGTTTGAAACGGGTTGACCGAACCCGTGGCGGTGTTGTTGCTGGTGTATTGGCCGGTGACAAAGGGCACGTTTTGGCCCACCACAATTTTGGCTTCTTCGTTGTCGAGGGTCAGCAAGGTCGGTGTGGAGAGGATGTTGCCGTCGCCGTTTTTCTCTAAAAACGTGGCCAAGGTGCCCAGCACATAGGTGCCGTTGATGTTGCGCACATTGCCGATGTTGAGGCCATTGTTCAGGGCGCTGGCCACCGGGTTGCCCGCGGCAGAGATGCCCAAAATATTGCCTTGGCCCACCGAGGAGGTGATGCCGCTGTTGAAGTTGGTGCCAATGATGCCCACGCTGGAGCCCGCTTGGCCCGCGGCGGTTTGCCACTGGATGCCCATTTGCATGGCTTTGTCGGCGTTGACCTCGGCGATCAAGCTCTCGACCATCACTTGGGCGCGGCGTTGGTCGAGCATGTCGATGACGGCGCGCAACTGGCGGTATTGCGGTTCGGGCGCCGTGATGATGAGCGAGTTGGTGGCGGTGTCGGCTTGAATTTGCCCGCCGGTAGTGGCGGCATTGACGCTGCTGTTGCTGCCCAGTGTGCTGCCCGTGGAGCCTGGCATATTGGGTGGCTGGGGCGACAGCGGGGTGGGGTTGGACAGCGAGGCGGCGCCAGCCGTGGCCCCGCTGACGGCGGCACGCAAGGTGGCCGCGAGCTTGGTGGCATCGGCGTTTTTCAAGTACACCACATGGATGTTGCCGTTGGGGGTGCTGCTGCCCGGTTGGTCCAGTTTCTCGACCAAAGCGCGAACCAAGGCCAAGCGCGCGGGGTTGGCCGCACGCACGATCAAGGTGTTGCTGCGTGGCTCGGCCAACAACGTGGTTTTGTAGTCGCTGCCGGTCTGTCCTGGGGCTTGCGCGGCGGCTTGGAGGTTGCCGGGTTCGATCAAGCGGGTGACCAAGGGGGCCAAGTCCACCGCGATGGCGTGCTTGAGGACGATGACCTCGACATCGCTGGCGTTGGACACATCGAGGGCCGCAATGATGCGGGCCATGCGTTGCAAGTTGTCGGCGTAGTCGGTGATGACCAGCGAGTTGTTGCCGGGGTTGACGTTGAGGGTGTTGTTGGGACTGATGAGTGGGCGCAGCACCGGCACCAAGTTGTTGGCTTGCTCAAAGTTGAGCCGGAAGATTTGCGTCACCACCTGTCCGCCCGAGGCGCCAGGACTGGTGATGTTTTGGTCAATTTGCTGCACGCTGCCGCCTTGCAGTTTGGCATCGGCTTCAGGAATAACTTTGAACAGACCTTGGTTTTCTACCACCGCAAAGCCCTGCAAACGCAGCGCAGCCAAAAACTGGGCCCAGGCTTCGGCGGGTGACACGGGCAGCTCGGTGCTGAGGTTGAGCGTGCCTTTGACCCGCGGGTCCACCACCAAATTTTTGTTCGACAAGGTGGCCAAGGTGCGGGCCACGCTTTCGATGTCAGCGTTGACAAAGTTGAGCGTGATGGGCTCTGCCGCTTTTTTCGCGGGGCCTGCGGCGTGCACCACCGACACACCCGCCAGCATGGGCAGCAGTGTGGCGAGCAAGGCCACACGCAGCCTGAGTTGCCAGCGCTGACGCAGACCCTGAGGTGCGGGACACGCGTGACGGGCTTGAAGGTCGCGGCGAAAGAGGGCAGGGTGTGGGTGTGTCATAGGTCGTACTCTTAACTCAGTTCCATGATGGACTTGGCGCCTCGGCGCTGCCCCAAGACGTTCAATAAATTGGACAAGGCGGCTTCAAATTCAGGCTGGGCCGTGGCCTCGCCTTTGAACAACAAACGTTGCGCCAACCATTGCCCTTGGCCGCGCAGTTGCAGGCTGCCCTCCAAGGTGTCGAGGTGGAGGGCGATTCTGTCACCGCCCTGCAGCTGAACACGGTAGTTGCCCAAGGGGCGCAAGGTAGACAAACGGGTGCTTAACTGCATGACGCGCAACTCTGCTTGCCCGCTCAGTTGGGCCGTGCCTGAGCGCATGGCCCATTGCAAGTCTTGGGTGTTGATGCGCAGTTGTGCTTCGAGCTGCAAGGTGTTCCACGGTGCGCCCAAGCCGACCAACCAATGGGCTGGCCATTGCGCTTGGTGGTTGGCCACTCGCACTGAGACGCCGCGCCACAGAGGGGAGATGGACACCAGCACGGGCGCTGGCGTGCAGCACTCAGATTGAAGGCTCAGCCCGAGGGACACGCCGTGCGCCAGGCTCCACTGCGGTCCCAGTTGCCAGTGCAGCCGGGTGGGCAAGGCCACGTCGGTGGTGTCAGACGCAGAGGTGCTGGACTGTCCGTCGCTCAGGGCCCATTGGGCCGAGCCTTGCCACAGGGTGCCTTGTGGATTTTTCAACAGCACCCGGCCCGCACTGGCGCGCGCCACCCCGTTGGCCAGCCACTGGGCCGGGGCCTGGGTGACGATGCCCAGCATCAGCCCCAAGCATGCGCCCACCGCAGCCCAACGCGCGCTGTGACGGGTTGGCCCGGCGGATCCGGGACTGGTAGGCAGGGTTGGACGCTGGCCAAAGCCAGGCAAGCGGTGGGGCAAGGAGACGCGGCGCATGGCTCAGACCTTCAGGGGGCCGCCGTGGGCAGTTTGAGCAGCAGGCTGCCGTCCCACGCGGGGGCCGGGTTGGCTGCACCCGGGGCATTCAGCGCCCCTGCGATTGGGCCACCGGCATTGGCTGATGCAGGCGCAGTGGGCGCTGCATTGGCGATGTTGGACACGGCACGTGTCAGGTGCACTTCAACCGGCAAGGCCTGGGCTTGGGTGCGGGCTTGGGCCAGCCAGGCGGCCAAGGTTTGGGCGCGCACGCCTTTGAGTTGGACCGCGACCAACTCACCTTGCAGGCTGAGTTGCATTCCCGCACCCGCCGAGGTGCTGAGGTTTTGCAGCGTGCGTATGGCTTGGTCACGCGACACCGCTTGACGGCCTTGCAGGGCTTGGGCCTGGCGCTGCAGGGCCTGCATTTGGCTGGCTTGTTGCGTCACTTCTGCGCGACGCGCTGGGGCTTGGCGCAAGGTGTGCCAGGCGGGCGCGATGGCCACGCTCCAAAAAACCACCAAGCCCAGCATCAGGCCGAGCAGCAGCAGGCCGCGTTGTTCGCGCGGTGACAGCGCGCCCCAACGGCTGAGCAGCTGTGATGTGAGGGGGCTGGGTGTACTCATTTGGCAGCCTCGGCTTGCAGCAACCAACGGTCGTTGCCTTCTTGGCGCAGGCTCAGCCCACGTGCGCGCAGGCTGGTTTGTGCGCTGCTGAGTTGATCGACCGCCAACACGATGCCTTGCACATGCAGCCCTTGGGCTGCGAAGTGGAGTTGGGTGGGCGTTTGGCCTGCGGGCAGCACAGTGGACAAAGCGGCCAGCAAGGGCTCAAAGTCAGACGCGGTGAGGCTGCCCGACGCTTGCTTGAGCGTTTCGACTTCACGCTGCATTTGCAGCAGCGGTTCGACCACCACAGTGATTTTGGGAAAGGTGGTTTGAAGCACGGCTGGCAGCTGTGCCAGTTGCTGTTGCACGGCTTGGCGTTCTTGCCAAGCCGAGACGTTCAGGCCAATCACTTGAACCCACAACAAGGCCACCAGGCCCCACCGCACGGGGCGCCAAGCGGGCGCGTGGCGCAGGCTTTGCCAAGCGGCTTGCAACTGACGCTGCAGCTGCTGGCTGCGGCCTTGGGCCCACTCGCCTTGGGCCATGTCCCAGCGTGAATGGCTGGCTGCCAACCAGCGCTGGGCCGCAGTTTGAAGTATGGGTTGTTGCTGCAGCTGTTGCTGCACTTGCGCCACCATGGCGGGCTCGGCATACAAACGCAAGGCCGGGTCAGTCAACTGCGTGAACGCAGTCCAATGGGCAGTGTTGGGTGGCAGCGATGTCACGCCCTGCGCATGGGCGAGCAGGGGCAGGATGTGATCTGGCGTGCCGCAGAAGTACAGCTGGGGCGCGTCGCTGGGGCTGATCTCTGGGACCAAGCGCTGCACCGTCAAGCCAGCGGCTTGCAGCGGGCCCAAAGCATCGCGCAGCCATTGCTTGTCGCACACGGCCACTTGGGTGGTGCCGCCTTGGCGGGTGAGTGGGGAGGCATCCGTGGGCAGCACCATGTGCACCTGCGCGGGGTCGTCGAGCAGCCGGTCTTCCAGCAAACCTTGCAGCACAGGGTTCAAGCGTGTGCCATGGCTGGCTGGGGGCAATTGAACCTCAAACCACGACAGCCGGCTATGGGGCACCACCGCCACCACCTCGCCGGCGTGGGCCGAGAGTGCGTCGGCCATACCCGTGGCGCTGCGCATCACGGTTTGGCCGTCGGTGTGCACATGGGCATAGCCAGACGCAGCAGCATCCGGCGAGTGGGGAAGGGCAATGATCAACATGAGAAAACTATTGTAGATAGTTGGTTTGCAATTCAGCCCATTGTCCGGGGTCGCGCCACAGCACCTTCAAATCGGCCTGATCGCGCTGCACCACCGAGCGCTCGATCAGGGTGGTTTGGGGCATGGACAAGCGGCCATACACCTCAAAAAACTTGGTGTTCACGCTGTGCGTGGCTTCGCTGGCGTTGCCGCTGTTGCGACCCAAGGCTTTTTTAAAGTCATCCAAGCTGGCCCAGTGGTTGCGGGCGCGTTGTTGCACCAAGCTTTGGGCTTCGGGCAGGCTCAAACCCGGCACGCAGGCAAAGAGCACTTCTGCGCTGGCGGTGTTGACATTGACGGGTGTTCGCACGGGCAGCACAGTGATGTGGGCTTGGAGCTGGCTCAAGGTTTGCGGCGTCAAACCCAACCAGGTCAGCTGAGACACACGTTGTGGCACCAACAGCGCACCCGCTTGCGTGCTGTTTTGGGTGGCCTGCAGGTTTTGCACCAGACGTTGGAGTTGCTCTTGCGGCAAACCCAAGGCATTGAACAAGCGCTCAAAGGCTTGCTGCATCGCTGGGTTGATGTGGTCGCCATTGAGCAAGCCAGTGACGTTCAGGCGCGATTGCAGGTCGGTGATTTGGCCCGACAACAACACCTGCTCGCTCAAACTTTCGTCTTCGCTGTTGCTCACCCCATCGGGCAGCGCCGACAAAAAACTCGACAGCCGGACCTGTTGCAAGGGAACCGCCCAGGGCTCGGCCAGGTGGTCGACGGCTTGGGTGTTGTTGGGGCCATCGGCGCGCGCGTCTTCGCGCAAGATGACACGCGCCCAATCGAGCGCGCTCAGCAGCAGCCAGCGCGCTTGGGCTTGCTGGCGCTCGATTCCCTCGGCTTCGACCGCACGCCACTGTTGCCACATGGCGCCGGCCGCCAACGTGGCCACCAAGGCCACCGTCAACATGGCGGCCAACAAGGCGGCGCCTCGCTGGCGTTTTTGTGGGGTGTGGCGCGGGAGAGGGCTCATGACTTGCTGTTGCTGAAATTGGGGCGCACCCAGTCGAGGGTGAGGCGCCCGGGCAAGCCGGTGCTTGGGGGCAGGTCGAGCAACAAGCGAATGGCGTCGGGTGGCGTGGTGTTGGCTTGTTCGCTGCTGGTGGTTTTGCCGTCGCTCGACAAGGGGTTGGTCCACGCATTGCCGCGAAAGTAGGTGAGCTGCCATTGGGTCAAGCCCAGCAAGGCCGTCTCGTTGGGCGCGTCTTGTTGGCGCGAGTTTTGGCTCCACAGCTTGGCTTGTTCCCACGCCAGGTTCAAGGCCGTGCGGTCGTTCAGGGCGGGGGACTGCCAGCGCATCCATTGGCCCTCGTTGTCATCGGTGAGGCTGCTGGTGCGTCGTGTCCAGGCCACCACCCACAAGCCGGGGTCTTTGCCGTCGGTCAGACGTGCGCTGCTGCGGCGCGTGATGCGCAGCACCTGACCGTCCCACGACACACCGGCGTCATTGATGCCAGCGACCGGCTGCATGGCATCCAGGTCGGCGTGCCATTGGGCCAGCACGGTTTGCACCACCGAGGTGTGCGCAACGCGCTGCTGCGTGGCATCGCGGGTGCGCACCAAGCCATCCAAGCCGCGCCAACTCAGGCCCGCCAACACAGCCATGAGGGCCATGACAATGAGCAACTCAATCAGGGTGAAGCCGCGCTGCTTGGACATGGTCGTGCTCAGTAGCGTCCCACCAGCGTGGTGATTCGCAAAATCGGCGTGCTGGCGTCAAACACCTGGGCGTCGACGCGCCTGAAAGAGGGGTTGGGCGTGCTGCGAATGGTCAAGGCCACCTGCAGCTCGCGCCCCGCTTGCGGGCAAGGGACCCGCGAACTGCCCACGCCTGGGAGTTGCTGGGCCAATCGCAGCTGGTGGATGGCGTTGTCGGCGCAAATTTGCCCCAACAGCACATCGGCTTGCCGTTGTGCATTGCTCACCAAGGCACCGCTGACTTTGAAGGCGGTCATCAAGGCCATGGCCACGATGGCCAAGGCCACCAAGACTTCAATCAGGGTGAAACCTTTGTCCGTGCGGTGGCGGGAGTTGTGAGGGCCTGTCATGGCAGCCTCTCAAACGGGCGCAACCCATCGGTGCCAATGCGCACGATCTGTGTGGCAGGCGGGTTGGGGCCGGCTTGGCTGAGCGTGAGGGTGACGGGGGCAATGATGGGTTCGGGTCCCAGCACCACAGGGTTGGTGGAGGCCGTGACCACGGTGTTGGGGTAGAGCCAGGGCTCGGTTTTAAAGGGCTTGTTGGCCGGACGCAGGATGGCGTAACCCTCTGCAGTGCTGCGCCAAGTCAGCGTGATACCGCTGGTGCGCGAGTTGACGCGGGCGGCCTCTAGGTGGGCCATCAGGCGCTGGGCTTCGTTGTCGAGTTGGGTGTGTTGGCCATCACGCAAACTCAATGCAATGCCTGCGCTGGCGAAACCAATGATGGCCAGCACCACCAACAGCTCCAACAAGGTTAGGCTGTGCTGGCGCTGCATAGAAAAGTTTATTGCCAGCTGCCGATGTCGGCGTTTTTGCCTTCGCCACCCGGTTGGCCGTCGGCGCCAAAAGACATCACATCGACCTCACCCTTCACGCCCGGGAACATGTATTGGTAAGGTCGGCCCCAGGGGTCGTTGGGCAACTTGTCAATATAGGGTTTCCAGTTCAGCGTTGCGGGGCCGGTGGTGGGCTTGACCACCAAGGCTTGCAAGCCTTGCTCTGGCGCGGGGTAGCGCTGGTTGTCCAAGCGGTACAGCTTGAGCGCTTGCATCAGGTTGTTCACGTCGGTGCGGGCGGCGGTGCCACGCGCATCGTCAGCGCGGTCGAGCACGTTGGGGACCACCAAAGCGGCGAGCACGCCGATGATGGCCAGCACCACCATGAGCTCGATCAGGGTGAAGCCGCGCTGGCGTCGGGGTGGACGCTGAGGTATCTCGAAAGTATTCATGGCCTGAATGATAATGCCCCTATGTTTCAACTTCGTTCACCTGCTGTCTTGGTTCACACCACCTCCTTGGTGCTGTGGGCCGTGGTGGCTTTCAGTGCCACGTCGTGGGTCTTGCGTGGCTCTGGCAATGAGATGGCAAACAGCCTGAGCACACTCCAAGAAGAACGCGCCTTGGAAGTGGACGCCGCAGCCACTGCGCGCAGTTTGGGGCTGGTGGCAGCAGGCCCGGTGGCCGCACCCGCCTTGGCCAGTCGTTTTCAGTTGGTGGGCGTCATGGCGGGCGGGCCCACCCAGGGCGCGGCTTTGATCGCGGTGGACGGCAAACCTGCCAAGCCCTTCAGGGTCGGCGCGCCAGTGGCCGAGGGCTTGGTGTTGCAGTCGGTGCAAGGCCGTCGTGTGACCCTAGGTGCAGGGGGCGACGCCGCCGCCACCCTGATGCTGGAATTGCCTGCGCGCAAGTGATTGAACTTGGCCCAGGTGCTGGGCTAGACCGCGTGAGCGAGCGACCTCACCGCTGCAAAAACAAGCGATAAGCCGGATTGTTCGTTTCTTCTACGTAGGGGTAGCCCAAGGCCACCAAAAATTTGGCAAACGCCTTGTCGTCCGTCTTGGGCACTTGCAGGCCCATCAAGATGCGGCCGTAGTCGGCGCCTTGGTTGCGGTAGTGAAACAGGCTGATGTTCCAGCCCGGGCGCATGGCCAGCAAAAACTTCATCAAGGCGCCTGGACGTTCAGGAAATTCAAAGCGCAACAAGCGTTCTTGTTGGGCCAGGGCCGAGTGGCCGCCCACCATGTGGCGGATGTGCTCTTTGGCCAGTTCATCGTGGGTGAGGTCGATGGCTTCAAAGCCATGTTTGGTGAAGTGCGCGGCGATTTTGCTGCTCTCGCCCTTGACGCCGGTGGTCAAGCCCACAAACACATGGGCTTGGTCAGAGTCGCTGAGCCGGTAATTGAACTCGGTCACATGGCGTGGGGTTTTGCCCCCGCCAAAGCTCGGGAGCTTGCCAATCAACGCGCAAAAGCTGCGCAGGCTACCGGGTTGCTCTGGAATGGTGACGGCGAACAAGGCTTCGCGTTCTTCTCCCACTTCGGCGCGCTCGGCCACAAAGCGCAGGCGGTCGAAGTTCATGTTGGCCCCGCACAAAATGGCGGCGTAGGTTTCGCCTTTGGTCTTGTGCTCGGCCACGTACTGTTTGATGGCGGCCACCGCCAGCGCCCCTGCGGGCTCAACAATGCTGCGGGTGTCCACAAACACGTCTTTGATGGCGGCGCACACCGCGTCGGTGTCGACGGTGATGTAGCTGTCGACCAGTTGGCGTGAGATGCGGAAAGTTTCTTCACCCACCAACTTGACGGCGGTGCCGTCCGAGAACAGGCCCACATCGGTGAGGGTGACACGCTGGCCTTTGGCGACCGACTGCATCATGGCCGATGAGTCGTCCATTTGCACGCCGATGACCTTGATCTCGGGGCGCACCGCTTTGATGTAGTTGGCCACGCCAGAAATCAGGCCGCCGCCGCCAATCGCCACAAACACCGCGTCGAGCGGGCCTTGGTGTTGGCGCAGCATTTCCATGGCGATGGTGCCTTGGCCGGCAATCACCTCGGGGTCGTCAAACGGATGCACAAAGGTCATGCCGTTTTGTTTCTCCAGCGTGAGCGCGTGTTGGTGTGCGTCGGAGTAGCTGTCGCCATGCAACACCACCTCGCCCCCCAAGGCCTTGACGGCTTCAATCTTCAAGGCGGGTGTGGTCACAGGCATCACGATCACGGCTTTGGCCCCCAAGCGGCTGGCACCCAGCGCCACGCCTTGGGCGTGGTTGCCGGCCGAGGCGCAGATGACGCCTTGTTTCAACTGCGCGGGCGTGAGGTGCGCCATCTTGTTGTAAGCGCCGCGCAGCTTGAAACTGAACACCGCTTGTTGGTCTTCCCGTTTGAGAAGCACGGTGTTGTGCAGACGGCGACTCAGGTTTTTGGCCACTTCCAGCGCGGACTCTTGGGCCACGTCGTAGACGCGTGCGGTCAAGATTTTTTTCAGGTAGTCGGCGGGGGTCAGGGCGGGGGCTTTGGCGGGGCGGGTAGACATGGGTCCATTGTCTCTTATGCGTGTCCTCGGACCGAGCAGCAACGCCTTGGCGGGTGTGCGTGCCCAAGCCTTGAGCCACTACACTGAGAACCCGACTGACACACAATTTCTATCTAAGTGCTACCCTCCGCCGCCTCCTTTTTCAAACACACCGACGACGGCTCAGGCGGCGCGCTGCAAACCTTCAAGCGGCGCTTGAAATTTCGGCTGCGCTACATGTGGCATGGCGCCCACATCCGTGCTGTGCATGCCCACTTGCACCAGCTCGATTTGGCACCTTTGCTCGAGAGCGATCCGCTGCTGCTGCTGCGCTGCACCCGGGCTTATCTGTGGCACGGCTTGAATGCCGAGCAACGCGCCCAAGCTGAAATGGCACACTTTGATTGGATCGCACGCACGCTCTCACCTGCCCGTGTGCTCGACTTGTATGCCGCACACTTTTGGACGCTGTGCGAATGGACGATCAAAGAGCGCCAGGTGCGGGTCTTGCTGCGCCCAGGACGTGCCCTGAGCCGTGAGGGCGAGTTGGAGCTGCATTTGGAGCTCGATGGCCAAGCCGTCATGCGTGCCGCTTTCAGCGTGTTGCCGCATCAGTTGGTGGGGGGCGACTCCCCTGCGCCCGTGCTGGTGGTGGGCAATGTGCAGGGTTCGCAAGAAGGCAAAGATTTGGTGAAAGATTTCACCCAACTGATGGAGCGCACCCGCCCCAGCGGTGTGTTGCTCAACGCGCTGCAAGGCTTGGCGCAAGGCTGGGGTTTGGCGGGGCTGGTAGGGGTGAGTGACCGTGGGCACGCCTATGCGGGCTATGGCAGTTTGTCGCAACGTGTGGGCATCAGCTACGACGCGCTGTGGCAAGAACTGGGGGCCGAACAAGTGTTGTCACCCCTGCATTGGGCGCTGCCCCTGCACTGGGCGCCGCGGCCTGAGAGTGAAGTGGCTTCCAGCAAGCGCTCACAACTGCGTCGGCGCAACCAAATGCGCCAGCAAATGCTAGACGCGTGTCTGCAGGCTGCGCAGCAGCAGCGGACATAAAAAAACCCCGAGTCTTGCGACTCGGGGTTAAATCCACTTTTGAGGGTGGAGGAGACAAGCCCACAGTGTAAACAGATTTTTCTAAGCACTGTTGGTTTTGATTGACAATTCCTTCTTTTTGAGTCACCCAGTCGCCACCCTAGGAGAACGACACATGGAATGCACCGTCAGCTGGACTGGTCACAGCGGTACCCGATCAGGCATGGGCTTTGTGGCCGAAACCGGCAGTGGTCACGTCATTGCGATGGACGGCGCCCCCGATGCCGCCAAGCCCGACAACGGCGGCCAAAACCTGGCGCCTCGCCCCATGGAAACCGTGTTGGCGGGCACCGGCGGCTGCACCGCGTATGACGTGGTGCTCATTTTGAAGCGCGGACGCCACGATGTGCGCGGATGCAGCGTCAAACTGACCAGCGAACGTGCCGACGTGGACCCCAAGGTGTTCACCCAAATCAACATGCACTTCACCGTCACCGGCAAAGCCATTCCCGCCTTGGCTGTGGAACGCGCCATTGCCATGAGCCACGACAAATATTGTTCGGCCAGCATCATGCTGGGCAAAACCGCAGAGATCACCACCAGTTTTGAGGTGGTGGAGGCCTGAGCAGGTGCTACACCCGATGCGCCACGGTGGTCATGACTTTGGCCATCATGCGCATCAGGCCTTGCACGGGCGCTGGCAGCAAGACAGCGCCTGCCGACTCGGCCTCTTTGGCGTGGCGGGCTTCGTCGGTTTTCATTTGCGCCACGATGGCGCGCGATGCCACGTCGTGCGCAGGCAGTTGGTTCAAGTGGCTTTGCAAATGCGCCTCGACCTGTCGCTCGGTCTCCACCACAAACCCCAGGCTGACGCGGTCACCCCCCAATTTGCCCGCCACAAAGCCAATGCCAAAGGCGCCGGCGTACCACAGCGGGTTGAGCAGGCTGGTGCGACCGCCCAACTCGCGCAAACGCTCTTCGGTCCACGCCAAGTGGTCGGTTTCTTCGGCGCTGGCTGATAAAAAGTGACGACGCAGGGCCGGGTCACGGGTGGCCAATGCCTGCGAGGTGTAAAGCGCTTGCGCACACACCTCACCCACGTGATTGACCCGCATGAGGGCCGCTGATTCGCGTTTTTCGGCCTCAGAAAGTGGCGTGGTTTGGTTTGCCTCTGGCACAGACCCGGGGTAGGGCCGAGCGGCGTGGTGACTGGTAAAGACGGTGCGCAATGCGCGGTCGGCAGCTGAGATCAGGGTATCCATGAGGTCAATTTTAATCTGTGTTGCATTCAAGCAACGCAAAAGACCGTTAAAGGGCTATTTTTAAGCCTTGTTGTCGCTGGGTGGCCTGCTCTCTGGTTCAATTGCACCAGCTTCCCGAAATGGAGGTTGTCCCGGTTTATCCGGAGACCTTGTTCAAACCTTGGAGAACCTTGAAATGAAAAAAACCCTCGTTGCATTGGCCGCTTTGGCTGCCACCGCTTCTTTTGCACAGACCAGCATCACCATTTACGGTAACTTGGATCAGGGCATCTATCGCCAGACCGACAATGGCAACAGCTATTCCAAAATCGCTTCCAACATCAACAGCACGTCCACATTGGGCTTCCGCGGTGTTGAAGACCTCGGCGGTGGCAACTCTGCAGGTTTCCACCTGTTGTCCGAGCTGAGCTTGCCTGAAGGCCAAGTGGGTTCCACCACTTCTGGCGACGCAGCTCCTAACGCCGGTCAAAAGAACAACTTGTTCACCCGCGCTGCCAACATCTATTTCACCAACAAAGAAATCGGTTCTTTTGAAATCGGCCGTATCCAAGACGTGGTGTGGCAGACTCAAGGTGCTTTCGGCAACACGGGTTCGAACTCCTTCGGCTGGGCTGCTTACACTGCCACCCAAACCAACTTCGGCGCTTTGGTCAGCCAAGGCATGGGCACTGCTCCTGCAGACAAAACCTTCAGCGCTACAACATTCAACGCTGCTGCCGCTACATACACCCCTTCTGTTCAAAACAACGCACAAAGCGGTTCGGCACCCATCAACTTCAACGCAGGTTGGGGCTTCAAGACTGCCAACATCTCTGGCTTCCAGTTGACCTACCAACACGTGGGCAACAACTTCCAACAAGCCAACGGTTCTGCCAGCATTGCAGCCTCACAAGGTTCTGCGCTGCGTTTGGAGTACACCAACGGTCCTTTGAACCTGCAATACGCACAGACCCAGCGTCAAGACGCCAGCGACTACCAAGGCGCCAAGTGGAAAGTCATGGGCGCAACCTACCAAATGGGCGCTGCCAAATTGGTGGCTGCACAGTCTAAGTTGACCACCGGCAACGGCTTCGCCAGCATCGACGGCAACACCGTCACTGGCTTGGGCGTGATCTATGACATCAGCCCAATGGTTGACGTGGCTGCGGGTTACACCACCCTCAAAGACGACAAGCTGGGTCAATCTGCTTCTGTCCTCGGTTTCACCGGTCGCTACAAGTTCACCAAGCGCACACAGGTCTATGCTGGCTACGGCAAAGAGAACCAAGACAGCGCTTTGAAAGTTACCATGTTGTACGGTGGCCCTGCAAGCACCTCCACAGTAGGCGCAAGCTCAACCGGCTACTTGGTCGGTATCCGTCACTCGTTCTAATCCCCACGCTGACGCAAGTCAGTTGAGGATTTGAAAAGTTAAAAACCCGCTGCGGCAACGCAGCGGGTTTTTTGCTGTCTGTGCAGTGCATGTAGGTGTTTTCCTTGAACGGTTCAAGGCTTAGTTTTGTTAGCATTCCCCCCATAACTTTCCAAGGAGAACCACATGAATAAATTCTTAAAAACAACACTGGCCATGGCCTTGGCTGCCATGGCTTTGGGCGCCTCGGCGCAAAAAGCGGGCGACAACATTTTGAGCGTGGGTTATGCCTCGATCAACCCCGATGCACAACTCGGCACCGTCACGTCGACCAGTGCCAGCGCACCCTCTGCCGCCGCGTTCACGGCCTCTTTGAAAGATGCCACTGCCAGTGTGGGAAGCCAATCGACCGTGTCGTTCGGCTGGTTGCACATGTACACAGACAATGTCGGTGCAGAGTTGACCTTGGGTATTCCACCCGAATTCACCCAAGACCTGAACACCCCCAATGGCGCGGCCAAGACCCACCCCGCTGCGGCCACCCTGAAAATTCTCACACCCGCCGCAGTGGCCAAGTATTTCTTTGGCACGGCGAAAGACCAGTGGCGCCCCTACGTTGGTTTGGGCTTGAGCCACGTCACCTTCAGCAGCATCGCGACCAACAAGTCAGATGCCACTGTCCAGGCATTGGCTGGCACCTCTGCCAGCTTCAGCTCATCCTGGGTGCCTGTCTACAACGCAGGCATGGTGTACAACATCGATGACAAGTGGAGCGTCAACGGCTCCGTTGCTTACTTGCCTGTGAGAACCACCGCGACATTCGTGGGACCCGGCCAGGGTGTTTCTGTGACGAGCAGCGGCGATGTCAAGCTCGGCACCACCGACTTCGTGATCCGCTTGGGCTACCGCTACTAAGCCACAGGCTGGCGCCAGCCAGTCAAGCCCTTCAAAAGACTCACACCCCGCCCCTCGTCAGAGTGGCGGGGTGTTGTTTTGGGCCTTGGGTAAACTGCCAAGCCTGATGTCTGCTGCGCCCAACTTTTCCCAGTGAACACGGCTGAGTCTTTCACCCGTGTGCTGCACGAACGCCATTCGGTTCGCGCCTACCGCCCCATCCCCGTTCCTCCTGCCCTGCTGGAAGAGGTGTTGGCTTTGGCGCGTCTGGCCCCCAGTGGCGCCAATTTGCAACCCGGCTCATTCATCGCTGTGCAAGGCGAGGTGCGCCGCGCCATGAGTGCCGACTTGGTCCAGGCGTGGCGCCATCAGCAACAAGAGGCCGAGGACTACAGCTATTTCCCAGACCCCATGCCGATGGCCCTGAAGCGGCGGCAAATGGCGTCTGCCAAGGCCTTGTATGAGGCCCTCGGCATCGCGCGTGAAGACCGCGTGGGGCGGGACGCGCAGTTTGAACGCAACTTTCATTTCTTTGAGGCGCCCGTGGCGCTGGTGGTGACGATCGGGCATGACTTGGGCAGCGGGTGCTACATGGACTTAGGCATGGCCTTGTATGGCCTGATGCTGGCCGCACAAGCCCACGGCTTGTCGACCTGCGCCATTGGCGCCATGGCCTCTTACCCCAGCCTGATCCGCAGGCACCTGTCCTTGGACAGCACCTCCAAGATAGTGTGCGGTATCGCCCTGGGCTACGCCGACCCCGAGGCCGCGGTGAACCAAACCCGCACCGCGCGCACGGAGGTGGGTGAGTATTTCAAAACGGTGGGCGAGGGCTGAGCGCTGCGGCTCCTGGCCCCACTTGATTCAGTCGCTCAGCACCGCGCCACGACCGCCGCGGCACCCACGCCGCCGGCTCCTGCCACCGCCACCAAGCCTTGCGCACCCACTGGGGCATCGAGCGCCAAATTGGCCAGCAAGCGCACCAAGGCCACGGCACCTGAAGCCCCAATGGGGTGACCCCGCGCTAAGCCGCCGCCGCGCGAATTCAGGCGATCGGGGGAGATGCCCAAGGCACGCGCAAAACTCAAGCCCTGCACCGCAAAGGCGTCGTGCAGTTCAATGGCGTGCAAGCTGTTGCTGTCTGTGATGTGCGCACGCTGCAAGGCGTGCGTGGCCGCGTGCTGTGCAGCCAACAAGGGGGTGTCGGGGGCGCAGCCGACCGCGCTGCTGCTGAGCCATTGGGCCTGGGCTTGGCGGCCTGAGCGTTCAAGCGCCTCTGCACTGAGCAGCAACACAAAGGCCGCGCCGTCGGCTCTGGCAGACACGCCCAAGCGGCTGATGCTGCAGTCAGCCCCCTGCTCAAGTGCCTTGGCTGGTGACTGTGCCAAGGCCAGTGCATCGGCATCGGCTTTCTCGACATGGCCAGCGTTCAAAGTGTGGTGTTCATCTGTGTGTGCCGCAGTTGGCATGCGCGTTGCGCGCTCATGGGTGATGCTGCGCGGGTAAGGGTCGTGCAGCACGCCAGCGATGGGCACGATCTCTGGCGCCACGTCTGTGCTGTGCGCCACAGCGCGTTGATGGCTCTCAACGGCATAGGCGTCTTGTTGTGACCTCGTGTAGCCGTGGTGTGCGGCATAGCGTGCCGCTGACAGCAGCAGGTCTGGGTCGTGTGCCGGGTTGGGGGCAAAGGGCGGGCGCTCGTAAGCCACTGCGGCTTCGCCCGCTGTGCGCGGGCGCGTGAGGCGAATGGGCGAGCGACTCCAGGCCTCCACCCCGCCTGCGACCACCACCGAGGCTTGGCCCGAGGCGATGAGGGCGGCGCCTAGGCTGACGGCGTCTAGGCCTGAGCAGCATTGGGTGTCCACGCTCAGTGCGGAACACCGCTCGGACAAGCCTGCGGCCAAAGACACCATGCGGGCGGGGTTGCCGCCCGCGCCCAAGGCGTTGCCCACCACCACCGCGTCCACCGCGTCAGCGCTGATGCCTGCGCGGGCCAACAGGGCTTGCACCACGGGGGCAGCGATCTCGTGGGCCTGCATCCAGCGCAACGCTCCCCCATGGGGCACCACCGCGCTGCGCGCCCAGGCTGCGATCAAGACAGGGGTTGCAGACATGGCGTGGCGCAGCCTTCGGTGGGTGTGATCGATAGGGCCAGCATCTGCCCTAAGGCCTGGTGGTCGGTCTTGCCGCTGGGGGTGAGAGGCCAAGCGTCGCAGGTGAAAAAGCGTTTGGGCACCTTGTAAGGTTCCAAAGTGCCCCGGCAGCTGTGGGTCAGCGCCATGGCCGTGGGCAAGGCTTGGCCAGCTTCAGACACCTGCGGTTTCACCACGGCCACCACCTGTTGTCCGCGCACAGGGTCGGGCACGCCATGCACCGAGGCTTGGGCGATCCAGCCCGTGCCACACAGCGCGGCCTCAACTTCTTCAGGAAACAGGTTCTTGCCTTGCGTCACCAGCATGCGGTTCTCACGGCCCACCAAACACAGATAGCCTTGGTCGTTGATGTAGCCCACATCGCGCACCGACAGCCAGTCGCCGTCGCGCAAGGCGGCGGTGCTGTCGGGCGCTGCGCCCACATAGTCGATGAACAGCATGGGGCTGCGCACATAAATCAGGCCGGCCTGGTTCACGACCGCGGGCCCAGACGGTGTGCGGATGTCGAGCTCAACGCCTGGGAAGGGTCGTCCTACCGCTTGGGCGGGCGCCTCCTCGTCGGCATTCATCCAGGCGACGAAGCTGGTCTCTGAGGCGCCATAAAACTCCACCACTTGGGCATGGGGAAACAAGGCTTTGAGTTCTGGCGTGCGCTCTCGCATCCAGCGCGCACCGCTGATCAACAGCAAGCTTAAGGCCGTGATGGGCGGCAGGGCGCGACGTGCGGCGAGTTCCAACATCATCACCAACTGGCTGGGCACTGCCACCAAGCAGGGTGTGTCGCCAAGACGCAACCGCTCGAGCGCCCGCGCAGCAGAAAAGCGGTCTTGCACCACCACGCCCGCACCCGTCCACAGCCCCAACAACATGCCAAACAAAAACAGCGAGTGCGACACGCGTCCTGGCGCCAAGACACGCGTTTGAGCGGCCGTGCCAAAGCTGTCCACACACACTTGGAAGCTCTCGGTCCACGACCGGTGGTGGCGCTGAAAGCCCTTGGGAACGCCCGTGCTGCCCGAGGTAAAGCCGATGTAAAACGGAGTCTCAGGCCTGGGCGCAGACAGGGGCGCTCGGACCTGTGGTGCTTCGGGTTGAAGGCTGTGCTGCACCCGCGCGCGGGTGGCATCTGGCCAATCGGGGTCGCACACGGCAGCGCATCGGCCGCTGGCGATGATGGCCAAAAAATCGACCACTTGAAGCAAGGTGGACACACCATCGTTCACACACACGGTGCTTGGGGCCTGTGCTTGGGTGAGGGCTTGTGCGCCTTGGGTGACCGATTCGTGCAATTGGGCAAAGCTCAGGCAAGTCGTGCCGTCGTCCAGCGCCGCCGCGTCGCCACGCACGCGGGCCCAATGGGCCAAGGGGCCATGCACCGTGTCGTGCGCGAGCGCAGACATCGTCAAATGGTGCGTCCCCCAAAACGCCAATCGGGCATGCCACGGGCCACGGTGTGCACGACCATGGCACACAGACCGCACTTGATGAGATCGCCCGGTACAAACGTCAAGGTGCCCAGCAGGGCCTGCTCCCACGTGAGCTTGGCCAACACCACCAAGCCCACCACGCCGCACACATGCACCACCCACAGCCCGCCCACAGCCGATGCGATGAAGGCGCTGACCGAAGTGCTGCGGGGAGATCGGCTGGGCAAAAGCGCCATCAACCACCCCGTCACCAGCGCCCCTAAGGGCCAACCCAGCAGGTAACCACTAGAAGGCGCGAAAAACACCCCCAAGCCGCCACGCCCGCCCGACAGCAGCGGCAGGCCCAGCGCCACGGCAAACAAAAACAGCAGCAAGGCCTGCAGCCCGCGTTTGGGCCCCAGCATGCAACCTGCCAACATGACGCCCAAGGTTTGCAGCGTGATGGGCACGCCCAGGGGCAAATCAATTTTGGGAATCAAGCCCAAGACCGCCAACAAGGCGGCGAACAGGGCGATCAAAGGGGTGGCGCGTAAAGACGAGTTCACATTCATTTCTGGATTTAAAAGTGGCGTGAGGCCTCGTGCAAGTTCATTGCCCAAGCCGCAGTTCAAGTGTATCTGCCACCCTGCGTGCAGAGCGCAACATCTGGATCGTCAAGGGGGCCAACAAACGCAGGCCCCCCGGGCGGCCGGTGCGCACGCGGTGGGCGTCGTCCAGGCGCTGCCAGAGCCCAAAAAAATGGTCGATGAAGCGCAGCATCAGGGCCAATTGCAAGGCCACGCGATCGACGCGAATGCCCAGGTGTGCCAGCGGTGAGAGCCAGCGCTCAAACACATCGAGCAAGTCGGTGTAGCGCGTGGTCAAGGTCAGGGCTACCCCCATCCAGGCCGTGCTCAACAGACGCAGCGCACTCACGATGCCGAGCATGGGCTGGTGCATGAGTGCATGAAAACCCAGCACCAGCAAGCACGCGATCACCAACGAGACCCACAACTTGGCAGCCCCCAAAGTGGCGCGCCCCAGCGACGCCAACATCAAGCCGCACAGCAGCGTGCTGGGCAGCAGCACCGCCACCCGGTCGGTGAAAAAAAGCGCGGTACCGATCAATGCCAGCACCAGCAGCTTGAGCCCGGCGGGGACGCCGTGCAGCCAGGTGCGGTGTTCGCTGTAGAGGCTTCCCATGGCTGAGGTCTTAAGTGGGTCGCGCACTGCGTGCGGCCACGTCGGCTTCGTAGGCCATGCACACGGCATGCCCTGGGCCGTCTAAGCGCACAGCGCCTGCGTCGAGCCAAATCACACGCTCAAAGTGGCGAATGTGTTGCAACACATGGGTCGAGAGGATGATGTGTTGCGTTGCCTCGGACACCTCGCGGTCAAGCTGTGCTTGACCCGGCAAGTCGAGGTTGGAGAACGGTTCATCGAGCAACAACAAGCCATGCGACGCGATCAGCAGCGACAGCCAACACACATGTTGGCGCTGCCCCTGGCTCAAGCTGCCAATGGCGCGCTCGGCCCAAGCGCCCAAGCCACGTGCGAGCAACCACTCGCGGGCGCGGGTCCGTGCCGCTTGGCGCGACAAGCCAGAGGCTTGCAAGCTCAAGCCCAACTCGTCTTCCACGGTGGGAAAAATGATTTGCTCGTCGGGGTTTTGAAACATCATGCCCACCGACGACGGCCCATGCACGTGAACTTGGCCTGTCTTGGGCCTGTCTAAGCCGCAGATAAGGCGAAACAGGCTGCTTTTGCCCGCGCCGTTGTCGCCGATCAGGCCAATGCGGCGCTCTGTCAAATCCAGGTTCAAGCTTTCAAAGACGGTGGTGCCGCCGCGCACCAGCGTGACTTGTTCCAGCTGCACGCGCACGCCTTCAAGTCCGCCCCAGAGGCGGGTGGTGGGTGGGTTGGACGTGGGGGGGGTCGACATGGCCGGGGAAATGAACAAGGGCAATTATCGGCAACAAAAGAACAGGGTCAGGCCACGCGGCAGGGGAGTCAATGCCGGGACATGGCCCGCTGCATCAGCAGGTATGCTTGAACGTTTAGGGGCCAATGCCCCTCCCCGCGCGGTGTTGCCAGGGCCCGCGCTGGCCCCCCTTCGATTCTCAGGAGACTGTCATGAGCCCCTTTTCATTGGTTCGCCGAACGACATGCTTGACCGCTTGGGTGGTGCTGCCGTTGTTGGCCCTGCAGGCTTCGAGCGCTTGGG
>Ga0136644_10001115_pt1 | contig 21284 bp, 21 predicted proteins | sample C_130820_EF_Meta_FD_94780 | JGI IMG/M metagenome (GOLD analysis project Ga0136644, IMG submission 94780) | Freshwater microbial communities from Lake Croche, Canada to study carbon cycling - C_130820_EF_MetaG (v2) (version 2) | ecosystem: Environmental > Aquatic > Freshwater > Lake | place... | reverse complement strand
TAAAATTTATTTTAAAGAATTAATATATTTTTTTTTTATTTTAAATGTTTTTAATCATACTTTATTATAAATATTTTTTTTAATTTTTTTTTTTTTTAATATTAATTGAGTTTGTTCAATTTCAAATCTACATGCTGAAATTACAAATACAGTAATTTTTGATTTTTTATCAATATAATCATTAAATTCTTTGTACTCTTTGTAAGATCTTCTATGTTCGCTTACTAGCAGCGGATCATTGTTTTTTAAATAAATTTTCCAAATACTAGAATATTCTTTTGGTGACATAGGTGCGCAAATTGGTAAACCTGGCATGTGTGCAAAAGGGGAATGATAACAATTTGTATGCAGCGGTCCAGAGCTTAAGCCCTCCGAGGCAATAGCTCTAATAAATACTGGTGCTGGATATCCAAAAATTTCTTTAGCCTTGGCGGCATGATTAATTAAGGGACTTGCATTCAACCATAAAAAACTTTGAAATCTTAGAATAAAAATTGGCCTTATATTTGCTAAGGAAGCACCAACCGCAAATCCAGCGCCCGCAACATCGGTCATCGGAAGTTCCACAATTCCTTTTTTTTGAGCAGGCACTGTGTTTTGTACCCAGCCTACCGCTGAGAGACACTGTCCAATTATAATACCTTTGTTGGAGTCAATTAATCTCTTTGAGAGAAATTTTATAGTTTCTGCAACCGTTCTTTCCATATTTTTTTAGCCCAATTTCTATTGGTATTTTCTAAATTAACAATACTATTCTCAAAGCCCATATTAATAAGATTTTTTCTTACTATTTCATATCTATTCCAATAATTCTTTTTAGGTTTATCTATCCCCGCGCCTTCATGCCAGTATTCTCTACAAGTTCTTATATTTATTAATGCTGGTAATTTATTTTTTAATTTTTTAATTGAATAGTAAATTGTTAGAGGGTCATCAGTAATATCAACTGTCTCTAAACCAAATGATTTTGCTACACTAGCTAAATTCCATTTTCTTCTCTCTTTAGTTTTAGTTAATACAGACAAATCATTATCGTCACACACAAACAAAATTTTTAAATTGTATTGTTTTGCAAAACCAAAAGTTGCTAAAACATAGTCCTCTTCAGCTGCACCATCACCAAAAAAACTTATTGTTATCTTTTTATTATTGATTAGAGAATATCCTGCAGAAACTGGAACTTGATCGCCAATGAAACCTATGTGACCAAACATACCAATTTTTTTATCAAATATAGGGGGCGATCCGCCCATTCCTTTATTGGTTCCAGTTTTCAAACCAATTAATTCATCTATTAACTTTCTAGGTTTTCCGCCGTAAGCCAAATAAATACCATGTCCCCTATGTTGACCAAAAATAGAAACTTTTGGTAACGCTAAACTAGTTGATGCATAAATACTCTCTTGTCCTAGACATAAATAGATGAGAGTTTTAAATAAATTTTTTTTTCTGTTTTCATAAGTTTGAAGTTCAAACTCACGAATTAAAGACATCTTTTGAAATATTTTATAAATTATTTTAATGTCACTGCTAGAATAATTTGATCTAATTATATTATAATTTTGATTTCTAAATTCTTTCATCATTAATAATTTTTCCTTTAGATAAAGTAATTTTTCGATTACAGTATTTGTGAATTTCCTTTATATTATGAGAAGCAAATATAAAAATTCCACTTTTTTTTATTATATCTTTCATTTTTTTTTCAAATTTTTTTTTAAAATTTGCGTCCCCAACGGAAAAAAATTCATCACAAATGAATATTTCAGGTTTAAGATTTATAAAAATTGAGGATGCAAGCCTCATCTTCATGCCAGACGAGTAAGTTTTTACATTTCTGTACAAAGAATTTTTTAATTCAGTAAACTCTATTATTTTTTTGATATTTTTCTTAATATATTTTGTTGGTATAATGTTTTGCCATGCGGTTAAATAAATGTTTTCGTAGCCATTTGCTTCCTCATCTAATCCCATCGTTATATCTATCAAAGAAGATACCTTTCCTTCAACTTGCACCGATCCATTTATAGGCTCATAAATTTTTGCTATAGTCTTAAGTAAAGTGGTTTTTCCAGAGCCATTGCCACCGATAATTCCAACTTTTTCATTTTCACTTATTTCTAAATTAATATTATTTAGAGCTACTATTTTTTTAACTTCAGATTTATTGAAGAATCTCCTTCTTATGCTTTTATTAAAATCAGCATTAAAAGATACTTCAACATTACTTAATTTTATAAAAGCCATTATTAAATCCAAAAAACAATTCTATGACCTTTAAATTTTAATAGTATAAATACAATTAAGAAGCCAATCACTGAAAAAATAAAGTTTGTTAAAATTAAATAAATATTTAAAGAATTATTAATAACTGGGTCTCTAATTATATCTATAAAGTGTGCAAAAGGATTTAAGTAAATCAATTCAGAATATTTTCCTAGCATTTCTTTTTTCCACATTATTGGGGTAATCAGCGTGCCCAGGGTCATTAAACCTATTAACAATGCCTTTACATCAAGATATCTAGTTCCAAAAAAAGTAACAATTATTGACAACCAAAAGGAATTAATAAATAAAAATACCAGTCCAATAAATAATAAGAAATAATCTGTTATCTCAGCTGAATTTAAAATCATAAAAATGATTATTAAAGGTAGATTGTGCAAAAATATAATAAAATTTAAAAAAATATTTCGCAAATTTAAAGTGAGCAATGGTATAAAAGAATTTTTATAATAATTAGAGTATTTATCAGTTAGCAATGATAAGGAACTGTTTACGACCTCATTAAGATAAATCCATATTATAAGGCCTATATATACATGACCTATATAATCCCTGATAGGTAAGTTAAGAATTTTACTCCATAACAAAGACAAAATTGTTAGAAAAATAATATTTGTAATTACGTTCCACCAAGGTCCGAGTATAGTTTTTCTATATTTTATTTTTAAATCATGAATTGCTGGATTAAACCATGTGAAATGAAATTTATAGATATATTGAATTTGTAAAAATAATGAAGTTTTAAGATTATTCATTTATCTTAATAAAATTAAAAAAGTTTCTGTTTAGTTTCTTTGACATTGTATTAAATTTTATAATTTTATTATTAATTATTTTTAGATTTTTTTTATAACTGCTTAATTGAATAAATTTTTTTTTAATTAATTCATTTAAATTGAAATATAAACAGGCGTTTTTATATATTTTATCATCGTACTTAGCAACTATTATGGGTATTTCATTATTATTTATAGAAAATATATATCTAATCAAACTAGGCTCGTTCCAATCAAAAAATTTACCTGGGTTGAAAGAGTATTGTGTATATATATTTTTTTTTTGAAATTGTTTTTTTAATAAAAAATTATTAAAGTTATTAAACAACTTAAAATTAAGTTTTAAAATCTTTTTTAATAAATCCTCTCTATAACTTGTCCTACTACCCGAAATAGTTATCCCTGGTCTATTTTTACACTTAATAATATTTATTTTTGGAAGGAAAAAATAAACTGGTTTACCAAAACTATTCTCAATTTTTTTTTTTTGTTGAGTATTCCAGGATAAATAAAAATCTATATAATCCACTATTCTTGAAAAATACTTAAATCTAATAAAAAAATAAAAACTTTGTCTCATTGAAAATATGTAGGAAATTTTAAATTGATGTTTTGTCGAAAAAAACTTTCTAGTAAAATTAAATTTACTCAGTTCTTTTTTTATTATATCTGTAAGAGTTAAAGGTAAAAAATTTTTAAATATTTTTAAAATTAAATTTTTTAAATAATATATTTTTTCGATTATTCTATTTTTAATTAAAAAATCTAAAATTAAAAATAGAATATTATAAATAAGCGTATATTTTATAAAATTTTTAAATACATTTTTATCAAAATTATTAAATGTTGAAGGACTGCTATGATAGTATTCCGTAAAAATGCAACCAATTAAAGTTCTGGGGTATTTTGTTTTTATATCTTGTAATTGTTCTCTAAATTCATATTTTGTAAATTCTTCTAAAATTAAATTAGTATTATTTTTTTTTATTTTTTCGCTGTATTTAAGTTTGAAATTTTTTTTAAAATAGCCGCCAAATTCTTTAATAGACCTTTTATCATTATGATTTCTAGTTATTATATATAGATTTTTCATTTGGACTGGTGATGTGTTATATTTTTTTAAAATACGTTATCATGAAACAATTATCAATTACTCTAATAATTCCAGTAAAAAATAGATATTTAGATCTTAGAAATTGTTTAAATTCAATTTTAAATTTAAATTATGTACCGAGCAAGATTATTATTGTTGATGATGGCAGTTCTAATAAAGAATTTATAAAAATTAAAAAACTTTGCATCTCTTATCCTGTTATAGATTTAATAAAAAATAAAACGACAAAAGGAGTATCTTACTGTAAAAATTTAGGTCTAAAAAAAGTAAAAACTGATTTTGTTTGGTTTGTGGACTCTGATACGATTATTGTAAACAAGGACTGTCTAAAAGTTGCTGTAAGTTTTTTAAAAAAAAATCCTTGCTCTGTTGTAGGTGGTGAAATTGTAATAGATAAATTTAATTTCAAATATATTAGGGAGACAAAATTATTGCCAAATAAATGGTCCTTTTTTTTGCACCATAGATTGCCACTAAAAAAAGATCATAAAATGATAGAAACAAGCATGATTCCGACTTCAAATTTTTTTACTAAAAAATCAGTTTTAAATAATGTATCTTTTTCGAATAATATTTTTACAGCTGAGGACAAATTGATTTGCCTTTTATTAAAAAAAAAACAGATTAAATTTTTTATATTACCATCCATAAGTTTGGTACATAAATATGCTAGATCTGGCAGAGTTAATCAAAATAATTTACTCGCTAATCATTTTAATAGTCATGCTTTTATTTATGGAGCGATTAATAACAAATCTTTTGGTTTAGATTATATTTTTTTAAGTATGATTTCTTTTCCATTATATTTAATTTCACAGTTTATTTTATATAAAAATTTTGTTCATACATATGATAAAAAAAAAATATCTTTTAAACTTTTACTAAATTATGTTTTTAATTTTAACAACATTAGAATGTTATTTTTAGGAAAAAAATATAAAAATTATTATGAACTATAATAATTTTTATAAAGTAGCGAAAAAAGGTTTAAATGATTTAAAATATTTCTTGCCTACAAAAAAAATCCCAGAAAATCTTATATGGTTTTTAACAGAGAGGTGCAGTCTAAAATGCACACATTGTTTCGTGAGTCACAAGGGAAGACAATATCGAGACGAGCTAGAGACTGAAAGTATATTATTAATTTTAAAAAATGCGAATAATTTTTTAAAAAAAATATCTTTTACAGGAGGCGAGCCTTTAATTTTTAAAGATTTTGAAGATATTTATATTTATTCAACTAAATTAAAAAATTTATCCCAGTTACATCTAAGCACGAATGGCATGCATAATCAGATTTTATTTAATATTTTAGATAAAATAAATAATAGTAATATTAATTTTCAAATTCAATCTTCTTTGGATGGACTAAAAGATAATCACAACGCAATAAGAGGAAATAAAAAATCATTTGATAATGTATTAAAATTGTTTGATGGTTTAAATTCTTATAAAAAATTTTTAAAAATAGAGACAAATGCAGTCATGACCTGCAGTAAGAGTAATATTGCTCAAATTGAAGAAACAATGGTTGCATTATCAGAAATTAATACGCCTTTATCAATTAATTTTGTAAGATCTAGTGCCGAGGCAGTATTAAATAGTAAAGAGAAGAATGATTTTGTTCCAATGAATGATGTTAGTTTAGAAATTTTTGAAGTTGAAAAAATAATCTCATTATGGAAAAAAATTTTTGCAAACAAACTTGATATTTATACTTATTCTTTAAATAAAATTAAATTAGAAAATACGCTAAATTTTTATAAAACAAAAAAATGGAATTATTTGTGTTCTGCGGGTATTAGCGATGCTGTTTTATTTTCTGATGGTTCAATTTCAATGTGTGAAACAAAAAAATCTATAGATAATATTAAAAATTATAATTATGACTATAAATTATTTTGGCAAAAGCATTATCAGTCTAAAATGCACTCATGTTATTGTAATTACGATTGTGCTGCAATTTATTCAGTTAGCAAATCTATAAAAGGCCAAAGTTTATTTCTAAAAGAACTCTTCAAAAATTTATTCGTTAAAGTTAATTAAATTTCTACCAATATATCTATTCAAAATATTATCATCTAAATAATTTTTTATATTTGAATATTTTATCTTTTTTTGTAAAAAATTATTTGAAATTTCTTGAGAATTTTTAGTTAATGAGAATGTCGCCCAGAACATCAGTCTATCTTTTTTTGGCATTACTGCTTTATGCAAGCCATAGCCATCAGCCATTAGTGCTTTACCTTTTCTTCCGTAATAAGAAGTAATATGATTTTTAAAAATATTTTCATAAAAATCATTAAATCCATAACCATTAATTGGTAGTGAAAAAATATCATTTGCATTAATATTATATTTCTGTGCAGTTGGATTTTCTTTTAAAATATTTTGTGTTAATTCGTAATCGTGACTTTTTAATATGTGTGAATAAGACCCATATTTTTCATCGGTATCGCTTAATATGATAAAAAAATTTATTACTTTAAAATCATCAACATCGCGATGAAAAAATCTAGGACCTAATTTTTTTTCTATTGCAAAATTCCAATAAAGGTTAAGTGATGCTATTGTGGGAATACAATTAAAATAACTTTGGATTATAGATATAATATCTTGATTGAATACACTTTTAACTAATTTTTCGAATTTAAAGATTATATCCAAATCATAACTTGCAAAATTACTATTGTTAGCTTTAATTTTATCTAATTTTATTTTATTTTTAGTACTTTGCCACGGAACATGAGAGTCGTAAGCCTCAATATTCAATAATTGATCATGGATGTTATTAACATAGTCGCCATCAAGATTACAGTTTTGAAGCTCTACGATTCCATTATTTTTAATGATAGTAGCATTTTCATTATAACTTTTTAAATTATTAATATTGTGATCAAAATTTTTATTTATAATATCACAAATTTTATTACCTTTAAGAGTCTTGTCATGATAATTCTTCCAAAAGTTATTATATATATTTGTACCTAAAAAATTTATTTTTTTTAAATTATTTTTTTTTAAATCTTGGTCAATATTCTTTGTAATACTATCAATTTCACTACTATATATATTTGATGCTTCATATTCATAAAAATATTTTTTTTTAGAAATCTTTAAGATTTGTTTAATTTTTTTAACAATTGTAGTTCTTAAAATTATATAATTTATAATTTTTATTTTTAATAAAAAAAAAAATTTTAAGATTTTTTTCATAAAAAATTTATTTTATTTTTTATCAAATCCAATTTTATCTTTAATGATGTAATTAGGTCTTCGTTTAACTTCTTTAAAAATAGAACTTAAATATGAAGAAAAGATTCCTAGAGCAAAGAAATTTAAAGTAACTAAAGTTAATAAATAATCTTGAATATTTAATTTAAAACCTTGATTAAATATTAGATTAAAAAAATTGTAAAATACATAGAATATAAAAATAATTAAAAATAACCAGCTAATCCAAAAAATAAATCTTAAGGGTGCATCAGAAAATGGAAACAACGAAATTTCAAAGAATTGATTAATTACCTTTTTACCAATAGGAAATTTAGATTGACCGTGGAATCTAGTTTGTCTTTCATAAAAAATTTGTTTTCTTTTAAAACCAACATAATCAACAATAAATCTAAAAAAAGGATTTATTTCTTCAAATGTAATTACATGCTCTATAACTTTTCGAGATATTAGTTTAAAATCACCAGAATCGACTTCCATATTAATATAAGTTAATTTTTTTAGAATAAGATAACCTATCTTGGACATTATTTTCTTTAAAAAATTTTCCCCGTGTCTTTTTATTCTAGTTGTAAAAACTACATCATAATCCTCATTTAAATAATAATTTAACATTTGATTTATAACTTCTGGTGGATCTTGAAGATCAATATCTAAATAAATAGCGGCGTCACCAGTACAATTTTTAAGACCAGCCATAATTCCATGCATGTGCCCAAATCTTCTGGATAGATTTATAATTTTTATCTTATTATTATTTTCTCTTAATTTATAAATTTTATCTAAAGAATTATCATTGGAGTTATCATTAATAAAAATTACTTCATAATCAATTTCTTTGTTTTCATTTAAAACGTTGATAATTTTCTGTGTGCTAAAATCTATTGTTTTTTCCTCATTATAAAAAGAAAATATTATTGATATTTTTTTCATTAATTAAATGTGACAGTTTTTTTTTTAATCATATCATTTTTTTCGTTTATAAATTTCTCGTAATTATTAAAACTAAATTTTTCAGTATTTAAATAGTCAATATCAATTTTATTTTTAAATATAAGCCAAGAAATATATTTTAATAAGTTATATTTTTTGAAATTTAAATTATATCCATGCGTTGATACTATTTCTAATTCATTGAGCCACATTGGTGTTGGATCAAATTTAAATTTTTTCATATTCATACCCATTAAAATAATTTTACTTTTTTTTTTTGTTATTCTTAAGATATTATGAATAAGATTATTTGACCCAGAAGTATCAAATATATAGTCAAATCCATCGACAGTTATTTGGTTGCCAAAAGATTCTACAATTTCTGTTTTTAACAATTTAGCTGTAGAGATAATAATATTATCAGATAAGTGAACCTTAGGTATATTGCCTTTCTTTATCTTGACATTATCTTTTTTTGAATTTGAAAAAAAATGTATTTTTAACTTATCTTTATACATGAACTTCAATATGCTATTTAATGCAAGCCCTATAGTACCCATACCAATAATTAATATTTTACTATTTCTATGAATTTTAAATTTTATTGCAGCTTCAAAAGCGCATGCTAGTGGCTCTATTAGTATAGCTTGCTCAGGTTTTATATTATCTATTTTTATTAATTGTTTTTCATTTCTTAGAAAATAATTAGTCCACCCGCCAAAAATATTATTCGAGATATTGTAGTCTCTATTCATACTATCTAGTATCACACTATCTCCTATTCTTAAATTTTTAACAGACGATCCTTTGTCAACGACTTTCCCAAAAACTTCATGCCCTAAAAATATTTCCTTATCTTTTTTTTTATTGGTTTGTAAAAAAGCAGAGGAAAAAAAAGAGTAATCATAAGTTAAAATTTTTTTGTCTGTTCCACAAAATCCACATAAACTAGTTTTTACCACAACATCATCGTTTTTAACTTTGAATTGGTAATTATTAATTTTGAAAGTTGACAAAGCTGAAAAGGGCCCAAGATAAATCTTATTGGTAATTTTATAATATATAAATGAAATTAAATTATTTATTAAATTTAATTTAAATTTTAAACCTAAAATATTATATTTGTGCATGCGTAATTATTCGTAATAAAATTTATTTTTTTTGTAATGTTCATAAATTTCTTTTACTTTATCTTTTAAAAAATAATTTTCTTTATAACCTAATTTTTGCAATTTTGCTGAAGACGAATTGAAGTAGTATTCAGTTAATCTAAGAGCTGTTTTCTTAAAAAAAAATTTTATAAGAAAAAAGGGGATTGTAATCTTAAACCAATTTTTTTTTGTAGCATATTCTACAAATCTTAGGATATTATTTAAAGAATATTTTCTAGAAGACAAATTAAAAACTTCGCCCGATTTTGCAAATTTGGAAACTAAACAAATTGCTCTACAAACATCTTCAACATGTACATATTCTATACAATTTTTTTTTGACCTAATAGGAAAAAAACGAAATTCATTAAATTTAAAAAATTTTATAAATTGCTTGTCATATTTTCCGTAAAAAGTTGTTGGTCTTATCACATTTATATTTAAGCCTTTGTTATGATATTTATTACAAATTTTCTCTAATTCTACTTTACTCTTAGCATAGTTATTTTGAGGGTTATAAAATTTTTTTTCATCAAACGGTTTGATTTTAAAATTATAACCAAGAACTTCTGCGCTACTTAAAACTATTACCTTTTTTACTTTATGTATTAGTGCATTCCTTAGTATCTGATTTAAAGCTAATTTATTTATTTTGTTATAATTTTTTAAAGAAATTCTTTTAGGAGAAGATATACCAGCAAAGAACAAGAGTAATTCAACTTTATCTGTAATTTCTTTTGTAATATTTAATTTTGTTAAATCTACTTTCCTTTTGATTATTTTAACATTTTTTGCTTTTTTAATAATCTCATCTAAAGCGGGATCGTTTCTTTTGTACGTTGCTAAAACTTTAGAATTTTTAAAAGATTTATTTAAGTTTATATAGTTTAAAAAGTTTTTTCCTAAAAATCCGGAGGCTCCTATAACGGATATTTTCATTTAATATAAGATTTTATAAATCTTGATATTTTATAATTTTGTTTTGAATATGTAATTGGAAAAAAATTTTCATCCATTTCTAAAGAATTAAATTTTTTATAATGATTAAACATAGGATTTACATTTTTTTTATGAAACTTAGATTTTTCAGACATCAAATGTATACTCAATGAGATTCTATGTTTATTAGTTTTATTTTTACCTGATCCATGCCAAATATTCCCATGATGAAACACAGTGTCTCCTTTATTAAGAATAATTTTTTTATAAAAAATTTTTTTTTTATATTTTTTTTCAATTACTTTTTTATAATTTTTATCAAAAAATTTCTCTAATCTTGAGCCTTTGCCCCATTTATGCGATCCAACTGCATACTCTAACGTTGCGCCATCAATAGTTGTTTTTTCTAAAGGTATCCAACAGGTAATAATTTTTCCAGGAGTATGCCAATCTTGATAAGGATTATCTTGGTGAAAACTTACCCCCCCTGTTTTTGGCACAACCCAGATTATACTATCTTGATTTAGTCTAGTGCCATTCCAATCCATTAATTTCGACGCAACTAAGCCGATTTTTTTTGAAAGTGAAATTTTTGCAACCATTTTATCTGATTTCCAAACGTTACATTGTGATCTAATACTTTTTTTATTTTTACTATCAAAAGACCATTTAATTTTATCTGGCAAAACTTTTGTATCATATTGTAATTTGAAAATTTTATTAATTTTTTTTTTAATATTTTGCAAATCACTTTTATGAAGAAAATTTTTGACACATAAGTATCCATCTCTATTAAATTTTTCTTTATCAATTTTAGAAATAATTTTTTCGCTCATATTTTTAAATAATAAATGAAATTTTATTATTTTAATTATCCTAATTTTAATTTAATATTTATTAAGTTTAATTTTGTTATAAGCATCAAATACACATGCTATTTGTGGGGAAAAATGCATCCCCAAATCAGTAATTTCAATATTATCTTTATTGATGTTTAATAGGCCATCCTGCTCAAACTCTGTTAAAAAATTTAATTCATTTTTAAAATAATTATTAAATTCTATATTCCATTTTTTATTTAATTCGTTAAAATCTATTTTAAAGTAAGTTCTAATATCTCTAACTACGTTTCTTCTTAATTTATCATCTTCATTTAAGACTAAACCTCGATAAATTGGAAATTTTTTTTCATCAATAGCTTTTCTATATAAATTTTGTTCATAGTAATTTTGAAAATAATAATCATCCCCTAGACAGCCATGAGCAGAACTTCCAATTGCTACAAAGTTAGTAGCTTCTCCTTTTTGTGTTCCTAAGGAATTATAGACCGCTTTTTTTTCTTTAATAGATTGATCCAAGGGGTCATTTGGCAGAGCATAACTTTCAAATCCAGCTCTATTATATCCTGCATGCAAAAGTTTTTTACTAGCTATTTCAAAAATTGCTTTTCGATCAAAAAAATCAGGAAGAGGATTGTTTCTTAACATTTTAATCATATATTTACGTGTTTGAGGTTTGTAATGCATATACATAGTCTGAATTTGTGATGGACTTAGTTCTATGACTTTATCTATTGTTTTTGAAATGCTTTCTGTGGTTTGAGCAGGAAGACCAATTAACAAATCAAAATTTATAGTAGGAAATAATTTTTTTATATTATTAGTTAAAAGTTTTTCAAGTAGTTCAGGAGGTTGTATTCGGTTGATTTCCTCTTGAACTTTTGGATCAAAATCTTGTATCCCAAAAGAAAGTCTATTAACTTTATTTTGGTGATAAAATATTAGCTTTTCTTCATTTACTCTTCTAGGATCAATTTCTACCGTAAAGTCATTTATATTATCGAAGTCTATAAATTTCATTAGGCGGTTTAATAAATTTTTAAACTCTTCCTCTCTATAATAAGTGGGGGAGCCTCCACCAAAATATAATTCTTTGACATTTAGTTTTATTTTATTTTTTATTAACTCTGCTTCTAGCAAATCAATTTCTTTAAACAGATAATTGTACAAATAGTCTTTTACTTTATCGTAATCTTGTGTGATTTCTTTGCTGCATAAACAAAAGTAGCAAAGTTGTTCGCAAAATGGTGTGTGAACATAGAATAGTATGGGCTTTTTACTATTATTTGGAAACCAATTTTTAATTACTTCCTTATATTTGTCTGAAGTAAAATTTTCATCCCAAATAGCCTTGGTTGGATATTCTGTATAATCATACACAAGATTTTGATGATATTTTTTTAAAAGCATTGGTTTATTAAGTAACTCGCTATTTGAAGATTTATTTTTTGAAGAGATATTTGAAAGCATTTTTTTAAAAATATTAGATAAAAATTTGAATTATTTTTTATTTTTACTGAACAATATTACGAAAAGATTGGCAATAAATAAAGAAACATAAGTTAGAAAGCTATAAACAAATGCTGTTAAAATTCCAGTCTGCACTTCAATATTCATTAATTTAAGAGCAAATATTGTAATCATCTCTCTTATACCTGGCAAAATAATTGATAACTGAGATAAGGTTTCTAATATCGGATTTATAAGAATTATAGGCAAAAGAAAATCATCCAACTTAAGTGATTTAAAAATACATACATACACAAAAGTAATATTTATTAAAATTAAAAAATTTATAGCAAGAAATAAAAATATTTTTTCTGCGACATAATTAAAATTTGAACAAATAAATAAATATTTTTTCTTTTCTATTATTTTATTATTAAGAATAAATTTAAAAACCTTTTCGAAATTGTGTAATATATATATTGATAAGAATACTATGATTAAGCTTAGCACCAAAATATGTTCTATATAAAAATTTAATAAAAAAATATTTGCAATATTAAATAGAAAAATGAAATAAATAATTTTAAAATAAAAAGTAATTAATCTATCAAACAAAACTAATGTAAAGGAATTATAAGCGCTTATTTCTTTTTTTATTATATAATATTTAAAAATGTCAGCTGCAAAACTTGTGAAGGTTATGCTGTTAGCTGTTAATCCGTAAACATTTATATTTAAAAAATCAAAAAATTTTAAATTAGTAAATTTTTTAATTAAAATAAAAGATCTTAAACAAACTAAAAATATTGAGTTAAAAAATAATAATAATGCTAAAAAAATATATCCAATCTTTACTTCCTTAATGATTTTTAATAATTGGTTAAAATCAATTATTTTTATCAAAAAAAGAATAAAAATTAGAAAAAAAGAAATTTTTATATATTTTTTATATTTATTAAATAATATTTGATGGTATCTTAATATGTTATCAAACATACTCTAAAAATTTATTTTTTGTTTAGTGTTTTTATTATTGTTATTAAGTAATATTATATTATTCTTAATTATTCGTCTTAAATATTTAATTATATGAAATATCAACTTACATCGACTACGTGGGATAAAAAAGAAGTTCGAGCCATAAACGATGTCATAAAAAGTAATTTTTATACTTATGGGAAGTATGTATCTTTATTTGAGAAAAAATTTGCAAGTTTTTTTCAAAAAAAATATGCTGTCATGGCAAACTCAGGTTCATCGGCAAATTTACTAGCGGTAGCTTCATTATTTTTTAAAAAAAAAAATCCTTTAAAAAGAGGGGATGAGGTTGTAGTTCCTGCAATATCTTGGAGCACATCTTATTTTCCATTAATGCAGTATGGATTAAAATTAAGATTTGTTGATGTTAATCTTAATACATTAAATGCTGATTTTGAAACCATTGCTAAAGCGTGCACAAAAAATACAAAGTTGATATTGGCTGTGAGCATTTTGGGTAATCCCACTGAGCTAGATAAACTGAAATTATTTTGCCAAAAAAGAAAAATTTATTTAATGGAAGATAATTGTGAAACTATGGGTGCCAAGATTGCTGGAAAGTATGCTGGCACATTCGGAATCGTTAATACTTTTAGCACTTTTTTCTCACACCATATATCAACTATAGAGGGCGGTGTTCTACTTACTGACGATTTTGAAATTTATAATATTGCTAAATCACTCAGATCTCATGGTTGGACACGAGATTTTGACAAAAATTTTTATTTAAAAAAAAAACAAGGTTTATACCAAAATTATTGTTTTGTACTCCCGGGTTATAATTTAAGACCGACTAATATAAATGGCGCGATAGGTTTAGAGCAATTAAAGAAATTAAAAAAATTTGTAAAGATAAGAAAATCTAATTATGAGATTTATAAAAAAATATTTTCAGATAACAAATTTTTTCATATTCAGCAGCAGACTCCAAATTCATCAACTTCTTCTTTTGCATTTACTTTTGTCTTTAAAAAAAAGTTTAGATATTTAAAAAATAGTGTTTATAAATTGCTAAAAAAAAATAACATTGAATTTAGGCTGATAACAGGCGGATGTTATTTAAAACATCCCGTTTCTAAGATGACCAAATATTCAATCTATAACAATTTAAAAAATGCCAATTATATTCATGACAATGGTTTTTTTGTCGGCAATCATCCAAGGCCGTTAAAAAATGAGATTAATTTTTTAAATAATGTTTTTAAAAAAATAAAAATATGAACGTTTTATTAACAGGCGGCGCTGGTTACATTGGTTCAACACTTTGTGAATTTTTATTAAAAGAAAACTACAAAGTTAAGGTTGTAGATACCTTTAACTATGGCTTTGATTCTTTAAATATTTATATGCATAACCCTAATTTTTCACTGGAAAAAGTTGATGTTAGAAATTTTGAGAAGATTAAACAGTTACTAAAAAAACAAGATGTAATAATTCCATTAGCTGCTTTAGTTGGTGCTCCATTATGCAATTTTAAACCTAAAGAGGCAGAAGAAATAAATTTTAACTCCATACAGAATATAATTAACTCTATTTCTAAAGATCAGATGTTAATATATCCAACAACTAATAGTGGGTATGGAGTCTCTGAAAACCAACAGTTTTGCACAGAAGATTCACCTCTTAATCCAATATCAATTTATGGTGTAACAAAAGTAAAAGCGGAGGAAGTTGTAAAAGAATTTGAAAGTCATATTTCATTTAGATTGGCAACAGTTTTTGGTTGCTCTCCAAGAATGAGACTGGATCTGTTGGTAAACGACTTTGTATATAAATCAATATTTGATAAATATGTTGTTCTTTTTGAAGGTCATTTTAAGAGAAATTACATTCATATTAGAGATGTATGTGGAGCTATGGTTTTTGCCATTAAAAATTTTAATAATTTAAAAAATCAAACATTTAATCTCGGTTTAAGCACTGCAAATTTATCTAAATTAGAACTATGCGAGGAAATAAAGAAAATTAATAAAGAATTTACAATAATATCATCAGAATTTGGAAAGGATATTGATAAAAGAAATTACATTGTCTCTAATGAAAAAATTGAGAAGGCAGGTTTTAAAACTAAATATACTTTGCAAGACGGTATAAAAGAATTAAGCAATTTTTTTAAAGTTTTTTTGCCAAATGAAAAAATGAGAAATTTTTAATGGCCAGAACCATTTTAGTAATTGGTACTAATGATTTTATATACAAAAATTTAGAAAACTTTACAAAAATAAAAAAATTAGGATTTAAAATTTGTAATCTTACTGATAATTTTTTTTTAAAAAAAAATTCACATTACCTAGTTAGTAAAATAAAAAAAACAAAACCAACATTTTGCATCATAACCTCCGGAATATCTGGGGGTATACTTTTTAATATTAAAAATGATTTAAAAATTTTAAATTATAATTGTAAAATATATCAAAAAATTTTTAACTGTTTAATTCTAGCTAAAATTAAAAACGTTTTTTTTATATCTGCATCTTGTATATATCCTAAGTTAATTAACAAAAAAATAAGTGAAAGTTTTTTTTTAACAGGTGCGCTTGAAGAAACTAGTCTAAATTATTCCATATCTAAAATTTTAGGACATGCCTATTGTAATTCAGCTATAAAAAGAAATTTAAATTATATATGTTTAGTACCAGCAACTCTGTATGGTCCACACTATAATAACAATGAAATAAATTCTCACGTTATTAATTCTTTAATTAGTAAATTTCGTAATAATAAAAAAATAGTTAAAGTTTGGGGAGATGGATCCGCAAGAAGAGAATTTTTACATATTAATGACTTATTAGATGCAATTTTTTTTATCTATAAAATGAAAATAAAGGAAAAAATAATAAATATTGGACTAAATAAAGACTACAGCATTAGAGAATTAGTTAAATTCCTAAAGCGTTTAACAAAATTTAAAGGTAAAATAGTTTGGAAAAAAAATATGCCCGCAGGAGTTAAAAAAAAGTTATTAGATAGTTCTAAATTATATAATCTTGGCTGGACCCCTAAATATAATTTAGATCATGGTCTTAGAAGCATAATTAAATAATGATAATTTCAAAAACTCCGTTTAGAGTATCTTTATTTGGCGGAGGTACCGATTTACCAGCTTATTTGAACACAGCAAAAGTGGGTTTAACTATTGGTTTTGCAATTAATAAATATTGTTACATTTTTTTTAGGCATGGAAATAATTTAATGAATTATAATTATAGAATTGCTTACTCGAAAATTGAATTTACGAAAACAATCAATAAAATTGACCATCCCTCAGTAAGAAATACAGTTAAATTTTATAAACATAATACTTATTTTGATTTACTGCATAATGGAGATCTTCCTGCAAGAACTGGATTGGGCAGTTCTTCTTCTTTTACAGTGGGCATGTGTAAAATATTTAGATTTCTTAAAAATATGAGCAGTGATAAAAAACAATTGGCTAAAGACGCAATTTATATTGAACAAAAAATTATAAAAGAAAATGTTGGTGCTCAAGATCAGGTTTTTGCGGCATATGGAGGATTAAATAAGATTATTTTTAAAAAAAATAATTTTTTTGTAAAAAAAATTATTTTAAGTGAGCTTAATAAAAAAGCTTTGACAGATAATCTATTTTTAATTTTTACAGGCGTTACTAGAAATGCATCAGATGTTGAAAAAGATAAGATTAAAAATGTAAATCTAAATTTAAAATATTACAATGAAATTTACAATTTAGCTAAAATAGGAGAAAATTTTTTATCACAAAAAAAAATTGATATTAAAAGCATAGGAGAAGTACTAGATAATTCTTGGCAATTAAAAAAAAAGCTTTCATCTAAAGTTAGCTTATTCAATATTGATGAAATTTATAGTTTATTAAAATTAAATGGAGCGTATGGTGGTAAATTAATAGGAGCGGGCGGAGGAGGATTTTTGCTTGTTGCGGCTAACAAAAGTGCTCAAAATACCATAAAAAAAAAATTACATAAATTAAAGTTTATTAATTTTAAAATTTCAGAAGAGGGAAGCAGCATCATTGCTAGTGAAAAAAATTTTTATAACAATTATTGATTTTATAAATTGAAGATTAGTATAATTACCCCTACTTTTAGAAGACATAATTTACTAAAGAAAAATTATAATATTATTAAAAAGATTTTTTTAAATAATAATTTAGAATGGATAATTTTGTCAGAATATGGAGATAGCTTGACAAATAATCTTATCAAAACTTTCGACCAGCGGTTTGTAAAACATATTGTCGGATATTACAAAGATAATGATAAAGCTTTTAATGTTGGCGTTAAACATGCAACCGGTGACTTACTGGTAATTTATGGTGATGATGATTTTTTTTATGAAGACGCTTTTAAAATTTTAAGAAATAAATATAAACCCAATATCAAATGGTTTATTGGTTATGGAGATTATATTAATAGTAATTTTATAAAAAGTAGAAAACTTCTTACTCTTATTAAAGTATTTTTAACAAAAAATTTTAATAAAACTTTGCTGTTGTCATTAAATTATATAATGACGCCTTCGATCTTCTTTTCTAGGAAAGAGTTTGTAAAACTTAATGGATTAACTAAAAAACTTAAATATGGATCAGATTACATCTTATGGATAAAATTTTGTAACAAATTTACTCCATTTTTGATTGATAAATTTTTATCCAAAGTTCGGTTTGATAACACGACTAAGACTGGAACTTTTGACGTAAAAAGATATTTTGTAATGTTGGAAGCAATGCATAAAGAAGCAAATAGTCTTTTGATAAAAATGATGCAATCAACAAGTATAATCTTAATTGTTTTAATTAATTTTATAATTAAAACAATTATCAGAAAGTTTTCTTTTAATTAGCAATAAGAGTTATTGTTTATAAAAAATAATGATTTAATTTTAAAAGTTCAGAAGTACCTTTTTTTAATACCAATTTCTTTTATTATTAATCAAGCTGCTGTATCAGTAATTTTTTTATATATATTTAGTGTAAAAAAAAATAAAAAATATATTAAAATTAAATAAAAATTATGACTTAATTCTTATAATATTTTTTTTTATATATTTTTTTCTTCTCTTTTTAAAAGTTCGCAAGTTCTTGTAATTTCAATTTATTTATTCAGATTTTTAATATTTTATTTTACTGTTAAATACCTCGTAGTGAATTTTTCATTAAAAAATATTAAAATCTTTCTATTTATTGTACTTCTTTGTTCTGTTATTGTCTTAATAGATCTATTTTATAAAAATATTCTGGTTTAGATTTTTTTGGTTATGGGAGGTCTCCAGGGAATGAGTTAAGATTGACTGCCCTATTTAGAAACGAGCAAATTCCAGGATCTTTTTTATTAAATATTGGTTTTTATACATTTTGCACACTTTTTATGATGTTTTGGTCTTTGAAATCTACTGGTAGTTCTTTTTCTAATTATAATTGTTTAGTTTATTGGTTAACTATTTATTTATTTTCTGGTCTATTATTGAAAAAAGGATTTAACAAAAAAAATTAATAAATAGATGTTTTTCTTTTCGGTACTAATTTTTGTAAATTTTATTATATTTTTAACATTTTCAAAATTAGCAAAAAAATTAAATATTTTCGATGTTCCAGATAAAAAAAGAAAATTACACAACAAACCAATCGCTTCAATCGGCGGTATATTTATTCTAAATGCTTTATTAATTTCAGTTATATATATTTATGTGCACACAAATCCCCTATTTCCAGGTTTTAAAAATTTAATTTCTTTTTTTTTTACTGGTTTAATTATTTTTGTTACTGGAGTTATTGATGATAAATTTTCTATTAAACCAAATATTAAGTTAGGTCTTTTATTCTTCATAATATTAACTTTAATATTAATAAATGAAAATTTAATATTAAAAGAATTAAATTTTTCTTTTTCTAACAAAAAAATATATTTAGAAAATTTTGGCGTGTTATTTACTGTTTTGTGCATATTGTTGTTTATAAATGCTTTTAATATGCTTGATGGTATAAATTTAGTTGCAGGTATATACAGTTTTTTATTATTTTTATGTTTATACTTAATTAGCAATAATGAATTTTATATTTTTTTTTTAGCATCACTCCCATTTTTTTTGGTTAAAAATTTTAAAAATAATTCTTTTCTGGGCAACAGTGGTAGTCTTGTATTAGGTTTTATTTTGGCTGTTTCTTTTATTAAATTATATAAAACTTCTGATATTATCTATAGTGATAAAATTTTTCTCTTTATGTCGATTCCTGGGCTCGACATGTTTAGATTGTTTGTATCAAGAATTATAAAAGGCAAAAATCCATTTGAGGCAGATAGAAATCATTTACATCACTTATTGATAAATAAATTTAGTAATCTTTTTGCTATATTAATATTTTTATTTTTATTTTTAATTCCAATCTTTGTTAGTTGCTATACTGTAAATTTATTGATACCAAATATATTATCGATTTTTTTATATGGATCTACTATTTTTATTTTAATAAAATTAAATGAAAAAAATTTTAAACATTAAAAAAAGTTATGGCATCGTAAATAGAAATATCAATATACATAATATATTAATAAATTCTCAAAAAATTGAAATAATAAATAAAGTATCGCATTTTTCTAGCATAATAATAAAAGCTATTTTAAAAAAAAAAAAATTATTAATTATTGGTAATGGTGGGAGTGCAGCAGACTCACAACATTTGGCCACAGAATTAACTGTTAGGCTTAAAAAAAATAGAAAAGCGTTGCCAGCTTTATCTTTAGTAACAGACACCTCAGCTTTAACTGCTATTGGAAATGATTTTTCTTTTCTAAAAATTTTTACCAGACAAATAGAGGCACTTGGAAATGCAGGAGATGTAGTAATTGCAATATCTACAAGTGGGAATAGTGAAAATATACTAGATGCTTTAAAGTATTGTCAAAATAAAAGACTGAAAACGTTATGTATTTTAGGAAATAAAGGAGGCAAGGCTATAAAATATTCTAATGATTTTTTTATTGTTAATTGTGCTGACGCTTCTAGAGTGCAAGAAATTCACATTATATTTTGGCAAAATATTTGTGAAGTAGTTAAAAATTTTTTTTCAAATAAAAATAATGTTAGAAAAGCTTGATTTAGTTGTTTTATGCGGTGGAAAAGGAAGTAGACTAGGTAATTTAACAAAAAATACACCCAAACCTCTTCTAAAAATTAATAACAAATTTTTTTTAAAATATTTAATCCAATTTTATCAAAAATTTAATTTTGAAAATATTTATTTATTAGCCGGATATAAAGGAAAGATAATAAAAAAAAATTTTGATAAAAAAAAATTTAATTTTATCAAAGTACATTGTTTGATTGAAAAAAAACCGTTAGGAACTGCTGGTTGTTTAAATCTGTTGAAAAAAAAAATAAAAAATGATTTTTTATTAATAAATGGAGATAGTTTTTTACAATATGATTTTTCAAATTTTTTAAAAAAAATAAATAAAGATTTTTTATGTAATATTATTTTAATAAATTCAAATACTTATCAAGAAAATAATCAACTTAATAAATTATC
>Ga0136644_10001112_pt1 | contig 21302 bp, 16 predicted proteins | sample C_130820_EF_Meta_FD_94780 | JGI IMG/M metagenome (GOLD analysis project Ga0136644, IMG submission 94780) | Freshwater microbial communities from Lake Croche, Canada to study carbon cycling - C_130820_EF_MetaG (v2) (version 2) | ecosystem: Environmental > Aquatic > Freshwater > Lake | place... | reverse complement strand
CCTTCAGCAGCTGCGGTTCTACTACCGCGATCGACCCGGCGATTCGCTGACCAGCCTGCTGACCCAAGACGACCGGTTCCGCAAAGGGGACACTTCCGCAGCCGCTTATGGTGAATCCTGGGGACTGACATTTTATCTGATCAAGAAAAAACCCAAGGACTTTGTCAGTTATCTGAAAAAACTAAGGCAGCGACCCCCGGGCAACCCTTCGGATGCCAAGCAGCGATTAGAGGATTTCCAGGACAGTTTTGGGCCGGATCTCGACAAGCTCGACAAGGAGTTCGGGAGGATGATCGCAGGGTTGAGGCCCTAGCTGGCCGGTTTTTTAGGAAAACTCCTTATCTTGTACCGGGGAATACGGTCTATTGACCAAGTCGCTCTTTGACTTCCAAGGCCCTGGTCCGATAAACTAGCGTCACAGTTTGGCTTCACACTCGGCCGCCCAGCGCTCCGGTTGCGATCCCTCGAGTTCCCTTTCGAAAACTTCCAAGCAACGGAACGACACACACCATGCCAGCGAACCGCAAATCGACAGCCATGGAAGCTAGCCCAGCCGGTGTAATCAATGTTGCTGGTCGCGTCGAGGGTTTTGCGGATCTCTCCGACGAACAACTCGTCGATGCCTATCTCGACGCCCGGCAGCCCGAGCACTTTGAAGCCCTCATGCGGCGCTACGAACGTGAGCTCTACACGTTTCTCAGGCGTTTTCTTGGAAACGCCCAGCATGCCGAAGACGTTTTTCAAGGGACCTTCCTTAGCGTCCATCTGCGCATCGATCAGTTCGAACCCGGAAAACGCTTCAGGCCCTGGCTCTATGCCATCGCCAGCAACAAGGCGATCGACTTCATGCGGCGTAACAAACGCCACCAAATGGCCAGTTTGGATTGCACCGTCCAACATGCCGATTCGGACGAGGCGATGGTCAGCCGTTTGGCCAGCCATGGCCCAGCGCCCGATGAGTTGGCGATGCGGAGCGAGACCAGCGCCAAGGTTCGCCAAGCCGTCGGTCAGCTCAGCGAACCGACCCAACAACTGATCCAATTGGCCTTTTACCAAGGTCTGAAGTATGCGGATATCGCTGAAATTCTCGATATTCCAGTCGGTACCGTGAAAAGTCGAGTTTTTACCGCCATGCGTAAACTCAACGAGATCTGGATGCGTATGCAACAGGATAGCTAAGTCGATATCGCAAAGTCGATTTTTACCCGCCGCAAATCGAATCAGATCACACGGCTTGTACGTTATGAGTGGTCAACATCCAATACCTTCCGACGAAACCCTCTTGGGCTACATCCTAGGCGGACTCTCCGATCAAGAGAACGCTGAAATAGAAGAGCTGTTGATCCGCGACGAATCGCTCCGTTTGCGACTCCGAGACCTGCGTTCAATGCTCGAACCCCTGGCTGATGAACCCGGCGGTGATCCCGAGCTCTGCCCACCGCCAGGATTAATCGAACAGACCATGGCCGCGATCGCTCAGAAGTCGCAAGATCTCTTGGATGCTTCAAGCAGCCAAGCAAGCAGGCCAGAAGACGCATCCCCTGAACACGCATCCCCTGAAAGCGGAGCCTTCGACGAGCACCGCGTCCAGGAATACACGGTCTGCGAAACCCATGCAGCCGAGGTCCCAAGCAACCGGGTGGCTTGGCTCGATAGCCTCGTGACCCTGGCCGCAGGGATCATTGTTTTGTCATTTGCGCTGCCAGGCATTCTGCGATGGCGCGAGTCGGCTCGCCAACAGGAGTGCGCCGAGAACCTTCGAAACCTCGGCTCGGCTCTGAGCTCGTTTGCCCTATTCCAACCCAGCCATCGACTCCCGGCGATCGAGCCCTCAGGTCCACTGGCATTTGCCGGCGTTTACTCCATCCGACTCCAAGACAACCACTTGCTCGACAGTAAGCGATGGTTGCAGTGCCCGAACGAATCGTCCACCAATTGGCTTGTAAGCATCCCGACCTCGCAACAGTTCATCGATGCCCCAGAGCCCAAGCGTTTTGTTTGGCGAATGCTCGCCGGTGGCGATTACGCCTACAACATCGGTTCGATCGTGGAGGGCGAGTATCAAGCTACCTCAAAAGAATCCCAGGCTCGCGTGGCTTGGATCGGTGACCGCTGGCCGGTCGACCTAGACCAGCCACTGAGCGATAGAGACTTCGAGCAACACGGCACCCGGGGCCTGAATGTCCTCTACAGCGACGGCAGTGTGCAGTGGCTCAAGCTTCCAAAAATCCACGAACTCGCCTCCATCGATCACCCTTATTTGAATCGGGAACTCAAACAAGCTCCTGGGTTCGGCGAAGCTGATGCTTGTCTAGGCCCTAGCCATTTGCTCCCCATCAGAGCAGACTGATCCGACCGATCAGACGGATCATTGTTGACCTAGCTTCCCGCCCATCTACAATGCACGCGAGCTTCCTCCCACCTTCTCGATCGGTAAATCCTATGTCTCGCTGCCTGGCCGCAATCCCGGTTTACAACGAAGTCAAGCACGTCAACGGTGTGCTTGACGAGGTCGTTCGCTATGCCACTGACGTTCTGGCCGTCGACGATGGATCCAAAGATGGCACGACGGAACTTCTCAAAAACCGTCGGGACATCTCCGTCATTCACCACGGCCAAAACCGTGGCTACGGAGCTGCCCTGAGAACCGCGTTCGATTATGCCGTTCAAGAGGGTTATGACGTCTTGGTAACGCTCGATTGCGACGGACAACACCAACCCCAACGCATCCCGATGTTCGTCGAAGCTTGCCAGAAAGCCGATATCGTAACCGGCTCTAGGTACCTGAAAACCTTCGAGGGGGACTCTCTGCCCCCGCCCCCCGAACGGCTCTTGATCAATCGAACCATCACCAAACGAATCAATGACCTGTTCGGCTGGAATCTGACCGATGCCTTCTGTGGCTTCAAAGCCTACCGAGTCTCGGCCCTCGAACAGCTCCGCATCAGCGTCGAGGGCTACGCCATGCCGCTTGAACTCTGGGCCCAAGCTGCGATGCTCTCCTTGAGCATTGTCGAAATACCCGTTCCGCTTATCTATCTGGATCTGGCCCGTTCCTTTGGCGGTGCTATGGACGATGGTGGAGTCCGGCTCAAGCACTACAACCAGGTCATCGACGAGAGCATTCAAACCATGAGGGCTCGAGGCTTCGAGCTCCCAGATATCTACCCCGCCGGCTGCGGCATCGAGTGCGGCTCGTGACCAGATCGGTCGCTTGTCTGGCGGACCACGCTCAGACCTACCAAGCCCCCATCCGCACGCCTCGCAGCGATAACCAAGACCTGTGCATTCCGGCCCACGGACAGCTCTGCGCCCAAGTCCTAGCCAATCGGCACTCCTGGAAACGGGATTCCATCCCCGATTGGATTCTCAAGCTCCGTAACCGAGCCCGTAGCCAAGTCGCCTCGGCAGCCAAAGCATATGCTCGCCTCTACACCTCCGCGCCACTCATCGAACCCTCAATGCTTTGGATCGTCGGCGGCCATCAACCAGAGGCCTTTCATCCAGGCGTCTGGTACAAAAATTTCTTGATCGATGCGACCGCCAAAGAGCTGTCCAAGCACGATTCGCCAGCAGTCGGGCTGCATGTGATCATCGATCATGACTTGCCCAAATCGCTCTCGATCCGAATTCCCTATCGCCCCGATCCCAACTCGGACAACCTTGCCGTCGGTCCTTGCAAACTTCCTATCCAAAAACAAAACCCATCGAGCCACTCGCTCGGTCCCTGGCACAGTTACCGAATTGATACTGATCGCGTCGAGCCTTTTATTCGCGAAATCGAAACAGCCGCCGATTCTCTCGGATTGCCCGTTCCGATGGCCCGAAACTATTTTCAAGGTATGAGCAAGCTCGATGCTGACCTCGACGCTGCCGTGGCCCTCTCACAAGCTCGCCATAAAATGGAAATCGAGCACCATCTGAGCAACATCGATTTGCCGATGAGCCAGATCTGTCAGACCGGGGCTTGGTTTGAGTTCGTCGAGCACTGCATAAGCCATGCCGCTGGGCTGAACGATACCTACAACTCCGCGCTGGATGCTTATCGCGAGCGTGAAAAAATCACCAATCCAGGTCAGCCCGTAGCGCACCTTGGGAGAATCTCCGACTGGATCGAACTGCCGTTTTGGTTGTATCAATCAGGCGATGCAGGTCGAAACCGAATGTGGGTTCGATCCGATGCAAAAACCTGGGAATTGGGATCCGGAGTCCGCCCCGAGGAATTCGCCTGGACCTTGCGCCTCGAGGCTCAGATAGGTGCCTTGCAAACCGCTTTCGAACAAGGATCGGATCGAGGTCTGTGTATACGGCCCCGGGCGCTGATGACGACTCTGTTTCTGCGATGTTTCATTGCCGACGGCTTTGTCCATGGAATCGGTGGTGGGATCTACGACCGGCTGACCGACGAGATCATCCGAGGCCTGTTGCATATCGAGCCACCTCGATATGCCATTGCTACCGCGACGCTCCAGTTGCCGCTGCCGAGCCACCTGCGACGAGGAGTCCAAGTGGCCGAAGAGGAACTCCGTGCGCTGACGAAACAGGCACGTGCGGTCAGATCCGCACCAGAAACGTTTTTGATCCCCAACGATCAGCAGCATAGCCTGCTTGCACAGCAGCACGCTGAGCTTCTTGCCGCCATCCCTCCGAGGGGGGCCAAGAAACTCTGGCATCGGCAGATGAAAGATCTCAAGGCTCGCATTGGCCAAGCGATCGCGCCAATTGTTCAAAAGCAACACGTTCAGTTGCAATCCGCCCAGCGCCGAGCTCACGAAGCTCAGTGGCTAACGTCGCGCGAGTACTCGATGCTTGTTTTTCCTGAATCGGATTGCATCGAAAGGCTCAAGCTTTTAGCGTCCCAAGTTCGCGCATAAGCATCTGCATGTCGTCCCACGTGAGCCTCTTGGCCTCGGGGGCTCGGAGCAAATACGACGGGTGATATGTGACAATCACCTTGGCCTTTTTGTACCAGTGGAATCGGCCTCGTAGCTGCCCGATCGATTCGGTGGTGTTGAGTACAGATCGGACAGCCGTAGCTCCCCAACAGATGATGTAATCGGGTTGCAGGATCTCTAGCTGTGCCTCAAAGAACGGTCGACAGTTTTCCAACTCGATCTCGTTTGGAACGCGATTGTTCGGTGGCCGACACTTGAGCGCGTTGAGGATGTAGACTTGATCGCGCGGGATTCCCGTGGCTAGAAGAATCTTATCGAGCAACTGCCCTGCCGGACCGACAAAGGGTTCTCCAAGACGATCTTCCTCTGCTCCGGGAGCTTCTCCAATCATCACAAAACGGGTCGTTACCGGACCTACCCCAAAGACCGTTTGTTGGCGCCGGCAGGCCAAGTCCGAGCAAAGGCGGCAAGCCTCGACCTGGAGCTTGAGTGCACCCAGCGCGGCAGTTCGCTCGTCGGCGGCCTTGGGTGGGGTTGACCAAGGCGACTCGACCGGAGGACCGGTCGGCTTCCTGGGTGCAGGTGCGACAGGGGTCGGAGCTTCCTTAGCGATCTTGGTCGTCGGGGCGCTAGGCACTGCCTTGGCGGCAGTCTGGCCCCGATCGACGATAGCCCTATCTCCAGGGCCCCGATCGACGATAGCCCTATCTCCAGGGCCCCTATCGCCGGGGCCCCAGTCGACCAGGAGCTCGGGGAGGTTCGCATGCGGCCTTGGCAAATGCCTGATCCCGAGCCTTTCAAGATGCTCGAGGTACTGCAAGCCGGCCAGCTTCCAGAGGTCGGAATCCATAGAGCACCCGCTAGGCTTGTTGGATGGAGCGTTCGAAGGCTGCTGCGGCATGAGCGAGTTGGTCGGTGCTATGAGCTGCCGAGACTTGCGTGCGAATCCGTGCTTTGCCCTGAGGCACCACCGGATAGGAAAATCCGACCACATAGATCCCTTCGGCCAGCATCGCTTGGGCGACTTTGCCTGCCTGGGCAGCATCGCCGATCATCACTGGAACGATTGGGTGGACACCGTCGAGAATATTCAGCCCGCGTCGCTTCATCTCGGATCGGAAGAACTGCGTGTTGGATTCCAGACGGTCCCGCAGCTCGGTCGATTCCTGCAAGAGTTCCAGGGAGCGGATTGCACCTGCGACCACCGGTGGGGCGATCGTGTTGGAGAACAGATACGTGCGCGATCGCTGGCGTAGCAGCTCGACCATTTCGGCTCTGCCGGAGGTATAGCCACCCGAGGCACCACCTAAGGCTTTTCCAAGCGTGCCGGTCATGATGTCGATCCGATCGTTCACGCCACAGTGTTCGTGGGAACCGCGACCTTTGGGTCCAACAAACCCGACGGCATGTGAATCGTCGACCATGACCAGTGCGTCGTACTCGTCGGCCAATTGGCAGACTGACGCCAGATCGGCGATGGTGCCATCCATCGAGAACACGCCGTCGGTGGCGATCAAGCGAAACCGAGCCGACTTGGCCTCCTGTAGCTTGGCTCTGAGATCCTCCATCGAGTTGTTCTTGTATCGAAATCGTTGGGCTTTGCACAATCGGATCCCATCGATGATGCTCGCATGGTTGAGCTCATCGGAGATGATGGCGTCTTCGGGACCTAGGATGGTTTCGAAGAGCCCGCCGTTGGCATCCCAGCAGGAGTTGTAGAGGATCGTATCCTCGAAGCCTAGGAAATGGCTCAGTTGGTCTTCGAGTTGTTTGTGGATCGTTTGAGTGCCGCAGATGAACCGCACGCTAGCCATCCCATAGCCCCATCTGGCTAAGCCATCGTCGGCAGCTTGGCGCACGGATGGGTGCTGTGCGAGTCCTAGGTAGTTATTGGCGCAGAGGTTCAGGTACTCTTTACCGTCCGAGAGGGTGACCAACGTGCCTTGGGCCGAGTCGATGACCCGTTCGCGTTTGAAAGTTCCCGCCTCGCGCATCGATTGGTTGGCGTTAGCGAGATGTTCAAGGAATTGCGCGTTCATGATTGATGTTGGGATCTTAGGACAGGGTTCGAATAAGTCGGGTCTATCCTATCAATCTTGCGAGAAAATCAAAGCCAAACCGCAGTGGATCTTGCTAAAGATCCTAGCCCAGCCAAACCGCATTAGAGCTCAAAGCGTTGAATGAGGTCCTTCAGATCGTTCATGAACGCTGCGGCACCCACACCGTTGATGATCCGGTGGTCGAAGGCCAACGTGAGCAAGGCCCGTTTTTGGAAAGCAAAACCATCCCCCTTGGGAACCGGGGCATCGAAGACCTCTCCGAGGGCCAAGGTAGCAACCGCCGGTGAAACGATCGCGGGAATGCCCAGACGCATGCTCGCGGTACCGATGTTCGATACGCTCATGGTGATCGACGGGTCGGCTTGATCGACCCGCTGCCTAGCCAATTCGATTTTTTGCGCCAATGTTTGAAAGAACACGTCGCGAGTCATTTGGTCCGCCCCGTGGATCGCAGCGGTTACCAAGGAATCTTCTGGCAGCGCGACGGCCACCCCAAGATTGACCTGCTTGTAGGTTCGATAAACGGTCGAGTCCCCGACGAGGCTCGTACGGAATCGCGGATGCTTGGCCAGAGCTTGCACGACGCACCATAGCATCAACGCAAAACCGGTTTGTTTTCCAGAGGATTCCTTGATCTGCCTACGCGCGCTGTGCAGGGCGGTCCAATCGATTTCGCAAACCAAAGTCACCGGGACGGTCGTCTGAACACTTCGGTGCAGTCGATAGTTTAGGGTGATCTGCTGCTTGGATACCGGAGCTTCGTCGTAGAGGTCATGCGGAACCTCGGGGCTCGATGCGCTCTGGGTTTGGGATTCCATATAACGCTCGACATCCTCAGGCATGAGCTTATTCCCACGCCGTGGGATGCTCGCTGCGATATCGAGCAGCCCTTTTTCCTTGAGCAGCTTGCGAGTCCTAGGCGGAATGGAAATCGATCCACTTGAGTTGGCTGAATCCTCGCCCAAATCCAAATCCAGACCCTGGGCACTCTGGGCTACTTCCTTGCCCGTAGAGTTACTGCCCAAAGAGCTATGACCCGTTCCGAGATGACTAGGCGTAGGGGTATCCGAGACCGAGTCTTGGACCTCCATCGTGGCGACTTGGGTTCCGATCGGCAATACGGTCCCTTCCTTGACGAGCCACTCGACCAATCGCCCGGCATAAGGGGACTCCACATCGGTCGTTGCCTTGTCGGTCTCCATCACGTAGATGGCTTCATCGCGACGGACTGTGTCGCCGGGCTGCTTGTGGAACTGTACCAATAGAGCTTCTTGCAAACCCTCACCCATCTGGGGAATGCGAATCGATACGATGGGCATGTGAATCAATCCTCCATCGTCTTGCGAATGGCCGAGACGACGCGCTGTGTGTCGGGAAGAGCGGCGTATTCGTAGACCGGGTTATAACCGATATGCACATCGCCGCGAGAAACAAGCTGAGGTGGACTCAGCAGTGTGGAGAATGTCTCGGACGTGGAAGTGATCTTGGCGATGATCATCTGACCGACACTGCACGACTGGGCGTCTTCCTGGACGACCACCAATCGCCCGGTCTTTTCAAGCGATTTGGCGATGGCAGAAAAGTCCCACGGAATGATCGATCGCAGGTCGATGACCTCGACGGAGACTTGGCCATCGAGTTCACTGGCTGCTTCCATCGATTGCTCGATGCAGTTGCCCCAGGACACGAGTGTGACGTCTCGCCCGGGTCGTCTCAAACGGGCCTTGCCAAACGGAGTTGGCTCGATCTTTGCAGGTACATCCATCTGCTGACGGAATAAGTGCTTGGGTATCAGATAGATCGTCGGATCTTGGCTTTGCATCGAAGTCCACATCAAGCCCGCTGCATCCTCAGGCGTGCTGGGCACGACAACCCGTAGGCCAGGGATATGCGCAAAGCTCGCTTCGTTTGCCTGGCTGTGCCAGATCGAACCACCGGGCAGATAAGCCCCATAGGGCGAGTAGATCACCACTGGGCATTTCCACTGACCAAACGTTCGCCAGCGGATCGTCGACATGTTCTGAGTGATCTGCGACCAAGCTGGCCCTGAGAAATCGACGAACTGAAGCTCGAAAACCGGTAGCATGCCATAGCAAGCAAGCCCGACGGCCACCCCTGCGATCGTGGCTTCGGCAAGTGGCGAGTTGTAGACTCGATCGGGAAATTGAGTCGATAGACCAGCCGTCAAACGAAATACCCCGCCCTTGGGATCCTCGATGTCCTCGCCGAAAAAGACGTAGCGACGGTCTTGCTTGAGCCCCTCTCGAAACACCTCGTTGACCGCATCGACCATCCGCCACTTGCGACCGGCCTCGATGGGTGGCACGGTCGCTGTTGGCTCGGGCCCAAAGAGTTCGTCCATCAGTTCGTCGGCCTTCGGATCCGGTTCAAGCTCCGCTAAGCGGTACTCCTCGTCGACCTGTTGATCGATCTGATGACGAATTTCTTCCCAGGCATGCCAGTTCAGCTCGCCCGCTTCGATCAACTCCTCGGCGACGGTGTTGAGCGGGTCTCGCTCCATCATCTCGGAGATCTCGACCGGTGGCCGATAGACGCGATGGTCGTCGCTGCTGGTGTGGCTGCAGAGCCGGTCGACTTCGCATACCAATACCGATGGGCCATAGCCATCGCGCGCCCGATCGATCGCCTCGCAAGCCGAAACCCAAACGTTGTCCGGATGCCGGCCATCGACATGCACCAACCCGATCTGTTTGCTAAAGATCCCTAACTTGAACGGATTGAACTTGTCGGTGTTGGTGCTGATGCCGTATCGGTTGTCTTCGACGATGAAGACCACCGGCAATTTACGCTCGGTCGCAAACGCAACGGCTTCATAGAACTCACCTTGGCGACTGGCGGCATCCCCAGTCGTGGCAACCACGACTCCCGTGGTGCCTTGCATCTGCATTCCCCAAGCTGCCCCGCAGGCCGGTAGCAGGTTGCTGGCCGTCGGAGTCGGGACACTCCAAATGTTCTTCTCGCGCGAGCTCGGATGGCCCGGCATCTGACGGCCTCCGCTAGACGTATGCCGCTTGGCAAAGTACGCCCGAGCCAACTCGCCGTTGGTCATCCCTTTGGCCAACATCATCGCGCGGTCGCGGTAGTAGGGGAACAGATAGTCGTCCTGCTTGAGTTGCATGGCGATGACGGCCAAGCTTTCGTGCCCCATGCCGGCGACCTGGAACCAACCCTTGCCCTGTCGCAAAAGCACCCCTTCGCGCCGGTCCCCCTCGCGGCTTAGGTACATCAGCTTCAGGAGCTCCAACTTGTTGTAAGTTGCCCGCGAACTTTCCTTGCTCATCCGTCCAACCCTTGTGCTAGTGTTTTCGGATTTTGGTTTCGAAGCCCTGTGCTTTTTGTAGGCTTGGCAAAGCCGCTAAAGCTAGGCGAAAACGCCCAATAGGGTTTTCGCTCCCTTTATAGGGCTTCGAAGTGTCTTTTCGCCACCTTAAGTATCTACCGAATTAATACAGGCTGACAAGGTGTTCTCGGAGAGTTCGCCGAAACGAATCGGTAAATTTCTGGTAAGAAACGGCGCTGGGCAAGGCTTTTGAAACTTGGCACGTGGCAAAAAAATGCCACAAGTCCATGCAAAGAGAGGCTTTGCGACAGAATTAGGTCCGCAGTTGGCGGTTGCTCCACCGGCAGCCCACCCACACGACCAACCAGGCCAAGGCGATATGGCCAAGCGAGGTCAACCAAGCCGTAGCGAGCAGCAGTCCAGAGGTCTTGCTTAGAGCCATATCGAGGCTCATGAGAGGAAGGATATTGAGCAAAGCCCCTGAATCCAAAACATTGAAAGCCAGATGTACGCAAAGAAGTTTCACGGCGTAAACCAGCAATCCTATAACCGGAATCAGCCACAACCGCCAGCGACGGCCAGAAAACACCCAACCAGCCAAAAGCAACGACACGGCGGATTGACTCAGTTGCGTGATCAAGAAAACGGCAAACACGTTTGGGACGGATTCAAGCCAAGAGGTCCTATTGGCTCCATAGGTGGCGAAGTCTTCCGGGAAGATTGACGTATAGTCCGAATACCAGCGGGCTCGTACCATCGAGGTTTGCACAAAGACGGCGATGGCAATCATTAGCCACATCCATCGAGCGATGGTCCAGCCTGACTTCGGTGCAGTGCCTGGATCGTCGCGGTCGATGATCTCGATGCCTGTTACAAGACTTGCCATTTTAAGCAATGCAACCATGCTCATCAAATCAAGAAAGATAGCGGGCAGATCGATTTCCAGTAGGACCTCATGGCGGATGCCATACGGGTACTGCGAAACGAGGATTACGACGAGCGCCAGCACCGATACATAGCCCAGGCCCAATAGCGTCTGGCGTATTCGGCCCGAGCATTGCATCGCCGCCCAGATCATCCCAGCGTCCATGCACAGAGCGCAGATCGAGTCCAGGAGGGCATGGAGCACGGGTTGCATATACCCGTAGATGCTTGCAAGGGCTGAGCCAACCGACCCAGCGACCAGTAAACCTGTCGCTAGTATCGCGAGCCGTCCGCGATGGTCCTGCTCAGCCACGTTCGATCACTTTAAACCTGTCGTTGGCTCGAAACCAAACATGTGATTGAGGTTCTGCACGGCCGCCCCGCTGGCACCTTTGACCAAGTTGTCGATGGCGCTCAGGAGGATGATCCGAGGCCCGTTCTCTCGGACGGCGATGTCGACATAATTGGTCCTTGCAACATACTTGGTCGCAGGCAGATGCGATACAACTCGAACGAACCCGTCGGCCGGATAGTATCCACTTAAACATTCGCGGATTTGATTGGCCGTTACCCCTGGGGACGCATGGACATAGATCGTCGAAAGAATCCCTCGCTCCATCGGAGTTAAGTGTGGTGTGAAGATCACCTCAGGCTCTACGCCGCTGAAGCGATGCACAATGTCGACGATCTCGGGTTGGTGCCGATGGTTGCCAACCGAATAAGCACTGATCGATTCGTTGACTTCGCAGTAGAGATTCCCGAGCTTGGGTGTGCGACCCGCGCCGCTGACCCCCGATTTGCTATCGACGACAATGTCCTTGGGCGAAATCAAACCCTCTTTGAGCAGAGGCGACAGGGGCAGGATCGCCGAGGTTGGATAGCAACCTGGGTTGGCGACCAACGGGGCATCGGCCAATTGGTCGGCAAAGAGTTCAGGCAATCCGTAAGGGGTCGCGCCCAAGCGGCTCGGGTCCGGATGGGCTTCTCCGTACCACTTTTGGTACAGCTCCGGTGTGCTCAATCGGTAGTCTGCCGAAAGATCGATCACGCGGCACCCGGCGGCAAGAAGCTCCATGATGATGTGGGCCGAAGCTCCGTGCGGCAGGCATGTCATCGCCACGTCGCAGCGCTCCGCAATCTGCTTGGAATTCAAATCCTCGACCGGCAGCCGAATGCGTCGCAGCAGCGATGGATGCATGTCGGCAAGCATGCTCCCGTCGGCCTGGCGACTCGTGGCTGCCACGATCTGGACATGCGGATGATCGATCAGCCATTCGATGGCCTCGAGGGCAGTGTATCCCGAAGCGCCGACGATCCCGACGCGTACCTTGCGTGTAGTCATTGATGATGATCCAAAGTTCAGTTGTACCGAATTGAACTCGACGCGGCTAAACTCGACGCGAGACCATCGATCTGTGATACCCGAGTCGGTTCCCCGAGTGATGATATCCTAAGCCCCCCACATTGGCCAGATTCGGCTTGGCCAGATTCGGCTTGGCAAATCCGGTTCAGCAAATTCCAAAGGGGTGCCGTTAGGCTGCCTTGCGGACAGAATCCCGATCCGATCGCGGGAAACTCGAATTGGGTAGAACTGCGGGTTGATTTTCCCAAGCTGCCTGCCGATCTGCCAAGGCTCTTTTCGCAGCTGCAATCCTACCAGCGATAGGTTCTGCCCAACTGCGATCTCGAACCCCCAAGACCCATCCCAGGCGCTCAGCAGCAAGCTTGGGATTCACCAAGCCGCTGGCCAGATGCCCAAGCCGCTTGACGAGCGGTTCGACAACAATCGCTGAATCGGGAACTTCGCTAAACGCGCATGCGAGTTGGCCGATCGATCGGCCGAGTTCGTAATGGGAGAGAACCATCGGCCGGGGCTCTTGGCAACGGACCAAGCCACCTTCGACCACCCCGACTTGCAAATCGAGTACCTTGGCCATCAAGCTCATTTCGAAATCGATCAGATCGCTTGGGATCCTGGTGTTCCACCCACCCAGGCAGCGGATCGCGCTGCGACGGACCATCGTGCCTGCAAGCAACGGGCCGGCTATCTTCGATGCCTCGGTCGAGAATCGACGCTGGGGCATCGCGTCGGAATCAAATCCATACTGTAAATGGCTCGAAGTCGCTGTGTTGATACCAAGGGCGATCATGTCGACATCCAGTTCGTCGAACGCCGCCAATGCGTCATCGCACCAATCGGATTCTAAGACGGTCCCCGGCAAGACGACTTGGACAACATCCCCCGTGGCCTTTTGGACCGCGGCGTTGAGTTGCTGGGCAAGAGAGGCCGACGAGGACGTCTCGACGACGCTCGCTTCGTCACCCCCAAGTCCATACGGGTCTTGGTACTCACCCCGATGAACGATGAGTAATTCGTGGTCTGAAGTACGGACTTCCAGAACCGAGACCAACGTGTTTTCCAATGCCTGGGAATCGCATTGAAATGGAACGATCAGCGACAACCGCGGCACGGTACAGCGCTCCAGAATAAACGAGGAACAAGGGATTTACCTGCGGCACGCTTGGAAGATCGACCGGCCCCTAAGCCCAGTCCAGCGTTTCAAAGCTTTACCGGATAGTCCAATGAGTAAAACCTTGACGGGATTGCCGATTATCCCACCCTGCAGCAATTGCCCCCACTCGGCTCGCCAGCCATAATAAATCCCGCGAAATCCAACATCCCGGTAGTGGATCTTGCAAAAGATCCCTTCCGCTAGCCCCCTCAGTCGTTGCTCCTATGCATACCATCCCACCAAAACGTCCTCGGGCGATCCTATGTGCGGCTTTGCTAGCAGTCCTGAGCACCGAGCCGATTCTCACCGAGACGAATCTCCGAGCCCAAGACACCCCTGCGCAATCACCCACCACGCAAGCCATTGCCGAGATCGATTTCAATCGGGACATCCGTCCGATCCTCTCGGAGAATTGCTTTTACTGCCACGGCCAAGACCCCAACAAACGCCAAGCCGATCTGAGGCTCGATCAGCGCGACGCGGCGATCGAAGGCCATGCGATCGTCCCAGGGGACTTGGGCACAAGCGAGCTTATCGCCCGCATTGACTCGACGGATGCAGATACGCTGATGCCTCCGCCGAAATCCAATCGACGCTTGAGCGGCACGCAAAAAGATTTGCTCAAGCGCTGGATAGCCGCAGGTGCCCCCTACAGTAAGCATTGGTCGTTTGAGGCACCCAGCAGGCCCTCGGTACCAAGCATCGCGACAGAGGCTCCGCAACCACTGGTCGGTTGGGCCAAAGAACCGCTCGACGCGTTTATCGCCCAAGGCCATCAGCAGCAGGGGCTCGTGCCCAGCGAGCCGGCCGACCGTCGGACGCTCATCAAGCGGTTGTATGCAGACCTCGTCGGCCTGCCACCCGAACCCCAAGCCGTTGATCGTTTTGCCAACGACACAGACCCGATGGCTTACGAGCGCCTGGTCGATCAGCTCCTTGCCGATCCGGCCTACGGCGAGCGGATGTCCCTATCCTGGCTCGATACGGCTCGCTATGCCGACAGCAATGGCTTTCAACAAGACGGGGATACCTGGCAGTGGCTCTGGCGGGATTGGGTAGTTCGGGCCCTGAATGAAAACATGTCTTTCGACCAGTTCACTCTTTGGCAACTGGCCGGTGATTTGCTCCCCGATGCAACCGTCGACCAAAAGATCGCCAGTGGATTTAACCGCAATCACTTGCTCAACGGCGAGGGTGGTGCGATTGCCGAGGAGCAGCGATTTGTGATTCTCTTTGACAGGATCGATACTACGGCCACGACTTGGCTGGGGCTGACGATGGCCTGTGCTCAGTGCCACGATCACAAGTACGATCCGATCACGATGCGAGACTATTACTCGCTCATGGATGCGTTCAATCGGGTTCCAGAAAGTGGTGTTCCGCAGTACTTCTCGAGCCGCATTCGCGTCGCACCTCCCGTGCTCGAACTTCCCACCGAAGAAAACAAAAAGCGGATCGAGGAGTTTGAAGCCCGAATCGCGGGGCTTGAAAAAGAAGCTCAGCCCCTGATCGATGCATCCTACAACGGCTGGCGACTGAACGTCACGCCGAGCACTTCAGGGTTGCCCGAAGCCCTAGCGGCCATCTTAGGCAAAGCCGAAGGAGAGCGTAGTGAAGAGGAGAAGAAGAACATCGAGCCGTCGCTGCGCAAACACTTCGATGAAAAGGTGCTTGGCAATCTGTCGAGCAAGATACCACCTTTGGCTACTCAGCAAGGTGTGCGCAATGAATTGAACGCTTATCGCGCCGACCAGATCCCGCGTCCGATGATCATGAGCGATGCGCAGGGACGCAAAACACAGATGCTCGAGCGAGGTGAATATCTCAAGCCCCGCGATGAGGTGGCTTTCGATACGCCCGCGTTTTTGCCCAAGCTTCCCGAGGGGGCGCCTCGCAATCGGCTGGGCTTGGCACAGTGGCTGATCTCTCCCGAACATCCGCTCACATCGCGCGTCGCGGTCAACCGTATCTGGCAACATTTCTTCGGAGTAGGCCTGATCAAAACCGCCGAGGACTTTGGGGTTCAAAGCGAGTATCCGGTCCACGGTCCACTTCTGGATTACCTGGCCGTCGAGTACCGACAAGACGGCTGGGATACCAAACGGCTCCAGCGCAGCGTGCTTCTGAGCTCCACGTATCGTCAAACGAGCCGATCGACTTTGGAGAATCGGGCCAAGGATCCTGAGAACAAGTGGTTGTCGCGCGCTAGTCGCTTTCGCATGCCGGCGATGGTGCTTCGCGATTGGGCGCTTGACTCCTCGAATCTACTCGTCTTGCGCATCGGAGGAGTCCCCGTGTATCCTTATCAACCCGAAGGGATATGGGATCCGCTGGCGATCACCAAAGAGCGCGATTTTACTTATCCGAAATCCTCGGGTGCGAATCTTTACCGCAAGAGTTTGTACACGTTTTGGCGCAGGACGGTCGGGCCGGCCAACATGTTCGATGCGTCGAACCGCCAAGCGTGCCGCGTAAAGTCTTCACAGACCAGCACACCGCTGCATGCCTTGACCACACTGAATGATCCGACGTGGGTCGAAGCGGCCAATAATCTCGCACAGCTGGCCATCCAGGAGACCCGCGACTCCGCAGAGCAGATCCAGTTTATCTCCCGTCGCATCTTGTCGCGGAACCTCAGCGACCAAGAGATGGAGCTCATGAGAAAGGCGCTCGGCAAGCAACAGGATCTCTATCGCTTGGACCGCGACTCTGCGGTGTCCTTGGCAGCCACAGGCCAGAGCAAGCCTAATTCGGCGCTCGATCCGATCGAACTTGCAGCCCTTTCGAACCTCTGTTTGACCCTCATGAATCTCGACGAAGCCTTGAGCCGGGAGTGATTGAAAAACCATGTTTTTGAAACGGCGATTCCTGCGACTTTCCCCCCAGGCACACTGCTGGGCGATTCACTGCATTGCATGGGCAGCGAGCCTGGTTTGCAATGCGACTCATTCCTTTGCACAAAGCTCAACTGTGACCGAATCCAAATCGACCGCTCTGGCAAGTTCTACAGCCTTATCGACCACCATTCAGCCGGAATGGACGATCGCGATCCATGGGGGGGCAGGTGGGGATCTTGATCGCTGGACTGAGGCCCAGCGTCAGGTGCGCATCGAAGGGCTTCGCAAGGCCCTAAAGACCGGCGCGGAGATGCTCGATGGGTCGGCCAAGGCGATCGATGTGGTCGAGGCGGTTGTGCGTGTATTGGAGGACGACCCGAACTTCAACGCAGGTCGCGGAGCGGTGTTAAACGAGGTTGGGGAATATTCGCTAGATGCGAGCCTCATGGATGGTTCCGATCTGACTTGCGGGGCGGTGGCCAACGTCCGCAAAACGCGCAACCCGATTTCGCTTGCCAGGGCCGTTCGGGACAAGACCCCGCATGTATTTTTGGTGGGTGAGGAGGCCGATACGTTCGGTGTGCAGTTAGGGTTGCCGACTGAAAGCGGCGAGTATTTCAAGACCCAGGAGCAGATCGATAGTTGGAACGAGTGGAAGAAGCGTCAGGCGGCTAAGAAGGAAGCAACATCGCGATACGATCACGATCGGGGCGAGGATCGACTGTTTTATTTAGGGACGGTAGGTTGCGTGGTCCTGGACGTTCATGGGAACTTGGCAGCTGCCACTAGCACCGGTGGGTTGCTCGGCAAGAAGTACGGTCGGATAGGGGACACACCGATCATCGGGGCCGGGACCTTTGCGAGCAATCAAACCTGCGCGGTGTCTTGCACAGGGGTCGGCGAATTATTCATCCGGAATCATATTGCATCGGCGGTATCGTCTCGGATGGAGTATCTCCGAGAGTCGCTTGGAGACGCAGGCCGTTATGCGATCGACAAGACGTTGCCGGCCGATTCTGGCGGATTGATCGCGGTCGATGCGCAAGGCAACATCGAGACGATTTACAACACACCGATCATGGCCAGGGGTCAAGCCAACAGCCAGGGGCTATTCCGCGTCGGATTGGCCGATTGGGTCCAAGTCCCGTAGTGGCGATTGCCTCTGCGGCGAGCTACGGGGATTGCGGTACAAGCCGCCTGCGGTGAGGCGGCGTTGGGTTTTGGACAGTGTTGACTGGATTGACCATGTTGACGGATTGACGGCGGACGTTGTTGACCTCATTGACAGGGTCCATTCTGTCCGCTGTCAACACAGTCAAACCAGTCAAACCAGTCATTCCAGTCAGCACGGTCAATCCAGTCAAAAAAACCACCGCCGTCAGGCGGCGTGGGAACCGAATACTGCTTTCGGAGGTCGTTCTCCCCGAACCCAGATAGTTTCATTCAACCGTGCGAGTGCCAAGTTCGCCGCGCAATGGAGTTCGGCACCTGTTCGATCGCGTAAGTAGGGGGGGCACGCATTAGTCATCGATTTGATGTCAATCGCCGGCGAACCTGTACTACCAAGCACTGGAATCGCGCTTGCGACAAGCGCTCTGCTATCCGAAATGCTCCCTTGCACCAGCGGCCCGCCCTTGAGACCGATTCAACATATCGCGCGAGAATCCCTCTTGCAACCTTGATGGATCGCCTGCAAAAAAACTGGTTTGAGGCATGCAACTTGCTTGCGGCGCTCCTTACGCTATAGTAAATTTGCCATCTCGTGGATTATGGTAAATTCCACATACTATATGTTCTGTCCTCAGAGCCAAAACGTGTTGCGCACTTTAATACTTCCGCTGACATTTGCCTTGCTCATGGGCTGCAACGATTGGCCACCAGAGAAAATGTATCCACCGGTCGCAGCACCAGCGAACGCAGCGGACGTAGATCCCTGGATAGGAAAACTGCTCGACAGCGATGTCGCGTCTGCAACGAAGTTACTAAATGAGAGGATCTCATCCGATTCTGTTGCTCTTGAAACGTTAGTACAACGGATGTCCGAGTTCGTCCCTTGCCAAGTATCGTTTTCGACTGGGGTTGGCTATTTGCGGTGCGCACGCCGATACAAAGACGTCACGTCTGGGAAGTACATGTATGATGTGCTTTACATTGCTCAGCCGATGCCAGATCACGTTTTGCGCTCACGCCTAGACTATTTCGACCAATCCGTTCGTCCACTTGCAAAGGCCTTTTTGCTGCGTTTTGCAGGTTCGGGAGAAGAGATGGAAGGGACGGCGGGCCACTTTACATTTCTTCACTGGCCAACCGCGTCAGATTTTGGATCACGAAATGACGAGTCCTTTGGCGATTGGCGCGACGATAGGCTTTTCTATGCTGCGATGAATGGTGATTCGGTATTCATCAAACCTGATGGTTCCACAGCCTGGCACGTAATTGAGACTGATGCTATGATTCCTATCGCTTCAACACTGGAAGAATTCATCAGGATTTACGCAGACTTCCGAAGCACCCATGAGGTCTTCGACTCATGGGCTTTCCGTGAATTCAAAGACAAGGACAGAACAAAATGATGGACCGAAGTGCCCGATTGAAGCGTGTTGGCGTCGCAACGTCTACTCCTCGCACTCGGTCATCATAATCGTTCGTCCTTCAAATACTATGCTCGTCACGATTGAACGCAAGAGACTTGATCCGCACCGGCTTTACGGCGTAATCGTCAATGAGTCTGAGCGGCTCATTTGCCTTCACCGAGAGATCGACTTTCAACTGGATGGCTATGTCTTCATCCGTAAAAAGGACATAACCAGTCGCACTTTTGACACGCCATCTCTCAAATACAGTGAGGCGTTGATGAGAAAAGAAGGCTTTTGGTTGAAACCTGACCGATTCGTACGGCAATTGGACATCGAATCGTGGGAAACAACGGTGACCGCGCTAATTGGCAAACCGGTCATGGTAGAGAATGAAAACAAATCAGCGCATACCTGGGTTGGAATTGTTGATGCTTGCACTCGAACAATCGCGACCGTACACTGCTTCGATGGTTTGGGGGTATTTGACGACGATGCTGATCGGATTCCTCTTCGGTCGGTAACATCGATCCAGTATGGCGACAGGTTCACGCAAACACATTACAAGCACCTAAAAACCAGGACGAACAATCGATTGCACCGACGTCGCGGATCGGTCGTTTCCTAATGGTAAGTTTACTTGCCGCGACATCGGTGAATCGTGGCGTTAGGCGAACCTAGATGTTACAGTGGATGTCATGACTTGCGTAAACGAGCTACAAGTAAAGGAGTGAGCAAATCACAGCATCCGTAACGCCATCTGAAGCATTCACACAGCAGTTATGCACTCAGACCTTTCTCTCACCGTGGTGCTATGGCAATCCACGGGGCAAGAAGGGGAAGGAACTGTGCGATGTATTGGTTGCCTGCGGGCCAGATATCGTAATTTTCAGTGTCAAGTAGATCGAACTTGGCAACCCGGACGATACAACAGCTCGCGAGCGATGGCAAAGACGTGCTGTTGAAGAATCCTGCGATCAGCTATACGGTGCCACTAAATGGTTGAGGCAAGCAACTCACATTGTTCGTTCTGATGGCACAACAGGGATCAAGCTACCATTGGTACCAGAGCGCCGAATACATCGAATCGCGGTTGCTTTTGGTAGTCGCGGTGAGTGTTTCATTACATCTGGCGACTTTGGTCGCGGACACGTCCATGTGTTCCCAGAGTATTCGCTAGTAGAAGTTCTACGAGAACTCGATACGATCACCGACTTTGTCGCCTATCTGCGCGCGAAGGAAGAGTTTTTGACGAACCAAGGTGGCATTGTTATCAATGGAACGGAGATGGATTTGCTCGGGATGTACCTAAAGCTAAATCGTCAATTCCCCGACAAAGCCGACTTCCTGATGATCGAAACGGGTATTTGGAATGGAGTTAAAGCTGAGAGACAATTCGTTTGCAAGAAACGGGAGGATCAAGTGAGTTATTCTTGGGACCTTCTAATTGAATCGCTCGCTGAAAGCCAACCGTTCCCTCTCGGTAGCGCAGAGAACTTGGATGATCAAGAATTGATCATCCGATGCATGGCCAGAGAAGATCGATATTGCAGACGATCACTCGCAACGAAATTGGTGGAATTCTTAGAAGATGCAAAAGTTGGGAAGACAAGATCTCGGGCAATAAAGTCTTCATCGCAAACACTCTACATTTTTGCGAGTTTCAAACAGGGTGAATCGCATCAAGCGCGCGTCGCCGAATTGTACGCCCGGTGCTTGAGTGCACGAACTAAAGTAGATGAGGCTAGCGATGAAGTTATTGGAATTGGTTTCAATGAATTCGTTCCAGGCGTTGGTTCGATCACCGATCTGTTATACGTACGGATCAAATCCAGCGACTCTGCCTGGGCCGTTGAGGCAAATCAACTGGAAGAGACTTTTGGCTACTTTTCGAATCGGCCAATTGAGAGATTTAACGTTGCGGAGTATCCTTCTGTTTTGGTTCACCGGCAAGTGGAATCTACGGTCTCATAGCTAACGAAGTTTGAAGGCATCCTGCACGGGTAGTTCGCCGCTTCGTGCGGCGAAGGTTTATCGCATATTGCCAAAGTCGGAATGGAAGGGAGCAGATCCTCGTAAAGGCCCGCTCCACATCCCGACTTCGGTCTTCACGACGCTCAGGTTGCACCTCTGCAGAGCCTTATCCTTCGTGAAGATACCTTTGTTGTAATCGCTTCGAAGCCGCTAGGCAACTTGTTT
>Ga0136644_10001108_pt1 | contig 21390 bp, 17 predicted proteins | sample C_130820_EF_Meta_FD_94780 | JGI IMG/M metagenome (GOLD analysis project Ga0136644, IMG submission 94780) | Freshwater microbial communities from Lake Croche, Canada to study carbon cycling - C_130820_EF_MetaG (v2) (version 2) | ecosystem: Environmental > Aquatic > Freshwater > Lake | place... | reverse complement strand
GCCCCTGCTCCGTTGGGCGCGAGCGCCAGATACGTGGCAAACGCCCGCTTCGCCTTGTCGTCATGGCCTGCTTTCGCATAAGCGTCGCCGAGGTTCAGGTAAGCCACGGCGCGAGAAGGGTCGATCTTGATGGTGTTTTCGAACCATCGGGCGGCCTCTGCAAACTTGTCTTGCTTGTAGTAAACAAAGCCCAGGTTGTTGGCTGCAAGGGCAAAGTCGGGGCGCAGCTTCAGGGCTTCGGTGAACTGCGCTTCGGCTTGGGCGTACTGCTTCTCTTTGTAGAGTTGCAGGCCGCGGTCGTTGGCGCGTTGCGCCCGTTGCCGAGCCGATGACGGCACAGCAACGGGCGTGACGATCTTTTGCTCGTCACCCTGTAGGTCTTTAACCACCACTGTGGTCGTGGTACGCGCAGCAGCGGGCTTGTCGCCGCTTGCGGCCACAACCGCCGGGCGGGTGGCATCCAGCTTACTGTTCATGGCGATGGCGTCCCCAGAGAGCTGGGTGGTTTGGCCGCTCAGAAATTCACTGTCGGCGGGCAGCTCAAACACAAAGTCACCGCCCTCCGAGCCGGGCAAACTGCCAAAGGCCGGTGTCTGGCGCGACACGGCGGCTACTGCCGGGGCCACGTAGGCGGCGAGCTCGGTCGCGGTGATGATGCCGTCGCCATTCAAGTCGCCCTTGCCGGCCAGGCCTTGCAACAGCGTCCAGGTGAATATGGAGTGCCCGTTGGGGCCGCCATCGGCAACCAGTTGGTCGGCGCCGCCGGCGGTCAGCATCTGGCGGCCCAAGCGCTTGGCGTTGTCGCGCAAGAAATTGCCCGGGCCACTACCACGCGTAAGCCCCAAGCCGCTGTAGCAAGCGTCCATGACGAACAACACATGCTTGGCGGTTAGGCTTTCAGCAATGTTTTGCAGCTCCGTCATGGGAATGGCATCGGTGGCAATTTGGTTCGGATCAGAGTCCACTGGGATGATGTAGCCCAGGTCGCGGCCCGAGCTGAGCTGGCGCGTGGCACCGTGACCGGCGAAAAAAACAAACAGTCGGTCGTTCTTCTGCATGCCGCTATGGGCCAACTTGTCGTGGAAAGCCCCGAGTATGCCGACCCGCGTGGCCTCCTTGTTGGCCAGCGACACCACATGTTCGGGCGCGAAGCCAAATTTTTGAATCAAGGTCTCGCGAATGGCCTGCGCATCGCGTGCGGCGTACTGCAGTTTGGGCCATTTGACGTAGTCGTCAATGCCGATAACGATGGCCCAGGAGTCGCTATAGCCAGGGCTCGCCGCCACGGGTGTGGCGACGGGAGCGCTTGCCGTTGCAACGGCAAAGCTATTGCCATTCCAGCCGGCAAACTGGTAACCATCGGCCACCAGGCGGTCCAAGATGGCGGGCAAGGCCTTGACCGTGCGTTCATGGATGTCGTGAAACAGCAAAATGCCGCGCCCTTCCTTGGCGACGGTTTGCAGCACGCGGTCGGCAATGGAAGAAGGCACCGGGTCGGCCCAGTCCAGCGAGTCGATATTCCACATCACCGAGCGCAGGTGCGCGGCGGCGAGCATATTCAGCCCCTCTTTGTTGCGCGCCCCGTATGGAAAGCGGAACAGGGGCGAACGGCGGGCGTCTATCGCCTTGAGCAATTCGTCTGTTCCCAGAATTTCAGTCTTCAGTGCATCGCCGCTGCTTTTTGACAACCGGGCATGCGTCATGCTGTGGTTGCCCAGCGTGTAGCCTGCGTCCAGCAGCTTGCGGCTGACATTGGCTTTGGCATTCAGCTTGGTTTTGCCGTCAGTGCCTATGGTGCCCAGATTGGTGCCGACCTGAAAGAAGATGGCAGGCGCGTTGTATTGCCTGAGGATGGCAGCAATCTCCGCGCTGTAAACGCCGTGCGGGCCGTCGTCAAAGGTCAGCACGATGGTTTTGGGCGGCAGGCTGTAGCCAAAAACTTCACCCTCGTCTTCATTCTTACCCTTGCGGGCCTCTTCCTTGGGTAGCGGGTAGGGCATGACCACGCCGTAGTCCTTGAGTATCTGCTCGCGGGTGTAGAGCTTTTTCAGTTTGGCAACATAGTCATGCCAGCGCTCGCGCTTAAGGTCGATGGCGCGGGTATCAAAGCGGCCGAATACGAGGCGAATTTCTTTCTCATAGTTGCGCTCGATTTCGGCCAGCGCGTCCAGATCTTCGCCAATGCGCTTGTGCAGCTTGATGGCGGGTAGGGATGAGTCTTTGGACACGTCGGCCTGCAGACTGCGCAGAAGTTCGCTAAACGCCAGGCGGTCGGCATCAAACAACCCGCCGTCGCTTTCCACGTAATCGAGCATTCTGGTGATGGCTTCGAAACGCTGGGGGCTTTGCGCCGTGGTCATCGCGTCCAAGCGCGCCTCCAGGTTGGCTATGCGCTCCCGGTTTTCATGAAAAAGTCCCTGCCCTACCTGATTGGCCATGGCGCGTTCGTTGGCGCTCAGGGTTTTCTCGTCTGCAAACAGAACGATGATCTTGCGGTAGGCTGCCAAAACATCCTGTAGCGCGGCCAACAGGCCGCCAACGTTTAAGGGCGCTACCGGTGTTGATGCAATGGGCGCAGCGGGCGCTGCACTTTGGGTAATGCGCCAAACCAATCCCGCCCCCAGCATGACGCCTGCAAGCAAGGCAGCAAATAGCAATTTCCTGTTCATGTCGCCGCTATTGTCCCCAAACGGCATTCACACTTGCAGCCTGTTTGCAGATGTTGCAGACGATGCGTTGATGAGGGCATAAGTCTCCTCAGGCTTTAGTTTGTACAGCCTGCAACGCACTCACCAGGTGATCCACCACGGTCCGCACACGAGGGGCCAAGCCGTTTCGATGGGGATAAAAAATCGAGATGTCAAAAGGCGTGGACACATGTTGGTGGCCAAGTATGGGCACCAATGCACCCGATTGCAATGCGTCCAACGCATGGTGCTGGGCTAACTGGGCAATCCCTTGATGCAAAAGTGCTGCGTCAACGACGACCTCTGGGGCCGTGAGCAGCAAAGTTGGCTTTTCGTCAAAGAGATAGGTTTTGGAGCCAAGCTCGAAGTTCCAATGCGACGTTCTTCCCGACGCAAAACGAAGTCCAATGCGGCGGTGCTGGGTGAGTTCGGTCCAGTCCTTCGGTGTGCCATGGGCTCGCAGGTAAGCCGGTGAGGCAACCAGCACAGTCGAAACCTTGCTGACGCGCCTGGCAACCATGCCCTGAGGGGGATCGCTACCGCCGCGAATGCCAATGTCAAAACCATCTTTCACCAAATCGACGATCTGGTCGGACAAGTTCAGCTCGATGCGCAATAGCGGGTGCAGGTCCAGAATGCGCGCGACAGCGGGCAGTACAAACTGGCGCCCGTAGCCGACGCCGCAACTGACGCGCACCAAGCCGCTGATGTCCGCGTCGGGTTTGGTAACCGCACCGGCATCGTCCAGCGCTTGGAGTGCTGCCCGAGCGCGTTCCACCACCCGTTCGCCCTCCGGTGTCAGCCAAAGCTGGCGGGTGGTTCGATTAAAGAGACGTACCCCCAGGCGTGACTCGAGCAGCGCGATGCTTTTGCCCACTGCGGCAGGCGTCAGCTTGAGTAGGCGCGCCGCGCTGGAGAAACTGCCCGCGTCCGCCACTCTCACTGCGGCCAGGAAACCGGGCCAGTTTTTATACAAGTCTTGCATCGCTCAATTATCAACTGGCAGTTGCAAGTGGTAGTCGCGGCCGTGTATTTTTCGGCCAAGGCTTCATGGGAACAATTCACCCATCCCCTCACTGAAAGGATTTGCCCATGAACAAGATTCTCATCACCGGCGCCAGTGGCAATATTGGCACCCCACTCGTTGAGGCGCTGCGCTTGCAAGCTGCCGATTTTGAAATCATGCGCTCCAAAGCAGACGCTCGCGGAGCCGCCCGCATCGCTTCATTTTCTGATGCGACCAGCTTGCAATCTGCATTTGCCGGCATTGACACCCTTTTTGTGCTGCTGCCGCTGGTGCCGAATAAAGTGGAACTGGCCAGCAAGGTCGCCAAGGCGGCCCAGGCGGCGGGCGTGAAGCACATCGTGCGTTCCAGCGGCGCGGGCGCAGACCCGCATTCCCCATTTGCGCTTCCCAAGCTGCAAGGAACCATTGACCATATTTTTCAGGATACGGGCATCAATACCACCTTTTTGCGCCCGGCCGGCTTTATGCAGAACTATTCAGGCTACATGGCCGGCATGGTCAAGGCGGGAACTGTCTATGGGGCCACAGCCGATGCGGCGCAAAGTCTGATTGACGTGCGCGACATTGCGGCAGTGGCCGCCAGCATCTTGACCCACCCACAAAACCATGTGGGTAAGGCCTACACGCTGACCGGCGGAGAAGCGCTAACGGACAGCCAGCGCGTACAAATTTTGAGCGAAGTGCTTGGACGCACGGTCAGTTTTGTGGAGGTATCCCAAGCGGCGGGTCGGGCCAGCATGGTTCAAATGGGCATGCCAGAACAGATCGTGGAGTGGCTGGATTCACTCAACGCGATCGTATCCGCCGGATACGCAGGCGCTATTAGCCCGGAACTGCAAAACTTGCTCGGGCGGGCGCCGATCAGCTTTCGTCAGTTTGCAACGGACTACCAAGGGGCCTGGCTGTGAGCACGGCAAGTTCCGACGCGGCCCGCCGCTGCTCGCGCTTACCGGCCATGGCTTTGGCCTGGGCGCTTTTTGCGCGTTTCTTGGATGCTGAGCTTGGGAGTCGGCGCGCTTAGCAGCTCGGTCTTATCCTCGACGTGGCGGTGGATGCGGTCAATGTGGCGGCGAACCACACCAAACTGTCTCATGCCAGCCAGCCCCCGCTAGGGCCCGTCTGCCAGCACATGCAAGGGAATGTCTTGTTTGCGTGCGAGGCGCTGCAATTGGGCACCGGTGTGCTGGGCGAAGAAGCGGGCGAGTTGCGCATGCACGTCGGCGCTGAACAGGCGCTGTTGCGGGGCGTCACCCAGCGCAACTTGGGCGGCTTGGCACAGGGCGGCAGCAAAGTGGGGTTCTAACGCGGCCACGGCCACTCGGCCATCTTTGCAGGCATACACCCGGTAGCCCGCGTGGGCGCCGCCCACGGCACCGCTTGCCTGCGTGAGGCCCCAGTGGCGCGGCAGGCCCAGGTAACGGGCGGCTTCGCTCAAGGCAATTTCCAAGTACACGCCTTTGGCCCCGCGCTGGCTGAGCAAGCTGGCTTGCAGCACCGCCTCGCTGGCGGCAAGCGAGCCGCCCATGTCGGCATACAGGCTGCTGGGTAGGGCCAGATCGGTCACCAGACCCTGCTCGGCCATATAGGTCAAGTCATGCCCCGGCTCCTCGGCGCGCGCACCCGGGGCGCCCACGATGGCCACTTGCGAAAGCCGGGGGTAGGTTTCATGCAGGCGCTTCCAGTCCAGGCCCAGCTTGGCCAGTGCGGAGGGGCGAAACGAGGTCAATAACACCTGGCTTTGCGCCAACTCGCGGTGCAGGCGCTGCTGCCCGGCGGGGGTTTTTAGGTCGGCCTGCCACACCTTGACGCCCTGGTGCAATTGCGCATACGCCTGCGGTTGGTACAAGCCCATTGGGTCGCCGCTGGGTGGTTCTAGCTTGACGCAGCGCGCACCCATGGCGCGGCAACGCATCAGCGCAGCGGGGCCGGGCAGGTTGAGCGCCAGGCTCAGGATGCGTGTGCCTTTCAAAACGGGGGGGGCTTTTGTGCTCATGCTGGGGCTGTGCTTTTCATCCGATGGGGGCCAAAGTAGCCACTTTAGACCCTCATGTGCTGCGCATGGATCAACATGTATCCATGGTGCCGACTGTATCGGCTGTGCAGGCCGCCTTGGGGCCCGCACCGGCTCTGCTGGCCTTGAGTTGTCGCAAACTGAGAACAGTCGCAAAAAACCTATTTCCGACTAGGGTTATTACTGAGACTTTGCAGCGCACGGATTCGCACAATTCGCTATGCACAGCGTTTCATAAGAAAGTGTTTGCATAGGCTGGCGCCGCAGCGCCCCGACCATCAGGAGAAATTCATGCAAAAAGTCTTGCACATCAACCCCGACAAGTGCACCGGCTGCCTTCAGTGCGAAATGGCTTGTTCTTACGAGAACTACGGCACTTTCGCACCGGCCAAGTCGCGTATCAAGGTGTTTGATTTTCATGCCACCGGTAAAAAAGTGCCCTATACCTGCACCCAGTGTGACGAAGCTTGGTGCCTGCACGCCTGCCCGGTAGAGGCCATCACGGTGGATCGCGCCACGGGTGCCAAGGTAGTGAACGAATCCACTTGCGTGGGCTGCAAGGTATGCACCATCGCCTGCCCGTTTGGCACGGTTAACTACGTGCAGGAAACCGGCAAGGTGCAAAAGTGCGATCTATGCGGCGGCGACCCGGCATGCGCCAGCGCCTGCCCGACCGGCGCCATTACCTACATCGACGCCAATTGGACCGGCCTGGGCCGTATGGCTCAGTGGGCAGATAAATTGGGCAACCAGCCCTCGGCGGCTTAAAGGAGCATCAACATGGCATGGGCAGGCAAAATTCTTCGTGTCAACTTAAGCGCGGGCACTGCGACCCCGGAGCCGTTAAACGGCGACTGGGCGCGCAGCTACCTGGGCTCGCGTGGTCTGGGCTCCAAGTACCTCTGTGAAGAGGTGGATGCCAAGGTCGATCCACTGTCACCAGACAACAAAATCATCTGGGCGACTGGCCCCTTAACCGGCACCATGGCGTCCACCGGCGGTCGCTACACGGTGATCACCAAAAGCCCGCTCACAGGTGCCATTGCCTGCTCCAACTCGGGCGGCTATTGGGGCGCTGAGCTGAAGATGGCTGGTTGGGATTTGGTTATTTTCGAAGGCCGTAGCCCCAGCCCGGTGTACCTGTACATCAACGACGACAGGGCCGAACTGCGCGACGCCAGCCACCTGTGGGGCAAGAGCGTGTGGGAGACCGAAGAAACCCTAAAAACCAGCCTGCAAGACCCGCTGACGCGCGTGTCCAGCATTGGCAAAGCGGGTGAAAACGGCGTGCTCTACGCCGCCGTGGTGAACGACTTGCACCGCGCTGCAGGCCGCTCGGGCGTGGGCACCGTGATGGGGTCTAAGAACCTGAAGGCGATTGCGGTACGCGGCACCAAGGGCGTGGGCAATATCCGCGACCCCAAGGCGTTCATGAAGGCGGTGGCGGAAAAGAAAAAAATCCTCGCCGACAACGCCGTCACTGGCCAGGGCCTGCCCGCCTTTGGCACCCAGGTGCTGATGAACGTCATCAACGAAGTGGGCGGCTTGCCCACGCGCAACCACCGCGACAACCAGTTTGAGGGCGCCAAAGACATTTCTGCTGAAGCCATGGCCACTCCCCGGCCCACGGACGGCAAAAAGCAGTTGGTGACCAACCAAGCCTGCTTCGGCTGCACCATTGCTTGTGGCCGTATCAGCAAGATGGACAAGGGCCACTTCACCGTGGCCAACAAGCCGCAGTACTGGGGTGCGTCAGGCGGCCTGGAATACGAAGCCGCCTGGGCCTTGGGCGCCGCCAATGGCGTCAACGACCTGGAAACGCTGCAGTACGCCACCATGCTGTGCAACGAAGAGGGCATTGACCCGATCAGCTTTGGTGCCACCGTCGGTGCGGTGATGGAGTTGTACGAAATGGGCGTGCTGACGCAAGAGCAAATTGGCATAGACGCCCGTTTCGGCTCGGCCCAGGCCCTGGCCTTTTTAACCGAGGAAACCATTTACGGGCGCGGCTTTGGCAAAGAAATTGGCCAGGGCTCCAAACGCCTCACCGCCAAGTACGGCCATCCCGAGTTGAGCATGTCCAGCAAGGGCCAGGAGTTCCCGGCCTACGACGGGCGCGCCATTCAGGGCATCGGGCTGGCCTATGCCACGTCTAACCGGGGTGGTTGCCACTTGCGTGGTTACACCATTGCGTCGGAAGTGTTGGGCATTCCGGTCAAAACCGATCCCTTGGCGCACGAGGGCAAGCCCGAACTGGTGAAGGCGTTCCAAGACGCCACCGCCGCGTTCGACTCCTCGGGCCTGTGCGTGTTCACCACCTTTGCCTGGGGCTTGGCCGATTTGGCGCCGCAGGTGGCAGCCGCCTGTGGCGAGGAATACACCACCGAAGAGTTGGAGAAAATTGGTGAGCGCATCTGGAACATGGAGCGCGAGTTCAACAACCGTGCGGGCTTTACCGCCAAGGACGACAGCCTGCCCAAACGGCTGCTCACCGAGGCATGCAAGACCGGCCCTGCCAAAGGCCAAGTGAACCAACTGGCCGCCATGTTGCCCCAGTACTACGCGGCACGTGGTTGGGATGGCGAGGGTCGCCCGACCGAGGCCACCAGAGTGCGCTTAAGCCTCTGAGGCGCGCAAACCCCAGCACCCAAGCGGCCTGCCCGGGCCGCTTGCCTTTTTCTTGGATAGAGAAAGCCTGCCATGACCCAGCACGTGATTCTTGGCGCCGGCCCGGCTGGCATGATTGCCGCCGAAACCCTGCGCCGACAGGCACCACACGACCGTATCACCGTCGTGGGTGACGAGCCCGAGCCGCCTTATTCGCGCATGGCCATTCCCTACTTGCTCAGCGGCAACATAGCCGAGCAAGGTACCTGGCTGCGCAAAAGCGCCACGCATTGGGCGGACTGGGGGGTGACGCTGGTGCATGGCCAAGCGCAGTCGCTGGATACCGTGGCACGCCAAGTCACGCTCACAGACGGTCAGGCGCTGGCGTTCGACCGCTTGCTCATTGCCACCGGCTCGCGCCCGGTGCGCCCGCCCATTGCAGGCATGGACTTGCCCGGTGTGCACAGTTGCTGGACGCTGGCCGACGCACGCCACATCGCGCAGCGCGCCACCCGCGGTGCGCGGGTGCTGCAAATGGGCGCGGGCTTTATTGGCTGCATCATCATGGAGGCGCTGGCGGCGCGTGGCGTGCAACTGACCGTGGTGGAGATGGGTGACCGCATGGTGCCGCGCATGATGGGCGCTACCGCTGGCGGCATGATTAAAGACTGGTGCCAGGCTAAAGGCGTGGCGGTGTTCACTGGTACCCGGGTCGAGGCCATTGAGGCGGCAGCGCCCTTGCGCGTGGGCCTCTCTAACGGCCAGACGCAAGAGGTGGACTTGGTCATCAGCGCCACCGGTGTGCAGCCTGCGGTGGGTTTTTTGCAAGGCTCTGGCGTGGCCTGCGCCCAGGGTGTGCTGGCCGACGAGACGCTACAAACCAATGTGGCGGGCATTTATGCAGCCGGCGACTGCGCCCAGGCTTGGGACCGCTTCAGCGGCCAGGCGGTGGTGAGCGCGATTCAACCCAATGCCGCCGAGCAGGCGCGCGTGGCCGCACTCAATATGCTGGGGCAGGCGGTGCGCATTCGGGGTGTGACCCAGATCAATGTGCTCGATACCCTGGGCCTGATCTCCACCAGCTTTGGCGCTTGGCAGGGCGTGCCCGGTGGCCAGCAGGTCGAGCTAACTGAGCGTGCAGCCGGTAAACACCTGAGTTTGCAATTCAAGGGCGACCAGCTAGTGGGTTGCAACAGCATCGGCTGGACCGAGCATGTGGGTGCCTTGCGGGGCCTCGTGGAAGGCCAGGTGCACCTGGGCGCGTGGAAAGACCGGTTGCTGCATGATCCCACCCAGTTGATGCCGGCCTACCTCGCCGCTGCCCAGGGGCAACATGCCTGGGCAGGCGCTGCCGATACGCGGCGCCGCTAGCCTGCTGCGGCCCCCCACCTTGTCCGCTGTCCTTCATGCAAATTACCCTCAAGCTGTTCGCCTCGCTCACTGACCACCTGCCGCCGCAGGCACGCCAGGGCAACCAGATGGCACTGCAAGTGGCGGCCGATGCGTCGATTGAGCAAATCATTGAGCCCTTTGGCCTGCCGCCCGCCTTGGTCAAGCTGGTGCTGGTAAACGGCCACTACATCGCACCCGAAGACCGCGCCCGCCGTTGCTTGGTGGAGGGCGATGTACTGGCCATCTGGCCACCCATTGCCGGTGGCTAGGGCCTGTTTCAAGCCCCTTAGCAGCTACGAAATCGTGTGAGCAGGCCCTAATTGCAATCTGCCTACGCAGCGCAGTTCGAGCGCGAAATGGGCTGCACGCTGTCTGAATGGCAAGGCTGGCTAGGCCCCGCCATCGGTGCCCACCCGTGGCAGCAAAGCGGCCAGGCGGTGCAGATTGAGTTGACGCCAAGCGCCAGTCTGTCCATTCATTGGACGGTGCTTCCCCCACGCGCGATCGCCAGCGTGCGCCTGCCGCGCCTGCTCGTGGTGTTTGACTTTGCTGGGGCTGATGCGGCGCTGCGCTATACGTTTATGAAGCGCTTTGATCTGTACATGCAGCGCGGCGGCGGCTGAGTGCCGCTGGCTCAGGCGCCGCTACAGCGGCAGGCCCACATAGTTTTCTGCCAGCGCGGTGGACGCGGCGCGGGAGTGCACCAAGTAGTCCAACTCGGCCTCCTGCATTTTTTGGCCAAAGCCTGCGCTATCGGGAAAGCGGTGCATCAGCGTGGTGAGCGACCACGAAAAGCGCTCGGCCTTCCAGATGCGGCGCAGGCAGCGCGCGGAATAGTGGTCAATGCCGCCGGCGCTGCCTTCCTGGAAATACTCGATCAGCGCTTGCGACAGGTATTTCACATCGGTCGCTGCCAGGTTCAGCCCCTTGGCCCCGGTGGGCGGCACGATGTGGGCGGCGTCACCGGCCAAAAACAGGTGGCCAAAGCGCATGGGCTCGGCGACAAAGCTGCGCAGCGGCGCGATGCTCTTTTCTATCGACGGGCCGGTGCTGATGCGCGCGGCTAAGTCGGGGTCCAGGCGGCTTTGCAACTCGGCCCAAAAGCGCTCGTCGCTCCAGCTCTGCACCGTGTCAGTTAACGGGCACTGCACATAGTAGCGGCTGCGCGTCAGGCTGCGCATCGAGCACAGCGCAAAGCCGCGTTCGCTGTTGGCATAGACGATGGCATGGGGCGACACCGGCGGCACATCGGCCAGCACGCCCAGCCAGCCGAAGGGATAGACCTTTTCATACTCGCTAATGGCCGTGCGTGGCACGCTGGCGCGGCACACACCGTGAAAACCGTCGCAACCGGCAATGAACACGCAAGACAGCTCCTGCGCCTGCCCATCTTTGCGGTAGCGCACTGTGGGTGTGGCGCCGTCAAAGTCGTGCACGCTCACCTCGGCTGCGTCGTACACCGTGGTCAGCCCGGCCGCAGCGCGCGCCTGCATCAGGTCGCGCGTCAACTCGGTTTGGCCATAGGCAGTCACCACCTTGCCCCCGGTCAGGCCGTGTACATCGATCACATGCCGCTGCGCCTGAAACACCAGCTCAATCGAGTGGTGCACGATACCCTCGGCTTGCAGGCGCGTGCTCACGCCCGCCTCGTGCAGCAAATCCACCGTCACCTGCTCCAAAATGCCGGCCCTTATGCGGCCTAGCACATAGTCGCCGCTTTGGCGTTCGATGATGATGTTGTCAATCCCTGCGCGGTGCAGCAACTGCCCGAGCAACAGACCGGAAGGGCCAGCGCCAATGATGGCCACCTGGGTGCGCATAAACCGTCTCCTCGTGTCAGCAAAAAATGGAAGGGCTATCTGGCCCGAGCTTAGCGCCTAAGGCTCCGATGGGGTGTCACGTTCCCAACCGCAACCGGAGATTCGCATGACTACACCTGCTAAATGCCCGTTCCCCCACGCCACAGTCGCCCACGCGCATGCTGCGGCGCTGTCCAATGCCGACTGGTGGCCCCAGCAACTCCAGTTAGGCATCCTGCATCCGCACATGCCTAGCCCGCTGGGCCAGGACTTCGATTACGCACAAGCTTTTCTGTCGCTGGACTTGGATGCGGTGGCGCAAGACCTGCACGCCTTGATGACCGATTCGCAAGACTGGTGGCCTGCTGACTGGGGGCACTACGGCGGCTTGATGGTACGCATGGCCTGGCACTCGGCGGGCACCTACCGCGTGGCCGATGGCCGTGGCGGCGCAAGCACCGGTAACCAGCGCTTTGCCCCGTTAAACAGTTGGCCCGACAACGGCAACCTGGACAAAGCCCGGCGCCTGCTATGGCCCATCAAGCAAAAGTACGGCCGCAAGCTCTCCTGGGCCGACCTGATGATTTTGGCGGGCAACGTGGCTCTGGAATCCATGGGCTTCAAAACCTTTGGCTTTGCCGGTGGCCGTGAAGACATTTGGGAGCCCGAGCCAGACATTTACTGGGGCGCTGAGAAAGCCTGGTTGGCCACCAGCGACCAAGCCAACAGCCGCTACAGCGGAGACCGCCAACTGCAAAGCCCGCTCGCCGCCGTGCAGATGGGCCTGATCTACGTCAACCCCGAAGGCCCGGACGGCAAGCCCGACCCCATCGCATCGGCCCGTGACGTGCGCGAAACCTTTGCCCGCATGGCCATGAACGACGAAGAAACCGTGGCCCTGATTGCAGGCGGCCACAGCTTTGGCAAAGCCCACGGTGCCGGTGACCCGGCCCTGGTGGGCCCGGCGCCAGAGGCAGCAGGTATGGAAGAGCAAGGTTTGGGCTGGATCAACAAACTGGGCAGCGGCAAGGGCGCCTACACCACCACCAGTGGCCTTGAAGGCGCCTGGAAGCCAAATCCCACCACCTGGGACAACGGTTACTTTGACACGCTCTTCGGCCACGAATGGGCGCTCACCCAAAGCCCCGCAGGCGCCCACCAATGGGTGGCGCAGAACGTGAAGCCCGCGCACCTGATTGTCGATGCGCACGACCCCGCCAAGCAGCACCCACCCATGATGACCACAGCCGACATGGCGCTTCGCATGGATCCGGCCTACGAAAAAATCGCGCGCCGCTTTCACCAACATCCGGCTGACTGGGCCGATGCCTTTGCCCGTGCCTGGTTCAAGCTCACCCACCGCGACATGGGGCCGCGTACCCGCTACTTGGGCAATCGCGTGCCCCAACAGGTGTTGCTGTGGCAAGACCCCATTCCCACTCTGAACCACCCCGTGGTGGACGCGAACGATGTCGCCGCGCTCAAAGCCCAGGTCATGGCCTCGGGCTTGTCGATTGCGCAATTGGTGGGCGCGGCTTGGGCGTCTGCGTCCAGCTTTCGTGGCAGCGACAAGCGCGGTGGCGCCAACGGCGCGCGCATACGCTTGGCACCCGCCAAAGACTGGGCGGCCAACCAAGCGGCGCAGTTGGCCACCGTGGTGAGCACGCTGGAGGCGATTCAGCAGGCGTTCAACACGGCGCAGACCGGTGACAAAAAAATATCGCTGGCCGACCTGATTGTGTTGGCGGGTAGCGCAGCAGTGGAGGCGGCAGCACGCCAAGCTGGCCAGCCGGTCACGGTGCCCTTTACGCCAGGCCGTATGGACGCCACGCAGGAACAGACCGATGTGGCGGCCTACCAGGTGTTGGAGCCGGTGGCCGATGGCTTTCGCAACTATGCGCACCCGGGACTGGAAGAGGTGGCCGCCGAGTTGCTGTTAGACAAAGCCCAACTACTCACTTTAAGCGCGCCCGAGATGACGGTGCTGGTAGGGGGCTTGCGCGTGCTGAACGCCAATGTGGGGCAGGCGCCGCATGGCGTGCTGACGCAGCGCCCAGAAACCCTGAGCAACGACTTCTTTGTCAACCTGTTGGACATGCGAACCTGCTGGGCCAAGACCTCACACGCGGGGGTGTTTGAAGGCCGAGACCGCAGCACCGGCGCCTTGAAATGGACCGCCACCGTGGTGGACTTGGTGTTTGGCTCCAATGCGCAACTGCGCGCGCTGGCTGAGGTGTACGCCGCCGCCGATGCACAAGAAAAGTGGGTGCATGACTTTGTCGCCGCGTGGGTGAAGGTGATGAACTTGGACCGATTCGATCTAGCCGCCAGACGCCACTAAAACGGGGCCAAAACCGCTACGGGTGGGTGGCCTCGCTGGTCTAGCCCTGCTCGGTATGCACCGCACGCTCGTGTATCCAGGCTTGCACGTGCGCCCGCGTTGGCGGCACGCAGCCGTGCTGTTGCACACACAGGCTGGCGCTGGCCAGCGCGTGGCGCAAGGCCCGCTCGCCATCGCGCACGGGCAGTTGCGCCAGGCCGCGCTGCCAGCCGGGTTGGCCCGGCGTGGGGCCCATCAGCGCCACCAGCAACCCGGCCAAAAAGCTATCCCCCGCGCCTACCGTGTCGGCCACCTGAAGCGCTTGGGCTTCGCGCGCATACCAAAGGCCACCGGCTCGGCTGAGCAAATAAGCGCCCGCAGCGCCCAAAGTGAGCGCGAGCAGCGCGGCGCCCGATTCAGCCAGCAGGCCCTGGGCTTGGGCCAAGGGCGTCTGGCCGGGCTGGGCCAGGTGGCCCAGGTCTTCGTCGCTCACTTTCACCACGTCGGCCTGCGCCAGCATGGCCCGCACATGGGCGCGGTAAGCGGCTAAGTCGGGCATGACCGAAGGGCGTAGGTTGGCGTCCACCACCACGCAGCGCCCGGCTTGGCGCTGCGCTACCAGCCAGGGCAAGTACCTGGCGGCGTCGCGCACATCCAGGGCCAGCGCGCCGGTGCACACGGTTTGCAAGGCGGGTAGGGTCTGGCAGTCGGCCATGAGCTGCGCGGCGCTGACCTGCCGGTCGGCCACACCCTCGCGGTAAAACGCATAGTCGGGGTGGCCCTGCGCGTCTAGGCCCACCAGCGCCAGCGAGGTCACGGCCTGCACCGGTAGGGCTTGGGTTTGCGCCACCGCGTCGGCCTGCAATTGCTGGTGCAGCAGGCGGCCTAAACGGTCGGAAGACAGCGGGTTCAAATAGGCGCAACCCAAGCCCTGGCGCGCCAGCGCACGGCTCAAGTTGTACACCGCGCCGCCCAGGCAAGGCTGGTAAGCCCCTTGGCGGGTGGCCAGCATGTCCACGAGGGCCTCGCCTGCTGTGGCCACACGCACCGCAGACAACGGGGGCGGGCTGATGCCGGGCTGCGCGATGCCGGTGCCGGGTGCCGCCTGGGTCATGCGTCCAGGCGCGTGCCGCTGGAGCCGCGCCATTGCAAGGTAGTGGCCAATATGCGCGACTGCGCCGCCTGGCCCTGGTCAATCTGTACCAGGCAATCCACGATGGCTGCGCCTGCCAGCTCCATGGGCTGGCGCACCGTGCTCAGGGTGGGGTGGCAGTGCGAGGCGGCTTCGATGTCGTCGTAACCAACCACACGCACGTCTTGCGGCACCGACAAGCCGTGCGCAGCCAGCACGCCCATGGCATTCATTGCAATCAAGTCGCTGGCGGCAAACAAGCCGTCTATGGGGCCGTGGGCGCGCAAAAATTCACCCAGCGCCGCCTGCACCTCCACCGCAGAAAAGGGCGTCTTCAGCAGGTATTGCGGCTGGACTGCCAAGCCGCGTTGCTGGTGCGCCTGGCAATAACCTTCGTAGCGTTGGCTGGCCTCGGGAAAAGCCACATCGCCTAAAAAAGCGACGCTCCTGCAACCCAGGCTGAGCAGGTGTTCCGTGGCCATGCGCCCGCCGGAGATATTGTCCGAGCCCACGCTGCAATACAGTTGGCGCGGCAACTGCGCGCCCCATACCACCATGGGCACGCGCCGCGCGGCCAGCGCGTTCAACTGGTCGTGGTGCCCCCATTGGCCGATAACCACAATGCCACTGGCGCGGCCGGTGTCGTATAGCTCGGCCAGGTCGTCCAGGTGTTCGGCGTCCACCCGCGACAGCAGCATGTCGTAGCCGCGCTCGGTCAGCGCGTCGGCCAGGCTACCCAACATGCCGAGAAAAAAGGGATCGGACACATGTTGGCGCGTGCGTTTTTCATAGGGAATCACCACGCCGATGGTGCGGTTGTCGCCCCGGCGCAGGTTTTTGGCACCTACGTTGATGGCGTAGTTGAGCGAGCGCGCCAGCTCTTGTATGCGTTGGCGCGTGTCCAGTTTGATGAGTTCGCTGTCATTCAAAGCGCGTGAGACGGTGGCTGTGGACACCCCGGCCAAGCGGGCGATGTCGGTCATCTGAACGCGTTTTTTGTCAAGGGCCATGGGCAGGTGTTCATCGCGCCATCAGCAGCCAGAGTTCGGCGATGGCCTGGGTGTCGCCACCCGCTTGCTGCCATTGCTGCTTGGCTTTGTCGGGCGCGTTGGCATTGTACAAACTGATGCCGTAATGCAGCCGCGTTTCGGCCTCGCGGCGCAGGCCGCCCAATGCCAGACTGTTGGCAAAGGCCTCGTTCGCCGCCGCCCACTGTTGATTCGAGGCCAGCACCTCGGCCAGCCCGGCCCATTGCGCGCCAGTTTGCGCGGCCTTTTTGCGTGCCGCCAAGTCGGCCTTGTCTTCGTCGCTGGCTTTTTGTGCCGCCTGCAAGGCCCGCTCGGCGTCGGCGCCGCGGCTGCCAGGCAGGGTCTTGTCCTGGTAAGCCTGTTGCAGCACCGACAGCGCCTCTGCGGGCAGACCGGCGCGCTGGGCCAGCGCCGCCATCTCCAGCACCTGATCGGCGTCGGTCAGGTTGCCGCTGGCGCGCACCAGCCGCATCAAATCCAACTCCAGCCGGGGGCTGGGAGCCGAGCTGCGCGCCAGCAGATCGGCCCAATAGTCTTTGTGGGGGTAGTGGCGCAGCAGGCGGCGCAGCGTGGCCACGTAGCCGGCCTTGTCTTTGAGTTGCAGTTGGCTGGACGCCAGTGCGCGCAGTTCTTCTTGAGGCGGGGCGCTGCCACTGGCGTCGGCCTGGGCCAGGGTTTGCTTCATCTCGGCCACCACCGCGGCGTATTGCTGGAGCAGCGCCAGGCTTTGAACCAGCCAAATGTGGGCGCGCTCGGCTGGGCAGCCGCTTTGCAGGCATGCGCGCGCCCAGCGCACCACGCGCGCAAAGTCTTTGGCGTTCACGCTGGCGCCCAGCAGGTAGTCCAGAAACTTGAGGCGCTCCGCCGGGCTCAGGGCGGGCGCTTGCACCAGGTATTCCAGCGCGGGCAGGGCGTTGCTGTATTGCTGGAGCGCCAGCGCGGCGGCCACTTGCAGCCGCTCGGCGGCGGCGCGTTCCGCATCGTTCAGGTCTGTCCGGCTACGCACGGGTGCCAGCAAGCGCAGCGCCTCCTCGTGGCGCCCCGCCTTGACCGCGTCTTGAATCGGCGTCAATGCGGCCACGGCTTCCTTGCGCAAGCCACTGGTCGCAGCGCCTGCGTCTTGCGCCTGCGCGGCGCAGGCCAGGGTCAGCAGCAACCAAGCCATGAAAGCCATCCATGCGAGTCGCAGCCAAGCCGCGTGGGCGGCACCGTTTGGGTGGCGATGCCGCTTCGCCTGGGCAAGCCCGGCGCGGTTGGCGGCTGGGGCTAGGCCTATGGCGAAGGCCCGGCGCGTGGCCCAGGTCGGCGCGGCCGCCCGTGGCAGTGAAGAAGACGGGCTCATGCGGCGGGCCTTTGCTTAAATCCCTAGTTTACGAACTGCTCAGCGCCCACCAGCCCCAACTTGTTCAAGCCCAGGCGCTGCGCACTGGCCAGCACGGAGGCGACGGCATCGTACTTGGCCTTGGCATGCGAGTGGATATGCAGCTCGGGCTGCGGCTGCTGCTGCGCCGCTTGTGCCAGCCGGGCTTCCAGGTCGCTGCGGCTGGCTACGGCGACACCGTTCCAGTGAATCTGGCTGGCCGCGTCCACTTCAATCGCAATCACCACCGGCTCCACTTTTTTCGCCGCCGGTTTGGCCACCGGCATGTCCAAATTCACCGCATGCAATTGCACCGGAATGGTGATGATGAGCATGATGAGCAGCACCAGCATCACATCGATCAGCGGCGTGGTGTTGATGTCCATCATCACCTCGGGCTCGTTGCCCGCTTGGTTTCCCAGGTTCATAGCCATGGCCTGTCCTTGCTCAATGGGGTTCGGTGATAAAGCCGACCTTGCTGATGCCCGCGCGCTGCACCGCGTACATCACACGGCCGATGGCCTCGAAATCGGCCTGGCCGTCGCCGCGAATCTGTACCTCGGGCTGGGGCTGTTTGAGCGCAAAAGTCTTCATGCGCGAGAGCAGATCCGCTGTGTTTTTGATGGGTGTGTCGTACAGAAAAATACTGCCTGCGGCGTTGACCGACACGATGACGTTTTCGGGCTTGGTTTCGCGCACCAGGTTGCGTTCTTTCGGCAAATTGACTTTCACCGATGTGGTCACCACGGGAATGGTGATGAGGAAGATGATGAGCAACACCAGCATCACATCCACCAGGGGCGTGGTGTTGATTTGACTCAGGATGTCATCGTCCGATTCAGCGCCGATGTTCATGGCCATGGCAATCGCCTTTCTCGCGTCAGGGGCCGATGGGGATCAAACGCTCTTGGCGCTAGCCAGTAGCACCGAGTGCAGGTCACTGCCAAAGGCGTTCACGTCTTCTAGCGCCGCCTTGTTGCGCCGCACCAGCCAGTTGTAGCCCAGTACCGCAGGCACGGCTACCGCCAGGCCGATGGCCGTCATGATGAGTGACTCACCCACCGGGCCTGCCACCTTGTCAATACTGGCTTGGCCGGACATGCCTATCTTCACCAGCGCGTTGTAAATACCCCAAACGGTGCCGAACAGCCCGACAAAAGGCGCGGTCGAGCCCACGGTGGCTAGCAGGGCCAGGCCGTCTTGCATGCGGCTTTGCACGTTGCCAATGGCGCGTTGAATGCTCATCGTGACAAAGGTATTGAAATCCACCGTGCCCAGCAGGCCCTCGTGCTTGCTGGCACCCTCCAGCCCTTTTTCCGCGATGAAGCGAAACGGGCTGTCCGGGTGCAAGGCATCGGTGCCTTGGCGCACGCCGCCGGACTTCCAGAAGCTGTTCTGCGCCGCCTTGGCAAAGCGCCCGATCTTGGTTTGCTCAAAGAACTTGGTGACGATGACAAACCAGCTCCCCACGCTCATCAGCACCAAGATAAGCAGCGTGCTCTTGGCCACGATATCGCCCTGTGCCCACAAGGCAGACAGGCCATAGGGGTTGTCGGTCGTTTCGCCGGTGGCCACGCTGCCAGCGGGTGCGGCGGCGGGTGTGGTCGGCGCTGCAACCGTGCTCGCCGCGCTGGCCGCTGGCGGCGTATCGGTGCTGGCGGCAAGGGCCGCTTGGCCCAGGCTCAGGCCGACTAGCAGCAGGCTGGTGGCAAAGGCGTGGCGTAGGCTTGGCATGAGAGTTTTGGTCATGAGGGTCTCCTCGAAAAAGTCAAAAAAAGGGCCGGTGAACGGGGGAATGAGTGGGTGAATGGGCGTTTGAATAAAAGGGTTCAATCCAGGGCGTGGGTGTGACGGGGGGCTGAAGCGCGCGGCCGCGCGCACTTACTCCAAGCGCCAGGTGTAGCGAATGCTGGCCCAGCTTTGCTCGGGCTTGCCATCGGTGGTGGCGGGTTTGAACTGGCACTTGGCCATGGCGGCACGGGCCGCCTCGTCCAAGCGGCGCGAGCCCGAGCTGGCCTCGACCTGCGAATCCACCACCTTGCCATCCACACCGATGAGGAACTTCAGCACCACCGTGCCTTCCTCTTCGGCGCGGCGCGAGGCGGCGGGGTATTGCGGTTTTTCGCAGCTCTGCGCCGCGTTGATCACCGCTGGCGTGTGCACCGGCGCCGCAGGCGCGACCGGTACCGGCGCAGGTGCCGCCACCGGCACGGGCGCTGCGGGTGCCGGTGTAGGCACCGTGGAGACGGCGGCGATGGCGTTGGCCGCTGGCGCGCTGTTAACCGGCGTATCCACCGGTGGCACATAGGCGGGTGGGGGCGGGGGTGGCAAGTCCTTAGGCGGCGGTGGGGGTGGCGGGGGTGGAATGTCTGGCTTTTTTTCTTCCAGCAATTCGGTTTCCACCGGGCCCTTGATGACCTTGACAAACTGGCGTGCCAGGCCGGCTTGGATGACCCCTAGCAACACCAGGTGAAAGGCAATCACCAGCGCCAGGCCGAGCACCTGTTTGGGCTGGCGCTGGCGCCTCGCGTAATCGTTCATGTGGGCTTGTCTCCTTGTTCGTGGCGGGCTCTTAGCCCCAAGTGAACAGTGGGCTGAGCAATGAATGCAGCCGATTGCTTTTAGTCCTCGTTTGCCGCGGCAACGGCTGGCGCGGCGGCTACGCGTACCCGCCAGGCTGCACAGGCGGCGCACAGCAGCAGCACGCCAGCCAGGCGAATCACCTGCCGCGCATCGCTTTGCAGCAGGCTGTCAAAGTACAGCGGCAGGGTGAGCATTTGGATCAGCATGGGGATGACGATGAACATATTGAAAATGCCCATGTACACCCCGGCGCGCGCGCTTGGAATGCTGCCCGCCAGCATGATGTAGGGGTTACCCATGATGCTGGCCCAGGCAATGCCCACGCCCAGCATGGGCACAAACAGCCAAACCGGCTCCTGGATAGCGGGTAAAAACCACAAGCCCAGACCGGCCAGCAGCAGGCACAGCGCGTGCACCCGGTGCGGCCCAAAGCGGCGGCTGATGGGCACCAGGGCAAAGGCGGCCAGAAAAGCGATGAAGTTGTAGAAGCCGCCGATCTGCCCGTTCAGCAACCCCGCATCGCGAAAGCCGGCCGACTGCGCGTCGCTGCTGCCAAACACCGAGCGTGCCAGGCAGGGCACGATGTAAATCCAGTAGCACAGCATGCCGTACCACTGAAACAGGCTCATCCAGGCCATCTGCCGCATCGCCTGAGGCATGTCGCGCACCGCTTGCACAATGTCTTGCCAAGTCTCGCGCAGGCCCAAGGGGCGCGCTTGCATCTGCGCGCGCTGCGCCGCCGAAAGCGGCAGCTCGGGCACGCGCCAGACCGACCAAGCCACTGAAGTGATGGAGAACACGGCGCCAATGAAGAAGGCGGCAAAGGTGATGTGCGGGATGTGGCTGGCCGAGACTGCGTCTTTGCTGATGCCTGCCCAGACCAGCAGGCTGGGCGTCAAGTAAGCCAGGGTTTGCGCCAGGCCAGTGAAGGCACTTTGGCTCAGAAATCCGATGGAATGCTGATCCGGATTGAGCCGATCGGACACATAGGCGCGGTAGGGCTCCATGGTCACGTTGTTGGCCGCGTCCAGAATCCACAGAATGCTGGCCGCCATCCACAGCGTGCTACTAAAAGGCATCCACAGCAGGCACAGGCTGCACAGCAGGGCGCCAATTAAAAAGTAGGGTGTGCGCCGCCCCCAGCGCCCGCTGGTGCGGTCGCTCAGCGCGCCGACCACCGGCTGCACCAGCAGGCCGGTTAAGGGGCCTGCCAGCCACAGCAGCGGGAGGCTGCCTTCGTCTGCGCCCAGGTAGCGGTAAATCGGGCTCATATTGCTTTGTTGCAGACCAAAGCTGAACTGGATGCCGAAGAATCCAAAGTTCATGGTCAGAATCTGCGCAAACGACAGGTGCGGCTTGAGTCTCATGTTTGGGTCTTGGCTAATGGGGTACGGCGGGGGTACGACGGGGGTAGAGCAGGGGAACCGAGGCGGTATGGCAGGGG
>Ga0136644_10001106_pt1 | contig 21396 bp, 15 predicted proteins | sample C_130820_EF_Meta_FD_94780 | JGI IMG/M metagenome (GOLD analysis project Ga0136644, IMG submission 94780) | Freshwater microbial communities from Lake Croche, Canada to study carbon cycling - C_130820_EF_MetaG (v2) (version 2) | ecosystem: Environmental > Aquatic > Freshwater > Lake | place... | reverse complement strand
GCCCCTTTAGACGTGGTCTATCAAGCCTCGCGGGAGGTGCGAAGTTCGATTGTTTATGCAACAATGATCGTCGTACTAGTTGTGATTCCACTATTTGGCCTAACGGGACTCGAAGGGCGAATGTTCGCTCCACTGGGTTTATCCTACATCGTCTCACTCCTTTGTTCGCTGCTAGTCTCTTTGACTGTTACGCCCGTAGTCTCATCGTATTTATTGCCCAAAGCCCGTTTTCTATCGGTCAAAGAAGACGCGATACTCGTCCGGTTGCTCAAGTCTCTTGCGCGGCGGGTTTTGAACTGGACGCTGGATCATACCGGTTTGGTTTTTGTCTCAACCGCATTAGGCGTGATCCTCTCGATAGGATCTGTCGCTTGGATGGGTGGCTCGTTCCTCCCGGAATTCAACGAAGGAAGCTATACAGTCAATCTCCAATGTTCTCCAGGAACAAGCCTTCAGGAGAGCCGACGAATCGCGCAGCGGTGCGAGCGGTTGTTGCTAGAGATTCCCGAAGTCGTTTCGCTATCGAGGCGGACCGGAAGAGCGGAAATGGACGAGCATGCCGAAGGTGTCCATGCATCAGAGATCGATGTCCAAACGCTCCCTGCTCGTATTGCAAAACCTGATTTCGCGTCAGCTATTCTACGTCATATCCCGGGCTTGCAACATCTAGGCTACAACGCTCAAGGTCGTTCCTCCGAGAAAATCATCGAGCAGATACGCGAGCAAGTCACCAGCATCCCGGGAGTTCAGGTCAACATCGGTCAGCCGATCTCGCACCGCTTGGACCACATCATGTCGGGTGTGCGGGCACAGATCGCCGTGAAAGCATTCGGCCAAGACTTACGCAATCTGCGAGAGATTAGCCACGATCTAATCGACGCACTGAGCGATGTTCCCGGAGTGGTGGATTTGCAAGCTGAGCCACAAGTCGAGGTCTCTCAGATTCGTTTGCAGATCGATCGAGAACAAGCCGCTAGGCATGGTCTTACCCCCGGAGAGTTGGCCGTCTTGCTCCAGACAGCTTACAAAGGTCGGACCGTCTCGCAGGTCCTCGACGCCGAGCAATACCACGACCTAGTGGTCTGGTACGACGAGGAATCTCGCAGCTCTCCAGAGAGGATTCAGTCGACAATCATCGATACTCCATCCGGACGCCGTGTATCGTTGGGCCAAGTTGCACAGGTGCTCGATACGACCGGTCCAAACACGATCAATCGCGAGAATGTTCAGCGACGGATCGTCGTGCAGTGCAACGTTCAGGGTCGCGATCTGGCCAATGTCGTGCAGGACATCCAAGAAAAACTTAAACCTATTCAAGAGCGTCTGCTGGGACTCGAAGGCAATTACTACCTGGAAATTGGCGGGCAATTCGAAGCCCAGCAGCAAGCCAATCGACGCCTGGCGCTCTTCGGTAGCTTGGCATTGATCGCCATCTTGCTGCTGCTCTATCAATGTCTGCAATCATGGTCAGCCGCTCTTCAGATTCTTGTGAATGTTCCTCTCGCAGCGATCGGTGCAGTCGCCATGCTACTGTGGTTTGAAAAGCCCGATCCATCCGTCTTCGCCGGCTTACCCTGGTGGAATTGGCCCACAGTTTGGGTGCAATCGATCAACCTCTCGGTGGCCCATTGGGTAGGTTTTATCACGCTCGTTGGCATAGTCAGTCGCAATGGGATTTTGATGATTTCCCACTACCAACACTTGATGGACCAAGAGGGGGAAACCTTTAGCAAGGAGATGATCATTCGAGGGAGTCTCGAGCGACTCACACCGGTGATGATGACTGCTTTTACGAGCTTTGTGGGGCTTTTGCCATTGCTGCTCGGGGCAGGGGAGACGGGCAAGGAGATCCTGCACCCGCTTTCGGTGGTCGTATTCGGAGGGATGCTTTCGACGACGATCCTGGATCAGTTGGTCACACCAGCTTTGTACTGGCGTTTCGGCCCACGGCATCGATCCAAAGCTGCATGACTTGTTCTGGCTGATATCCGGTCGGTTCCCATCGTGCTCGTGCTCAGCGCAGCGGTGCTCGTGCTCGTAATCGATCGGCTTTCTAGCCTCGCGGTATGGTGGTTTCCACCGCGACTTGCAGATCCATCCTTGGATTCCGTCGTCCGTGACTCCCGCTGAACGTCCTCCCGATACGAAAATCCAACCTGTCGTGAATTGAGCATCGCGGATTGCTACAATCGAGCACTACAACCATCGAGCACGAGCACCGTCCTATCGGACTGAGCACGAGCACGAAAGACCGCCAGAACCAAACCATGCACCGAAGTGGCCGTTTTGCGGCGCTTGATAGGGTGGGTTCTTTGGCTGCCACTCGGTGATGGTCGCCGTTCGCTATAGAATGCACGTCCTGGTCTTTCATTTTTTCAATTCTAGTTCACCCCCAAAGCTCCATGGCCGACATCACCCGTCACGGTACAACACCCCGCTGGTCAGACCTCGTCATCCATCGTGGGATCGCTTACTTTGTAGAAGTCCCTGATAACCCGCAACTCGATCCACAGGCGCAATTCGAGCAACTCTTTCGTCAGGTGGACGAACGACTCGCCCTGGCAAAGAGTACGCGCGAGCGGCTCTTGCAGGTCTTGATCTACCTTCCATTTCCTGAAGATCTGACGGTGTTCAACGAACTATGGGATGCGTGGGTCCCCAGCGGCCATGCGCCGAGTCGCGCATGCATCCATACCCAACTCGCAGCACCCGGATATCGAGCGGAACTGATCATTACGGCTGCATGCGATGCGTCTTAGCTGGGGCTAAAAACCAGTAGGCTACTGATCGACGGCGGAGGCTCGCTCCACATGCTCGGTACTCACGACACAATCCCGTTCGTCGAATAAGTTGAAGTACCAGACCGCAGCATCAGCAGGGATTTCGGAAGATACTCTGTCGTCTTGGATTTTGGCAGGAAGAGATTCCCATTTGCGGTCCTGCCATTTCCCCAAATCCTTGGTGAAGCACAACTCGGCTTTTGCGATTTTCACTTCACTTCGATAGCGTGCTGATGCGTTGCATTCATCGAACTGGACTTCTTCAAATGCCGGATATGGTGCTCCACCGGCAAGGATCGAGTTCATAAAGACATGAATCTCCTCTGGATTCTCACCAGCCACGCCATGCCCATGCGGCATGCGAATTCTTAAACTGAGCGTCGATGGCTTGTGGAGCCCGGCAGATCGTTGCCAAGAATCCATGGGATAAGCAAAATCATTCGTGCCGTTGACCCACAGCATCGGGGTCTTCGTCTTTGGTAGGTAAACCGACGGATCCCAACGATTGAGCCACTTCTCGGCTCGCTGCTTTCCAATCGACGCGAGGGTTGGCAACCAGACTGAGTTGTCTCCGAGAAAGCCGCATCCATAGACGGGAACAGCACACTTAAATCGATCATCGACCCCCGCGACAATGCAGGTCAAATAACCCCCCCATGAAATCCCTGTCACTCCAACGCGTTCGGCGTCGACCTCTGGCAGCGATCGCAACAGGGAATGCGCAAGCAGTACCGCAGAGACTGCATGGGTTTGCCATTGGTCTTCGACCGGTTCATCGATTTGCGCAAAACTCGCATCCCAACCCGGTGGGCCACCCTCGGGATGCCGCTGCCAATTGCCATAGGCTCCCACAGGTACACATCCGCAGACATCCATGGCGATGGCCGCGTATCCGCGACGGTTCCATAACTTGACCCAATTTGCGAACGCAGTTCCACCACCTCCGTGGATCAATACGACTCCCGGAACCTTTTCAGCCCGCTGAAATTGTGAATCGCGACTTGGGAGGCCGTAGTATGCGAAGACTTTCGTCGGCTTCCCTCGATACGGGACACCTTCAAAGAAAATCGCATGGACACCTTCCGATGGACTGTCGACCGCAGGCGAAACGGCTGGGGGCTTCGATAATCGTTGAAGATCAAAGATCGCGTCACGAGAGTCGCTGGCGGTTTGGGCCGCCAAGGGAAACGAAGTCAAAATCCCAAACGCGCACGCAACGAGGAACCGCACTAGGGTACACATGGAAACGAACCTCCGAGGTTGGATCGAGGTAAGGGTGATATAGGAGCGATTACTTGGTATCAATGACCCATCGTACACGAAAAAGATCGTTTCGAAACGCCTGCAAAGGCAAGCCGTTGTTGCGCAACTTTATGGCGGCTCACTGCTGCGGGAAGATACTCCGCTAGAGAGTCCATCACTCGCCGAGGATTGCGACCTACTCAACTAGAAAACGATCGACATTCCGAGCATGTCGGAGGATCTCATTGACTCCGAAAATCGGTAGTGCTTGTTTAACAAATGCGTTTCGTATCAAGCATGCGACTTTTCCACTCCACTGCCCCCCTGACCCCATTCCTCTTCCCGCCCCTTGGCGGGAAGAGGAATGGGGTCAGGGGGGCCTGAAGCTTCTTTTGTAAGGTCTTTTGTTTCGTAGCTATGAGTCATGGCCCCACCGGCGTGAAGCCGGGTGGTGGCCTGCCTTGCGTGTGATAAGCATAAACGTTGGTTAGGTCTAGCTTGGTAAATGAATGACAAAAAAGCTGCTGGCGTCTTGGGGTCTCTGCCCCCAAAACTCAGGGATTTATCGCATTGTGGCCAAAGGCAAGAATAAAAGCTGCGATGAACTTTCGCCAATACCAACGGTAGTTCCTGACTTGACTACGAAGCCAGGGTTCAATTCAAACTAACTCACCAAAGACCGCAACGAACAAGTGCCCCGAGAATTCGATGCCTGGCCGATTGTTAGGATTTGATTATTCCGCGATCAACAAGCAGCTGAAGCACTTGATCGACGCATGCTTCGATCGATTGCTTGCCGGAATCAACGACCAAATCGGCGTTCTCGGGGACTTCATAAATAGCACTGACACCAGGAAAGTTCGGCAGCACCCCCGCCTCGGCCTTTATGTAATGACCATGAACGTCCCGTGCTTTTCGAACCACCTCGTCGGCTGTCAAGTGCACGACCAAGAACCTTTCCTTGCCAACCAGCTCAGCTACCCTTGCTCGGATCGATTCGCTCGGTGCAGTGAATGCTGCCAAGCAGATCAAGCCTGCATCGTTCATGATACGGGCGATGTGTGCCGAACGGCGCAAGTTTTCGCTACGATCCTCGACCGAGTATCCTAGGTCTTGGTTGACCCCGCTTCGCATCTTCTCACCGTCCAATACCATGACAGCGCGACCTCGATCGAACAAGGTACGCTCGAGAGACCGGGCAATGACGGACTTTCCAGTTCCGGTCAATCCGGTGAAAAGAACCGTCGCAGGCGATTGGCCGAAACGGGCCGCGCGTTCCTCCGCGCTGACCTCGTTCATCGATTCGGTCTTGGCAGAATCCTGCTCGCTAGCCTCCCAAGCCGCCTTGGGCCTAGCCGTATCGCGATCGGTGATCATCCCGGCTCCAACGGTCGAATTGGTCAACCGATCGATGATGATGAAAGCCCCGGTCGTGCGATTGCGCTTGTAAGCATCGAAGTAGATCGATTGACTCAAGGTGATCGAGCAGCGTCCGATTTCGTTGAGTTGCAACTCGGGTGCAGGCGAGCGGTGCAACGTGTTGACATCAACGCGGTAGCGAAGCGAGTCGATCTGACCTGGGATCGTCTGCGAGGTGTGTTTGAACAGATAAGTCTTTCCTGGCAGCAGAGCATCTGCACTCAGCCAGACAATGGTCGCATCGAATTGATTGCTCGACTTGGGTACGTTCCCGGGCCGAACAATCATATCGCCACGCGAGCAATCGACTTCATCCTCAAGCACCAATGTGATCGACTGAGGACAGAACGCCTCTTCCAAGTCCCCGTCTTGGGTGACGATTCTCTTGACCCGACTGGTTCGCTTCGAGGGCAACACCATGATCTGGTCCCCTTGCCTGAGGATTCCCGACGCGATCGTTCCGCAGAATCCACGGAAGTCTAGGTTGGGCCGATTGACGTACTGGATGGGCAAGCGGAAATCCTCGAGGTTCCTATCCGAACCGATGTAGACGGACTCCAAGAAACCCATCAGGGTGCTACCTCGATACCAAGGCATGTTCGGGCTCGGATCGACGACGTTCTCGCCGTGCAGAGCTGCCAAAGGAATGAAATGCAAATCAGGCAAATCTAGGCGGGAAACGAACTGCTTGTAGTCCTCACAAATCTCATCGTAGCGAGCTTGGCTGTAGTTGACCAAGTCCATTTTGTTGATGGTCACCACCACGTGGCGAATCCCAAGAAGCGAGACGATGAAGCTGTGCCGCTTGGTCTGCGTCAATACTCCATGTCTAGCGTCGATAAGAATAATCGCAAGATCGGCAGTCGACGCGCCGGTGGCCATGTTGCGAGTGTATTGCTCGTGACCCGGGGTGTCGGCGATGATGAACTTACGCTTGGCGGTCGAGAAATACCGATAAGCCACATCGATGGTGATCCCTTGCTCACGCTCGGCTCTCAATCCGTCGGTTACCAGTGCAGGGTCGAATTTCCCCCCGGTCGTACCGTGAACCTTGCTCTCGTTCTCGAGCTGGGCAAGCTGATCTTCGTAGATCATCTTGCTGTCATACAACAAACGTCCGATGAGGGTGCTTTTACCATCGTCGACACTGCCGCAGGTGATGAACCGCAGCAGTTCTTTGCGCTCGTGCTGTTCTAGGTAGGCCAGGATGTCCTTGGCAATCAAATCACTTTGGTGCGACATCTTAAAAGTATCCTTGCATCTTTTTCAATTCCATACCAGCTCCGCCTCCGTCCTTGTCAATCACACGCCCTTGCCGCTCGGAGGTCTTCGTCAGAAGCATCTCTTGGATGATTTCTGGCAGGGTGGTTGCATGCGACTCGACGGCCCCGGTCAATGGCCAGCAACCAAGGGTGCGGAACCGCACCATCTTTTGCTCGATGACCTCGCCTTGGCGAAGCTTGAATCGATCATCGTTGGGGCTGATCAACACACCATTGCGCTCGACGATCGGCCGCATCTTGGCCAAATACAGATCGGGAAGAGGGATGTTTTCTAGATAGATGTATTGCCATACGTCCAACTCAGTCCAGTTCGAAAGCGGGAAGACCCGAATGCTCTCTTGAGGATTGACTCGGCAGTTGTACAAGTTCCAAAGTTCAGGACGCTGATTCTTGGGATCCCAACGATGGAACTTGTCGCGGAATGAAAACACTCGCTCCTTTGCCCGCGACTTTTCCTCGTCGCGCCGAGCACCCCCAAAAGCCGCGTCAAAGCCGTACTTGTTCAAGGCGGCTTTGAGCGAATCGGTCTTCATCACCTCGGTGTGCTTTTCGCTATTTTCAAAAGGATCAATCCCGAGTTTAAGCCCTTCGTGGTTAATGCTTACCAGCAGCTCGATGCCAAGTTCGTTTTTCACATACGAGTCGCGAAACGCGATCATCTCGTGAAACTTCCACGTCGTATCGACGTGAAGGAAGGGGAAAGGTGGTTTTGCTGGATAAAAGGCTTTCAATGCCAAGTGCGTCATGACGGCCGAGTCCTTGCCGATCGAATAGAGCATGACCGGTTTTTTGAACTCCGCAGCCACCTCTCGGATGACGTGGATGCTTTCGGATTCCAGTTGCTTGAGGTGAGTCAGGTTGTATGAATTCATCAAGTTGCTCGCTGATGGAAGGGCTCGCTGATGCAAGGATCCCAATTTTCTGTCTGTTTACTGGATTTTCATAGACTAGGTCAACGGATCCTTGGGCTCACGTGCGGCCAAAGTCCAAACAATGTCCAGGGGCGAAAAAAAAGACGCAAGCCGCGGGGCTTGCGTCTCTGGACGCTCGACGTCGTATCGATCAGTTCTGCAAGCAAACGGTCGCTAGGCTTTCGCCCTTGCTGCGAGCTGTTTCTTGCGTTCGTTGATGATTTCGTCTTGGAGGCTCCGCGGAACGGGCGAGTACCTAGCCAATTCCATCGCAAAGGTTCCTTGGCCCTTGGTCATGCTTCGCAGGTCGGTCGCATAACCGAAGGTATTCGCCAAGGGTACTTCGGCGGTGATGTACGAGATGCCGTCACGTGCATCGGTGTTGTTGACCAAACCACGGCGGGAGATAACGTCGCCGACGACCGAACCTTGGTCGTTCTCAGGGCATTCGATATCGCACTTCATGATTGGTTCGAGCAGCATTGGATTCGAAGCTCGAAGGGTCTCGCGGAAGCAATCGCATGCAGCGATGTAAAACGCGCGTTCGCTCGAGTCGACATCGTGGTAGCTACCGTCCTCGAGTTCGATCTTGACACCCACGACTGGGAATTCTGCCAGTGGGCCTTTGAACATCGAGTCCTTGAAGCCCTTTTCGACCGGGGGAATGAACTGCTTAGGAATCCGACCTCCGGTGACATGGTCTTCGAATTCGAAGGTTTTTTCACTTTCGCGGTCCAGCGGCGAGAGCTTACCGACGATATGGGCGAATTGGCCCGAACCACCGGTTTGCTTCTTGTGCTTGTAGTTGAATTCCTGGGCTTCGCCCGGGGTCTCGCGATAGCTAACCTTGGGGGCACCGACCTGGACTTCGACTTTGTATTCGCGGCGCATCCGTTCTACATAGATATCCAGGTGCAACTCACCCATCCCACAGATGATCGTCTCGCTGGTCTCCTCGTCGTTGTAGACTTGGAAGGTCGGATCTTCTTTCCGGAAACGGTTCAGGGCCTTGCTCATCTTGTCCGCATCGGCGCGGCTGGCAGGGGTGACTGCGACCTTGATAACTGGCTCGGGAACGAACATGCTTTCGAGTGTGCAGAAATCGCGGTCGTTGCTGTAGGTTTCACCGCTGGCACAGTCGATGCCCATGATCGCGACGATATCACCCGCTTCGGCGACATCGATTTCTTCGCGCTTGTCGGCGTGCATCCGAACGATGCGACTGAAGCGTTCTTTTTTGCTCGTCCGCTGGTTGACGTACATCTCTCCTTTGCCGATCTTACCTTGGTAGATCCGCATGAAGGTCAACTGGCCGAATGGATCTTCGACGATCTTGAAAGCCATGCCTACGAAAGGGAGCTCTGGATCGGGTTGAAGGGCCAACTTCTCTTCTTCGTTTCCAACTTTACGAGCCGAGATCGTTCGCTCTAAGGGGCTTGGCAAGTAGCGGAGGACCGCATCGAGCAGGAGCTGCACGCCTTTGTTTTTGTAAGCTGAACCGCAGAACACGGGAGTGATCTTGCGTGCTTGGGTCGCATCCTTGCAAGCTTGGTAGATCAGATCTGCAGGGACCTCTTGTTCGTTGAACACAAGCTCCACGAGTTGCTCGTTGAAGTCCGAAAGGCCATCGAGCATCTTTTGACGCATTTCGTGAGCTTTTGCAACGTAGTCGGCGGGGATTTCCTCTTCGCGGATCTCTTCTCCGTCTTTGCCATCAAAGAAGAACGCCTTCATCAAGACCAAGTCGATGACGCCATCGAACGTCTCACCGGCACCGATGGGGATTTGCATCATAATCGCGTTGGCGTGGAGCTTGTCGCGAACTTGCTGAGCGACTCGGTAAGCGTCCGCACCGGTTCGGTCCATCTTGTTGACGAAGGCCAATCGAGGCACACCATACCGACGCATTTGGCGGTCGACGGTGAGCGACTGGCTCTGAACGCCACCGACCGAGCAGAGAACCAAAACGGCCCCGTCCAAAACACGCAAGGATCGTTCGACTTCGATAGTAAAGTCCACGTGACCTGGGGTGTCGATCAGATTGATAATATTATCTTTCCACTGCAACTGGGTCGCGGCCGAGGTGATCGTAATCCCCCGTTCCTTTTCCAGTTCCATGTAATCCATTGTCGCCCCGTCGCCGTCCCCCTTGACCTCTTCGATCTTGTGAATCCGGCCAGCATAAAACAGAATTCGCTCGCTGAGGGTGGTTTTACCCGAGTCGATGTGCGCGCTGATCCCGATGTTGCGTAGTTTGGATAGGTCCATAGTCTTAAATTCACCCGCAGAAAACGAAAATGTCTCACATTTCCTAGAAATTGACGAGAGGAGAGTGTACAGAACTCCTGAGTTAGGAAAAGACCAAATCAAGGGTTACCCAGCCTTAACAAGCCGACTAAAATGTCCCCTGCGAAGAACATTTCGACCAAAAACAAGGCCGTGTCGTTAGATAGTCGGTAGATAGCGGTGTCGGCAGATTGCCTTGGAAAACCGCTCTCAGGACCTCCTACCCGCGTCCCTCCAACCCTGTTCCCTGTTAGGCCTATGCCCCCCCCTGGGTCGGCGATGTTTCTAGCAAGCGATGCAACGGCAGGCAATCCTCACGAAGAAGTCCCAAGAAGAGTTACGCAATGCGGCAATGGATCGACTGGATACTGCACGTCGACAGGTATCTGAGGGAACTGATGGAAGCCGTCGGTGCCCCGTGGCTTTATACCATTCTATTTTTGATCGTCTTTTGTGAGACGGGCTTGGTGATTCTTCCATTTTTACCTGGAGATTCGCTCCTTTTTGCCGCCGGTTCGCTCTGCGCGATCGATGGCAGTCCGATGAGCATCTGGGTCCTATGGCCCCTGCTGAGCGTAGCGGCAATTCTGGGGGATGCTGTCAACTACTGGATCGGATTCAATACGGGCTCTAAGGTTTTTAAGAGTGAAACCTCCAACTGGTTTCACCGCGAGCATCTAGACCGAGCCCAGCGTTTTTATGACCGCTACGGCGCCAAAACGATCATCCTGGCGCGGTTTGTCCCAATCGTTCGGACCTTCGCTCCGTTCGTGGCAGGCATAGGGAAAATGAACTTTTTCAAGTTCTGGCTTTACAACATCGTAGGCGGGGTTGTTTGGGTGACCCTATTCCTCTTTGCAGGTTATTTCCTAGCCAAAGTCGAATGGATTCAGAAGAACTTTTTCCTTGTTACCATCGGTATCATCCTCCTGAGCGTCCTACCCATCCTTTGGGAACTGTGGCAAGAAAAACGCCGAAGGACCAAGGAAAACTCAACCATCTCATCTTAGACTCTCTGGCCCGCTATAATCTGGACCAGATTTTATTGCTCGATCGCTCACTGGAGAACTCTCTTCCATGGAAATCGTACATCACGGCGGATATCTGGGGGTCACCGGATCCTGCCATCAACTTCACCTGAATGCCTCCCAATCGGTCCTGATCGACTGCGGTTCTTTTCAAGGTGCCGATGCTCGGCGACATTCGTCCCCGGAAATCGACTTTCCCCTCGATGGAATCGATGCGCTGCTTCTGACCCACGTCCATATCGATCACATTGGTCGAATCCCGTATCTGATCGAAGCTGGATTTCATCGTCCCATTTACTGCACTCCGCCGACGGCCAAGTTCCTGCCGGTGATGCTCGAAGATGCGATCCGATTGGGAATCACACGAAACAAAAAAGTCGTAGGCAATCTGCTCAAATCGATCACGGATCTGATCCGCCCGGTCCCGTTCGGCAAATGGGAAAGACTGCTTGGGAACGCGGAGTTTCGTTTTTCGACAGCCGGCCACATCCTCGGCGCGGCGATCATCGAGATCCGAAACAAAGACTCCTGGATATGCTTCAGCGGCGATCTCGGCTCGCGTTGCACGCCGATCCTCAACCCGCCGGTTTCACCCGAGCGCGCCGATACCTTGGTCCTCGAAAGCACTTACGGGGACAAAATCCACGAAGGCCGCGAATCCCGTGTGCAGCGCCTTGAAGCGATCTTGCTCGATACCCTGGAGAACCGAGGCGTGACCTTGATCCCTGCCTTCAGCCTGGGACGCACCCAAGAACTCCTCTATGAGCTGAACCAAGTCATCGAAGGAATCGGTCAAAAACATGGACCTTCAGCCCTGAGTGCCTACGACATCATTGTCGATTCACCCCTCGCGATCAAACTTACCGACATCTACGAACAGATGGAGCCTTACTGGAGCCAGGAAGCCCGCGAGGTACTGACCGTCGATAGCCAACCGTTCGTCTTCAACAATCTCATCGAGATCGACCGAGGCGGTGAATCAGCAGGCAATATCGAATACCTTAAACGCTCCGGAAAACCTGCCATCATCATCGCCGGAAGCGGTATGTGCGCAGGTGGACGCATCATGGATTACCTCAAAGCCTTTATCCATCGGCCAAATACCGACATCGTCTTTGTCGGCTACCAAGCCGTCGGGACCACGGGCCGAGCGATCCAAGATTGCGAACAAGGAAAATGCTCGGTTCGAATCGATCACCATGAATATCCTGTACGCGCTAAAACCCATACCATCAGCGGCTACTCCGCTCATGCCGACCAGTTGGATCTGATCAAATTCGTTCAAGGCATCCCCAACCCTCCTAAAGAAATTCGTCTGGTCCACGGCGAAGAGCATGCCAGGGAAGGTTTCCAAAAGAAACTCCAGGAACTCGGCTACAATGCGATCTACTTCAAAGATGAAAAAGCCGACGGCCCTGTCCGAGAAACACAAGACAGAGAATAGCCAGTCGATGCAGATCCGTGGCGCTGCCACCCACAATCTTCGATGCGTCGATATCGATTTGCCTCGCGGTAAATTCATCGTTCTGACCGGGGTGAGCGGCAGTGGAAAAAGCTCGCTTGCCTTCGATACGCTGTTTGCAGAAAGCCAACGCCAGTACCTCCAAAGCCTATCGACCTACACCAGGCAGTTCCTCGACCAGATGGAACGGCCCAAGCTCGCTTCGGTCCGTGGCCTGCAACCATGCCTTAGCATCGATCAATCCCAGGGTGTTCAAAGCCCCCGAAGCACCGTCGGAACAATCACCGAACTCTACGACTACCTCCGACTCCTGATGGCCAGAGTCGCTATCCCGAGTTGTTACAAGTGCAATGAACCGATCTTGCGACAATCCTCCGAAGCCATTGTCGCGGCAGTTGTGCGGGCATCCGAAGGAACCAAGTTAACGATCATGGCTCCGATGGTCCTAGATCGAAAAGGAGCCCATGCGGATGTGTTCAGTAAAATCGAAAAGGCTGGGTTGCTCAAGGTTCGAGTCGATGGGCAACTCTATGAACTCGATGAAATCCCTAAGCTTGCGGTTCGCAAGGAGCACACCATCGAAGCGGTCGTCGACCGTATCGTAGTCCGACAGGAAAGCCGCGAGCGAATCGAAAAAGCAATCCTCGATGGACTGCAACTGACCTCGGGATTGGTCCGCACCTTAGCAGATGATCAAGAGAATTTGTACTCGACCCGGTTTGCTTGCGTGCGATGCGGGATCAGCCTGCCGGAGATCGAACCACGGACCTTCAGCTTCAACAGCGCCTATGGGGCTTGCCCCAAATGCGAAGGCTATGGAACCATAGGTGATCCCAGAGAGAAAACTTGCCCGGCCTGCCAAGGCACCCGTCTCAAGCAAGAGTCGCTTGCGATCCGCTTGCAAGATCTCTCGATCGCTCAAATCACGGCTCAGTCGATCCAAGAACTTCGAATCTGGCTCGGTGGACTGACTTGGGACCCCGAGCGAAAGAAGATCGCCCTGCCAATCCTTCAGGAGATCCTTCCTCGGTTGGAGTATCTCGACCAAGTCGGTTTGGGGTATTTGTCTCTCGATAGACCGGGACAAACCCTAAGCGGTGGGGAGCTCCAGCGAGTGCGATTGGCTACGAGCGTCGGGACCGGACTGACCGGAGTATGCTATGTCCTGGACGAACCTTCGATCGGACTCCATTCTCGAGACACCGAGCGGCTCATCGGAATCCTCAAGTCGCTTCGCGGCCAAGGCAACAGCATTGTTGTCGTCGAGCACGATGAGTCGATGATGCGAGCCGCAGATCTTGTCGTCGATATGGGACCCGGGGCTGGAACCCAAGGAGGTACGGTCGTAGCCCAAGGAAGCTTAGAGGAAATCATCCAGTCTCCTGGCTCGCTTACCGGAAAGTATCTAGCCGCCGATTACTCCATGCACCAGACGCTTCGCAGATCGATCGACAAGAATCATCCTAAGTTGCGAATCGAAGGGATAAGCAAAAACAATCTCAGGGACGTGACCGTCGAGTTCCCAATCGGACGCTTGATCGCCATCAGCGGGGTTAGCGGAAGCGGTAAAAGCACACTGATCCACGATACGCTAGTTCCTGCCCTGAGCGGCTGGTTGACCGACTCGAAGAGGTCCGGTGAGCATTGGCGGAATCTTCAAGGGGCCGACGCGATCGAACGATTATTGGAAATCGATCAATCTCCTATTGGACGATCACCCAGGAGTACTCCGGCGACCTACTGTGGGTTTTGGGATGGCGTTCGCAAAGCCTTCGCCGCTTCCAGGGATGCAAAACTGCGTGGCTATCAACCCAATCGCTTCAGCTTCAATGCAGGCGATGGAAGATGCCAGATGTGTGCAGGAGCAGGTCGTGTCAAACTAGAGATGAGCTTTTTGGAGCAAGTCGACGTTCCATGTGCAGCATGTGGTGGCAAGCGATTCAATCGCTCGACGTTATCGATCAAGTACAAAGAAAAAAACATCGCAGACGTACTTGAGATGTCCATGGATCAAGCGGCGGAGTTTTTCGAAAATTTCCCCGACCTGCAAAACGCGCTTCGGTGTTTGCAAGCAGTCGGATTGGGGTACTTGACCCTTGGACAGCGATCGACGACCCTCAGTGGCGGGGAGGCACAGCGGATCAAATTGGCGACGGAGTTACAAAAAAAATCCAATGGATCAACGATTTATGTATTGGACGAGCCCACGACAGGGCTACACCTTGCGGATATCGAACGAGTCGTCAGGCTACTGTTGGGTTTGGTCGATAAGGGCAATACTATCATCATCGTCGAGCACCAACTTGATTTGATTTCGTGCTGCGACTGGATCATCGATTTGGGGCCGGAGGGTGGGGCTCGTGGGGGCCAGATCGTGGGAGTCGGCACTCCTGAGCAAATCGCCAAACTACGTACGCCAACAGGCCAAGCCTTAGAGCAATTCCTGGCAAGCAAAAGGTAGCATCCCCAACTTGAATCGATCTGTCTGATCTTTCTGAGCCCATTGCGGGCTTGGTTTGGCGAGCATTCTCAATCGCCCCTCGCGAGCGGATCCCCAAATTGCCGCTAGGCAAAAATGTGGCCTCGCGGTTACTCAGCAAAGTACCCTCAACTGTCAACGAGGTCAACAATGTCCGCAGTCAATCCAGTCAACACTGTCCAAAACCCAACGCGCCCGCCGAGGGTGGCCGTAACCCCCTGCCCACAAGACACCTCTGTGCCGGTGGCATAAGCCAACGAACCCTGGCAACAACACACCCATTCAATATGCTTCAGATGTATTCTTATTTAGCAACCACATGCTCAGCCTCTAAAATCACCTCTCATTTCACGTGCCGCCCTCCGGGAAAAAATCAAACAGCCAAATACCCACTGTTCAATCAAATAGGGAATTTGCAATTCCCCCATGCGCGATGGTGGGTTTTGGGAGTTGCTCACCACGGCTATCGCAATACCTACTTCGCAGAGCATGGGCTGTTTAGCTTAGAGACCACCCTTGCTCTTGAAAGTCAATCCTTGAAAAGGAAGCCAAAAGCTCAGCGATCGACTAGCAAGCCGGCCCTTTCTGATTTCCCAACGGGTGTGTTCGAACGCATCGGTGCCGTGTAAATCGCTACTTTGGATCGGTCGGTACCTGGATTTCGTAAGTGGTCCGAATCGGGAACGGACCAGAAGAGATATCTCTCAGTAGCTTGAATTCTAACTCACCTGCATTCGGAGTCTTTTGCAAGTACTCAAAAAGCGATGTTGCCGAGTAGTTCCCCTTGAACATCGAGGATAGGATTCTCTCGATGTCACCTGGAATACGCAGCCGAGCAAGCACATCCTCGGGAAGCTTTGGGTGACCTCGTTTTTCCTCGACCGCTTGGAGCAGGGCGACACGCACCGCAAGTGTGTAGTACTTGAGTGAACTCAAGTAAGATTGTTCGCTCTGAACGAAGGGATCAGCCCAGAGATTGTTCCGGGAACAATACTTTTCAAACAGTTCCTTCTTGACGCTCGGAAGTACCCATCCCCCCTCATATTGCTCGATGAAGTTTAAAAAATAGGATTTATTTCGAAGGCTTGTATCGCCAAAGTCCATCGTGGTTGGTCTGAATTGCGTCATTCGTTCGAGCCACTTAGACGCTTCGTCGGCACTGATGAGATTTTCGTCCAACCCTCGATGCAAGAGGCATATCCATGCATCGTTATTTACAACCCCAAAAAGGCCGAAAGTGTAGTAGCTTAAGCGATGGTAAGCCTCCATTCCCTTCTTGAATCGCTCTTGGTCTTTGGATGCCAAGCAATGAGCCATGTCCCAAAAGGCCAATTCGCGAACCTTGTGCGCGGGGCCGTTATAAAACGTCGGAGGAATCCATGGGTTCGCGATCGGACCTAGAACAAGGTCGTAAACCGAGTCTAACAACTCGCGGTTGCTCTGAACGAATCTTGCCAACTCGTCAGGTAATTTAGACCAAACGGCCTGAGAGTCAAAAGCACCAGCATTCAGATCCCCAGGCGAGGCAATCGATGACACCTCGGAAAGCAAGTCCTGCTGTGCCTTGAGGTAGGGATGATTGATTTGAGCCAAGACCCCTTCCCATCTGCGAACCGTGTCGGAATTCTCCTCTTGGGTTGCGGTCGCGTTACGTCCTTCGACTCTCTGATCGAGGGTCAACGCAACCCCCGTCTCCAGCTCGCTCTTCCATTGCTTATGCTCTCGGTAGATCGCGCTTTCCCAAGCGAACATTTGGGTAGCGAGAAATCCTACGGCAAGCACCGCAAGGGAACTTGCAAGCGTCGCAGCGACCATCCACTTCGGAAATGCGGTTTTTATATTCTTACTCACGGCTATCTCCCTCGAGTACAAGTTTTTTAGCGAGAACTTCCCAGTTACCTCGCCAAGTCTCAGCGGGGGTATAAATAGGAAATTGCATCCAGATGAAACTTCCCGTGTCAATCCAACTACTTGCCCAAGCGTTCTTCGAAAGCATCGATTGGCGATGAGTTGTTGCTTGGCTGCTACCGGCAGTCAACTCTAAGAGTCTCCACAAGTCTGCAACAAACAAATCATGGTTTCGCAGCATGCGGATGCTATTTGGAATCGAAGCCTGATCCATTCCCGGTTTATTGTTACCGTAGTATTGTGTTAGATAACCATCTAAGCCATCGAGTTTCTTGGATTGCTTTGTTTCCCACCAGGCCGTTGCAAGAGCAAGCCTTCGGGACTGATCGCGAGCTTGGTCGTCGGCAAGCAGCTTGGTGACGGATTGGTAGGCCGCATCCCCCATCCACTCCCGAGCCTTCGAGTGCATGCATTGCCCCAATGCAATCAGTTCGATTCTTTCAGCGATATCACAAAATCTAAGCCGTTTGGTCGCCCTCAATCCCGATACCAAATTTGGGATATCTGTCACAGCAGCCTGGTACTTCTCCAGCGATTCTCTGGAGTCGAGTGGGTCGCCTTGGATCCGTATCAAATCATTTTGGAGGCCTGCCAGCTCTGCCCAATAGGCTTGAAGTAACGCTTGCGGATCCCAATGTGCAAGCCAGTAATCTGGGCTTGTCGCTTGCCGCAAGAGGCCATGAGATAACTGCTCTTTGACTTGCTCGTTTTGATCGAGGACCGCACCGATGCTTTTTAGGTCAAAGCCCCCCGTGAGTGTTCCAAATCCGAAGTTGATGCTCTGTGGCAATCGGGAACCTGGCATTCGGGAAACACTTGGGCTTTTCATAGCGAGTTGTTCGAGGTTTGTTCGGACCTCGGAGGGCATACTGGGCAAGTTCCAGATCTTCCAAAGCCCCGGAACGAGCGGTATGGCCAGGGCCGCTAAAACAAATCCGCCATGTTGCAAGTAATACGTCCAATCGATCCGCCGCTCCATCCATGGCCGCATCATCCAACAGGTGGAAATCGCGATGATCGCAAACGATGGAATCAGAAGCCACCAAGGTGTTTCCATCGCGCCAATCGCAAAGATGCAATACGCAAGGTTCGCCAAAAGAACTGCCGGTAGGATAATCGCCGAGAGGATCGGACTTTTGATGAACTGCGATACCCATTGACCGACAATGTAGGCGGCTAAACTAATCGCAAGCACCGCCATCGTGTCGACAAGGATCAACGGAGGATTTTGCGGTCGATACAATCGAAGCGTCAAGTATCGCACGACCGCGATTCCCAAGAGCATAGTCACTGGGATCCAATGGCGAGTCCACCACAGCACCGTCGGCGATACACCTCGGTCTGCGTAGAAGCGGACTCGCTGCTGTATCCCGTCGGATTGAAAGGCCAAGACGCCCAGTAGGCCCGATAACACTCCTATTGGAAAAAGGAGCAAGAAGATCCAATCGTCATCAATGGTGCTTGTGGCACCAAAAGCATGAAACCCCGATCCGGCCGCTAAAACGACCAGCGAGGCGATCGAGATGAGGGACCACCAGACCCCGTTTTGGCGTATCATCTGCCAAAGCATTCCGCTGATCGGCGTGACGCTCGGCCAGAGAGTCCAAGCCTCAGCGGATCGCGCTTCGGATTGCCCACCGTTAGCGGACGCGGAACCGAATAACTCAGGAGCCCAGGCCGAGGTTGCGGACCCATGCACTGGAGCCGCTAGTGCCGCCAGCTCCCGTTGGCTTGTCCGCCATCCATAGACGACGGCAATCACGCTACCGATCGAAAGGCTAGCCAAGTACGAGCCTGAATCCGCCACGTTGCCGAGATGCAAGCTCGATTTGCTGGCTGCGAGAAACCTATCCAGCCCATACGCTACAGACCAAACGGCAAGTGCAGCAGGTATTAGCATCAACAGCGAGAGGATTTGCGACTCGAATCGCCAAGCAAATGCCAAACCAGACAAGCACAAGAATAGGGAGACCATCAAGTAGGGGGGTAGCAACGCATCCCCAGCACTCATTGAGTAGATATCCATGGACCAGGACTTGAAGGGATTCTCCCCGAGAAAGCTTGCGAAACCCGCCCATGACGCCCCAGCGATCAGCCAGACCAGTGCGAGAGTCACCAAGGCCACGACGAGCTTACTCCAAGCAATGTACTTCGCACTGACCGGCAAGGATCGCATCCATTGCATGGAGCGAGATTCCTTCTCGGTTCCCACCAGCAAGATCCCGACGCCGGTGGCATACATCATCGGCATCGAAAGGAACAGGAACCAAAAGCCGTCGTCGTAAGTGAGCCCCTTTCGGGAGCCAAAGGCGGCGGTCACCACGATAATCAGTAGGGTCCCAAACCCAAGCCCCAGGACAGTGAGCATCAGCGGCATGACTTGCCGGAACTCTTTCCAAAGTAGCGCCTTGGCCCACGATGTTTGACTCGGCATGGAAACGACGGTTTGACTACTCATGATCTTCCAGCCTCCATGATTTTTGGATTGCTAGGTTCAGAGACCCGTTTGTAGATGCTATCGCCGCGCGTGCATGCTACGAAAAGCTCTTCGAGACTTGCACTTCGAGATTGAGCGCCCAGAACTCCAGCAGCCCCTCGCCAATACGCTGCCGCAGCTTCGCCATCCCCTTGGACGATCAGCTGCTTCTGCCGTCCCTCGGTGATCTCCGCAAGAATACGGTTTGGTTCGGGCAGATCGGCAAGCGCGATCAGTGGATCGCTAAGCGACACAGTGACCAAAGCGATGGATTCTTTGAGCTCTGTTAGTGGACCGACCAATTGCACCTTGCCCTTGTGCAAAATTGCAATCGTATCGGCTACTCTTTCGATCTCAGATATCTGGTGGCTCGATAGAAAGACCGTTCGGCCAGTTGCGGCCACACTGATCATGCTTTCGAGAAACTCACGCCGCACGATCGGATCCAAACCCGAGGTAGGCTCGTCGAGAATGAGCAGTTCTGGATCGTGGGCCAAGGCCAACGATAGCGCCACTTTCGACCGCTGGCCCTTGCTCAACTGCTTGATCTTGCGACCCGCCGGCAGATCGTAGCGAGTGATGAAGTCCTGATACCGTTCTTTAAAGCCATCGGGATAGAACGACGAGGCGAACCAACCGATCTCACCGATCGTCATCCAATCGTAAAGTGCCGGTGAGTCGGAGACATAGCCGATGCGTTTGCGAAGCTCGAGAGCTTGGTCGGCCACTGTGGGATCCAGGCCCAGGACCGTGCAGGTCCCTTTGGAGGGTTTCTGGAAGCCGGTCATGATCCGGATGAGCGTTGTTTTGCCTGCTCCGTTTTCGCCTAAGATCGCCATGACCGTCCCAGGGGCGACCGACAGATCGATGCCGCGCAGAGCATCGCAACCTCGGTAGTGCATTTCGACCCCATTGATCTTGATCACATCGTTCATAAGAAACCTCCGATGGATTATTGTTTCGAGTGCTTTTGATATTTGGATAAGTAGATAGCCAGTGTAGATCGCTAGACGACTACACAGGTTATGATTCTTCAGCGGCAAAACCGACCGGCGAAGCAACTGTTGCCACGTTGCCATCCAGGAGCCCGAGCTGATCGAGCATCAGCCGGCGGACTTCTTTGGTCGAGAGCCCGCCGTGAAGGGCCTCGGATATGGCCGAGCGGAGCCTCTCCTCGAGTAGAGATCGGCGGGCTTGGTTGCAAGCCCCGACGGCATCGGCTCGGATCGCTAGGCCTCGGCCTCGCATCGATTCGCAGATGCCTTCGGATTGAAGGAGTTGAAAGGCTTTGGCGACCGTGTTAGGGTTGATCGCCAATTGAACGCTCAGCGTCCGGACGCTGGGTAAAAGCTGGCCTGGGATGAGCACGCCATCGGCCACGGCAAACTTGACCTGCCGAACGATCTGTTCGTAGATCGCAATGCCATTGCTTGGATCAATCGAAAAAAACATTGGATAAAACACCCGTTGCTAGAGTACGCGACTAGTGCACTAGTCTAGTATTACACTAGTTCGGTCCGGGGTCAATGCAGGGGACAATGTTTTTGGGAAAAAGTTGTGCGGTGGGCTCGGCTGAGGCGGATTTCTCTGTGACGCGGTTTCTCTGTGACTCCGTGTCTCCGTGGTTGATCCTCTCCGTCGGAAATTTCAGAAAGCTAACCACAGAGACTCAGAGGCTCAGAGGGGAGAGCTTTGGGGAGCTATTTGGAGTAGCGAGGTCATAGGGCTATTCGCTTGATCCCTTCCTTGAGTACTGGGACGTTAAAGTTGATAAGTAGACCGAGGGGTGCTCGGCTGAGTTTCATGTAGGAAAGGGTTTGAGCGATATGAACCGGAGCGATCGCAGAGACGGCCTTGAGTTCAACGACGAGCTTGTCTGGGAAAAAGAAATCCATAATCAAATCATCTCCCAGCTCATAACCTTTGTAAATCAGTGGGACTCTCGCTTGAGCAGAGGCAGAAATTCCACGTAGTTTGAACTCAATTTCTAGGCTCTTCTGATAAATGGACTCCAAGAGGCCCGGCATCTTTTTTGGGTCCATCCGGCATTATCGTGGCTAGCAATTCATACCAATGGTTCTTTTCGTACTCGTACTCGTACTCGAAGAGAAGTATTGGGATT
>Ga0136644_10001104_pt1 | contig 21422 bp, 20 predicted proteins | sample C_130820_EF_Meta_FD_94780 | JGI IMG/M metagenome (GOLD analysis project Ga0136644, IMG submission 94780) | Freshwater microbial communities from Lake Croche, Canada to study carbon cycling - C_130820_EF_MetaG (v2) (version 2) | ecosystem: Environmental > Aquatic > Freshwater > Lake | place... | reverse complement strand
TGAATTAATTATTTCTAAATAATTATAAATTTCTTAAAATATTATAATTATTCTTAAGTTATTTTTATTAGTTTCTTTATTTTTCTAAATTTATATTTCAAAAATTAAAAAACTGTACTCATTGTTGGCCAATACATACCATCTCCTTTTTTAACATTGTAAATATTCCTAAATATTTCTAAACGAGACAATGGAACATTTGTTCTATATTTATCTAAAGGATGAGGATTAGTCAATAACTGTATTTTTAATGCACTTTTATAAATATGTTGTCTCTGTTGCACCGCAAAATAAACGTAAAATGCTTGGAAAGATAATGAACGTACTGGAACAATGTCATCATTTTTATCTTGGAAATCTTTCAAGTATTCTTCACATATTGCCGTCCCAGAAATATCAGCAACATCTTCGCCTAAACCAATGGATGCGTCAAATTTAATGCCATCTCTTGCGGCATAGGTTTCATATTGTTTTTGAATATCATCTAATATTTTCTTATATTGTTTTCTATCATTATCGGTCCACCAGTTGTGTAAATTTCCTAAATAGTCGTACTTACTTCCAGTATCATCTAAAGCGTGGGACATTTCGTGACCAAGTGTATAACCTAAGTGAGTCAAGTTATATTCAATACCTCTTTCTTGTAAGTCAATAAATGGAGGTTGCAAGTATGCTAAAGGAATATAGATGGAGTTTTGGGTTGGAGTGTAAAATGCATTTACAATATATGGTTGGTATCCAGTTAATTTAAATGGAGTAACTGACCAGTCTATCATAGGAATATCAACTACACCTTTTCCGTCTAACTCAATAAATTTTTCAACACGCCAACCCACAATTAGTAACATATTTTGCCAAGGATCATCTGCAACATAATCAAGTAGTGGGTCTTCGCGTAACTTTGGAGGTTGACTAATGATCAACTTTAAATGGTCTAATTTCTTTAATGCTTGTTTTTTGGTTGGTGGATCCATCCAATTATTTCTTGTAATGATTCTCTTAAATACAGTAATTAAATCTTTACCCATATTTTGTACATATGCAACTACTTCATCATTCTCATAAGCGTCAACATACATATTTGCTAACAGTGTGTTGAATGTAATGGATAAACCAAATACGGGCAACAACTCATAAGGAAAGTCCATTGGTAAACCAGTCATAAATTTACCCTTGAAATCAAGATGAATATCGTCTAAATTTTTATCAAAACGAATCAACTGTCTCAAATAGATGTAGAACCAATATGCTTTCCATTTTTCATTTGTCCAGTTTTCAGTTAACTCTGTACACATACACTTCAAATAATTCAAACTACCACAAATAAAACTTTCAGGTGCTCTTTTATAACCTACTTTATGAGCAAAGGTGTCCCAGTCAAAACCATATTGTAGTGCTTCTCCTCTCTTTACAACATTATAAAAAGTTGGAGAATCATTTTTAACAGAGTCACAACCCATAGCATTCAATATTGCAACTTCACAATCAAATACGTCTTGGGCTACTAAACCATGACTTTTTCCTAAACAAGAATCAAATATATCACTAATATATTTCAAATATTTTGTTCTAACTAATGCTCGGTTGCTTATTTCTGCTTTACTCAATCCAGTATTGTCATCAAAATATACATTTAAATCAAATATACTTAGTTGGGGAAAAGAAATCATACTTTTGTACATTTTTGCATTTTTATCATCTGGGGTTACTTGCCATTTAATAGGACATCCCCACGAAATAATTTCATTTTTGTTGATGTCTGCTAAAAATCCCCATAAGTCATTATTTCCAACACAGTTATTATACATATTCGTAAAAGTTGAAATATGTTTTCTTGTTCCAGCAATATTATTCAACTTTATAAAAGAATCACGGACATTCTTAACTAATTTTGACTGCTTACTATGATTTATCTTGACATACCTATTCACCAAGTTTAACACATCCTTATATGTTTTGTCTTGGGTTAATCTAAACTCATCAATTTGAGAAAAATATTTCTTATTGTCTCCACTAATGCTACTATCAAATTCATACTCGGTATTTTTCAACCAACGATAGTTGATATATGTATAAAAGTCATCATTTGCCTTAATTTTGGAAGGTGTGAATGGTACTTGGAATAATTTTACTAAAGGGGCTTGCCATAAATCACCACTATTTTGTTTTTTGAATATGGCATTTCTACTTTTATCCAATAAAACTTCAACTTGAGACAAATACTTTTTATGTTTTTGTTTCATATTCCACTTTACAAATTTTTCGTACTTTTCCTCAAATGGTTCAAACACAACACGTTCTTCGCACTTTGCTGCTTTTTTTGTTTTTGAAAGTTTTCTGCCTTTTCCGTTCTTCTTAGTTTTTGACATCTATACCCCTTCCTTAATATATTATTAAAATATTATTTTTATTTTTATTTCATAATATTTTTTCTTCTAAAATATTCAACAACTCATCATTATATACTAAATTACCTTGGGGTTTATACGACTGAATCGGAGTAAATGATTTTTTCTCTTTCGCAGTATTATTTCCCTTGAGTGTCATTTTTGTTTCTTTAATATTAAACATACTATTAACCTTTTGGTTATCATTGTTCTGTTCATCTTGTATTTTATTTCCATACTCATCTACAACAATACCCGTTTTTTTCTTAAGTTCGGTTCTTACATAAGAAGGTACCCAGTGCAACCAAGAAATAAACAACGTATTTGGATGAATATATTTTACATTGAACCCATTTTCTCTTAACTTGTCTATCAAATAAGCAATACAAGAACCTTGGTCGTACTTAGGAACTCCAATAATTACTTCTGGAACAACAAACCAACAGAATTGTTCATCTATTTTCTGACGTGATGTCGTTTTAATTCTTACGTGAATACGATTTAGTATTTTGTTGTAAAGTTCCAATTTATTCAAATCATACTGTCGTTTTTTCTCGTACAAGTCATCTATATTGATTTTTTCAGAAAAGTCTGAAACATTTTCTAGTGTAAATATATTTGCCATTCTTAAAAAGTATAGGGAAAAAAAGTTATTAAAAGTAATTTAATTTATTTATTTATTGACTAAATGACAATTAAACATATCGTTATATCGGGTGGTGGTCCAACTGGATTAAAATCTCTTGGAGCATTGCAACATTTGGAAAAATCTGATTTTTGGAAAATTGAAAACATAGAGTCAATTTATGCAACGTCTGCGGGTGCGATGATTGGGTTATTAATAGTTATGAAAATAAAATGGGACTATATTAATGACTACGTAGTAAAACGTCCTTGGCACGAAGTCTTTGATATTAGTATCAACCAAATATTTGAGGCGTTTTCTAAAAAAGGTTTATTTGATGAAAAGGTAATTGATATATTTTTTAAACCTTTTTTTAATGCAATTGATTTGTCTGTTGACATTACAATGAGAGAACTATACGAATATTCTAAGATAGATTTTCATGTTTTCTCTCTTGAAATGAACCATTTTGAAATGATAGATGTTTCACATACAACTCATCCAGATTTGAAAGTGTTTGACGCAATACATATGACAGTTGCGTTGCCCTTGGTAATTACTCCTAGATGTGTTGGGGACAAGTGTTATGTAGATGGTGGAGTTGTTTCAAATTACCCATTGAATTATTGTGTAACCAACAATAATATATCAGACGATAATTTGGGAGAGATATTAGGTGTTCGTAATAACTATGAAAATGATGAAAATTTAAATACTAATATTGTAAATAATGAATCAACAATATTAGACTACATAACTATTTTTATTAACAAGTTGGTAATGAATGTAGATACCGAACCTAAACAAATAAAAATACCGAATGAGATTAGGTATAAAACACAAAATTTAAACTTTGCATTTTTAAAATCAACTATATCATCAAGTGAAGAGAGAGAAAAGTTGCTTATGGACGGAATTCACGCAGCGCAGTCTTTTCTCTCGTTGTCTCAAAATATAAAGGGTAAAATAGATGAAAAATAAGTAATGGTTATTGTGTAAAAGTCATTTACAATACAGTGTTTAAGAATTTAACTAAAGTATCTTTTGTTGGTTTTGCGTCATAGTCAATAACTTGTCCGTCTTTTAATAATTTGATAGTTGGGTAACCCTCAATTTTGTATGTATTCATTAGTTTTTCAATTTGTGGTGTTTCTTTGGTGCAGTCAATGTCAGTAAAAATTACTTTGTACCCATTTATTTTTTTATCTTTATATTCACTCTTTAACTGTTCCCATTCTGGTTTAGCAGTTTTACAGTGAGGACACCATTCAACTGAAAAAAACATTAACTCTGCAGTCTTATCATTTGTACCATCTTGAAAATTTTCTGTCACTTGTTGTGATTTATGGTTATTATACATATATAAACCAGCAACTAGTAAGATAATAATTAATAGAATAATTCCGATTGTTTTCATATTGAATGGTGGAATAAAACTTTTTAACTTGTTGAATATACCACCGGACGACGTTACATTTAACATTTTGGTCATTATATATATTATAAAAGAATAAATTAGAATATTTTATTAAACGAAATAATAGACAAAAATACAATAATATAAAGAGAAATCATTATACTAATCTAGTATATTGATTATGTTATTTAGAAATAAAGAAGGACTACTTGTTGAAATAAATAGATATGATTTTAAAAATGATTATATTTACTATAGTAAAATATCACAAGTAAAGAATCTTCTAAATACATCAGTTGAAACAAAAATTGAAGAAAATAGTAGTGATAGTGGAATAGTATTTACAAGTTACTCAAACAACTTGGTTAAAGGTTTAATAGAAAAAACTTTTGACAACACGGAACAACAATAGTAAAATAAACAAAGAAAGAACATAACTACAAATTACATTTGTTTTTTGATTATTCCACGAACCTTGTGTAAATACTAGGTTTGAATCTTTAGAAAAATGAAATGTTATATAACAATTTTTATAAAAAGCATATCCTAAAAGTATTAAAATACTTAATTTCCCAATAAATGCAACCGTTGTATTACTTAGGGGAGTAAACATAAAAATGAAAATAAAAAAAATAGATAGTATTACAAATAAAGATATGTTTTTTGAATTTTTTACATAGTTGGAAACATTATAAGAATTGCTCATAAATATTGCAAATATTAAAATATTTTCTATAGTTATATTATGAATAAATCATCTCGTAAAAATAATACTAAAAAATACACAAAAACAAATAAAAATAAAACCAAAAAAATATATTCAAAAAACGACTATAATAGTGGTGATGGAATGCTTACCTCTGTTTGGGGACCTAGTGCATGGCATTTACTTCATACAATTAGTTTTAACTATCCAGTTGAACCAACACAAGAACAAAAACATCATTATCGTGACTTTGTATTAAACTTAAAAAATGTGTTACCTTGTAAATATTGTAGAATGAATTTAAAAACTAACTTTAAAGAATTACCATTAACAATGGACTGTATGAAAAGTCGTGACACATTTTCAAGATACATTTACAATTTGCACGAGTTGGTAAATAGAAAATTAAAGAAGAAATCCAACTTAAAATATTGTGATGTGAGAGAAAGATATGAACATTTCCGTTCAAGATGCACTGAAGATTTACCAAAGTTATTTAAATTAGACAAAAAAATAAAAAATAAAGTTAAAAATACTGAAGGGAAGGGTTGTACTGAACCATTGTATGGTAAAAAATCTAAATGTATTATTAAAATAGTTCCACAAGAAGAAAAAGGACAGACATTTCAAATGGATAAAAAATGCATTAAAACGAGAGAAATATTAGATGCAGCAAAGGAATAATTTTTATAAAATAATTTATATTTATTTCATAAAAATATTAAAACATGTAATTTGAATTTATATACCAAAATTACTAAAATCACTTAATACTGGCATGGGTAAATATTTACTACTTCCGATTGAGTTATAGTTTGGTACTTTTTTACACTCAAAAGAGGGTTCTGGACAACGTGCGCAAGATGGACAAGGTGGACACTTTTCTGCACTTGGATGAGAGTCACTATTTTTACACGCTGGACATGTAGGACACGATGGACATACTGGTGGAACAACTTGGGATTTTAGGATATATAAGTCTTCTTGACCTTGTGGAATCATACTTTTTGGAATACCAGGTGGTAACGTTGAATTGTATTCAGAGTTTGAATTGGACGATTTTACAGCAGTATTTCCTTGTGGTCCACTTGCCCAAGAATAAGTTGTTCCGCTTGGAGTACTTACCTTTCCAGCGTTTACATTCTCACCATTATAGTAACTATAATTTTGACCAGAACTATAAGTAGACGACTGACTAGTTGGTTGTTGTGGTGGGGGAACAACTGTACTTTGGGTATTCGTTACAGTATATGCCGTAGTTGTACCGTCTGGTTGCGTAACTTTAATTAAATAGTTTCCACTATTATCTGTAGTTACTTTTGCAGTTCCTCCATTTTGTCCATAAAATGTAGTATTTGACATATTAGTTGGTGTATTACTTGTTGAAGTTGATGATGATTTATCTACATTATATATTGTAGTTGTACCATTTGTTTCTGTAACTGCTAAAGTATACGTTCCATTAGTATTTATAACTGTAGCAGTTGTTCCATTTGGTCCATAATACTTTGTTGGATACGATGTTTGGTTATAATGGTTATAGTTATCGTATGAGGTTGTTGGTGTAGTGGGTGATGATGAACTTGGAGATGATGAATTACTTACTTTTTCTTTAGATGTTACTGGTGATGCTGTTGTATTACCTTTTACTCCAGTAATTTTAGTAATATCATTAGCAAATCCTTCTGTATAACAATTACCCCCTAAAAAAGAACATAATATAAGTCCAAGTAATAGAATTATAAAAAGTAATAATAATTTGTTCATGTATAATTTATATAGTGAAAAAAGTTTCATAAAATGAAATTATTTTTTAAAATTGAAATAAAAATAAAAATTAAATATAAAATATAAAATAGTATTATTATGAATGATATTAATATACAACAACAAGACAATCCTTTCACAAATGAACCTAAAAAACGCATAAAAGAAAAACAACTTCCTTTAAGTAAATGTTTTACGAATGACAGTAGTGTAATTGAAATAGGTGTAGATGAAGTTGGACGAGGACCATTATTTGGAAGAGTATATGTTGCAGCAGTGATTTTACCTAAAGATGATAGTTTTGATCATTCCAAAATGAAAGATAGTAAAAAATTTCATTCAAAAAAAAAAATAGAAGAAGTTTCAGAATATATTAAAAAAAGTGCGTTGGCGTGGGCAATTTGTTATGAAGACGAAAAAATTATAGACGAAATTAATATTTTGCAAGCTACTCAGCGAGCTATGCACAAGTGCATTGGAGAAATATTAAAAAAAGAAAAAATACTTTTAGAACTAGACCCTACAACACTAGATAAAAAAATACAGTTAATTATTGACGGAAACTATTTCAACCCATTTATGCACTATAATCAAAAACGAAAAATATTAGAACAAATACCACACGTGTGTATTGAAGGAGGTGATAATAAATATTCTTCTATTGCTGCTGCTTCTATACTAGCAAAAGTTGCAAGAGACACATATATTGATGAACTATGTCAGCAAAATCCTCAGTTGGTTGAACATTATAGTATTGATAGTAATAAAGGATACGGTGCAAAAAAACATTTGGACGGCATAAAAGAACACGGAATTACTATATGGCATAGACGTAGTTTTGGAATATGTAAAGAATATGTATAAAGACTCTATTAATACTAGTAAAAAAAAATTGATTTTTTTTGATTACTTAAAGATATAGCAACAAATTACAATATCAATTAACTTAAAATGAAATTTCTCGTATATGATACTGAAACAACTGGACTACCACAAAGCAAATATGTTAAAATGAGTCTTGTAGACTTATGGCCATACGTTGTTCAGTTTAGTTATATAATTTATGATTCTGAAACAAATAAACTTGAAAAAAACGACCAAATAATTAAAATTCCAGAAAGTGTAATTATGTCAGAGGAAAATATTGCATTACACGGAATAACAAATGAAATGTCATCAAGTTGTGGTGTAAGTATAAACAATGTTATAGAAGAATTTTTAAATACTATTGAACGTGTAGACTTGATTATTGGACACAACTTGGAATTTGACTTGAATATGTTGAAAATAGAAATTATGAGAATGATAAGAGACTCCACCAATGAAGAAATAAAAAAAATATATCAAGAAAAACTTATTAAAATTGGTAACTATGATAAGTATTATTGCACTATGAAAACTACGGTAGATTTATGTAAATTACCAAGTCCTTATAAGAAAAACAAAGACCAGTATAAATATCCTAAACTTGATGAATTACATAATTATTTGTTTGGACTCAAACCACAAAAATTACACAATTCTTTGAATGATGTCATCATTACATTGAGATGCTTTTATAAACTAAAATACGACCAAGATATATGTCATATAAATAGCGATATGGAAAAAACAATAAAATATTTGATGTAATTAAATAAAAATACTAAAAAATAAAAAAATTGAATATTTCTTCAATTTTTTTAACACACACACAATAAACATACACACAACCTCAAGAATGGAATTTAATACTATATTTGAACAAAGTTACAATTATTTAGACTCACTTATTGTTTCTATAAAAAATCAATTTTATGATGTATTTATAGATTTACAAGATGATGAAGAAGAAGCAGAATCAAATAGTTCTTTATTGAATGAAACTAGTAACTCTGAAAAGTTTGATACTGAAGAAGACCTTAAGGGTCCAATGACAATAGATGAGTTGAACACGGATGATGTGATTGAATGTGATGAAGATGAAAATTTGAATCAACACAATACTGCGTTTGTTTTAGACTCAAGTCAAATTGACTGGAATGATCCTTGTAACGACGCATACTATGACCCACACGATGACTGTGTAGAATACCCAAATTTCTTACATAATAATGATGTTGGATATGGGAGTAACTATGATGGTGGTTATGACTCTTATTAAAAATATAAAACTAAATAAAGAATAATAAAAAATAAATGCACCGAGTGTGTATTTATTTTTTAACTAAATTTAACATATGATACAAAAAGATTTTTTTTTACTATTATTTTTTTTATAATCGTTGATTGTATGTGGCGGAGTCATTACGACAAATGGTTCATTCATTCTTGTTGAAAAATGTAAAAATAATAACAACAATAATAATACAAATATCAGATGCATTAAATATTTTTTCATTCTTTTTATATAAAATAATATTTTATTTTATGCGGAACACATTTCGCAAATTTCATCATTTTCTTCTTGATTTGTTCGTTTCTCCGGCTCAACTGTAAATTGTTGTGCTTGATGTTTTGCTTTTCTTCTTAAATAATAAATACCCGTTTTTAATCCCATTTTCCAAGAATAGAAATGCATAGATGTTAGTGTATTATAATTTGGGTCTTCCAACCACAAGTTCAAACTTTGACTTTGACAAATAAATGCTCCTCTGTCTGCTGCCATATCAATCAAATGTTTCATCGGCATTTCCCAAACAATCTTGTACTTGTTACGAATATGTTCTGGTAAAACGGTTAACTGTTGAACACTTCCTTTATTTGCAATAATATTGTTTTTAATCTTTTCATTCCAAAGACCAAGGGAAATTAAATCCTTCATTAAATATTTATTGGCAACTACAAACTCGCCAGCTAAAGTTCTTCTTGTATAAAGATTACTTGTTAATGGTTCAAAACATTCATTGTAACCTAAAATTTGTGATGTTGATGCAGTTGGCATCGGTGCAATCAACAATGAGTTTCTTAATCCATATTCTTTGATTAGTTCCTTTAATGAGTTCCAGTCATACCTATTTGGTGTTGGAGTGATTCCCCATAGGTCAAACTGAAGATTTCCTTGTGATGCCGGAGAACCAACAAATGAACTGTAAGACCCCGCCAATTTGTCGTTTTTAAACTTGATTAACTCGGCAGCAATTACTTTACTATTTCTAGGATTAGACAACTCTTGTATTTTTAAATAATCGGTTACATCGTCTTCTGGATTAAGGTTGGTTTTTATATTGTTCAAGTGAGACTCAGATAATTTTGAATGAATAAACGTTACTGCTTCTTTGCGGGATAGTGCGATTTCGTTACTACGTTCAAGTGCTGCGTGATATATAGTTTCAAATATTAGTTTATTTACTTCTTTTGCTTGTTCGCTATGAAAAGGAATATCCATCATAATAAATGTATCTGCTAAACCTTGGACACCAATGCCTATGGGTCTGTGTAATAAATTACTTCTTTTGGTTTTTGGTGTTGGATAAAAATTAATATCAATAATACGATTTAAATTACCCGTTACAACTTTGGCTACTTTATGCAGTTGTTCGTAATCAAACTCTTTGGTTTCTTCATTCACAAATGCGGGGAGCGCAATACTTGCCAAGTTGCACACGGCAGTCTCTTTATCGTCTGAGTACTCTAGAACCTCCGTACATAAATTGCTGCTCTTAATGGTGCCAATATTTTTCTGATTTGATTTATTATTTGCAGCATCTTTATATAAAATATATGGTGTGCCAGTTTCCATTTGAGCGTCCAAAACCTTAAACCATAAATCACGTGCATTTACAATTTTACTTGATTTTCCACTTGTTTCATATTTCATATATAACTCTTTGAAATTATCCCCATATACGTCGGCAAGTCCAGGGCATTCGTGAGGACAAAACAACGACCATTTACCATTTTCTTTTACTCGTTCCATAAACAAATCGGATACCCACAAGGCATAAAACAAATCACGCGCCCGTAGTTCCTCGTCTCCGTGGTTTTTGCGCATATCTAAGAAATCTTCAATGTCTGCATGCCAAGTTTCCAAGTATATTGCAAAGGAACCGTTACGCCTCCCACCTCCTTGGTCGATATATTTTGCAGTGTTATTAAACACACGCAACATGGGGACAATTCCATTTGATTTTCCATTGGTTCCGCGAATACGTGTTCCTTTTGCGCGAATATTATGAATATGAAGACCAATACCACCGGCCCATTTTGATATTTTAGCGCAATCTTTCAACGTGTCATAAATACCGTCAACACTATCGTCTTCCATCGCAATCAAATAACAAGAACTTAATTGAGGTCGTGGTGTTCCAGCATTGAACAAAGTAGGTGTTGCGTGTGTAAAATACTTTTGTGACATCAAGTCATATGTTTCTTTTACCGCAGTCATATTATCTCCGTGAATACCAATAGCAACACGTAACCACATATGTTGAGGACGTTCAACAACTACATCATTCACTTTGAATAAATAAGCGCGTTCAAGAGTTTTAAAACCAAAGTAGTCAATTAAATAGTCGCGGTTATAATCAATGATTTTTTCTAATTCTTCTCTGTTGCAGTTTACAGTTAACCACATTTCGTGGGATAGTAAAGGTGAATGGTTGCCGTGAATGTCGTTGTACCAGTACAACTGTTCCACTACGTTAAAAAAAGATGATTCTGTATTTTTTTGATGATTGGAAACGACAACGCGTCCGGCTAAAACAGCGTAATCGGGGTGTTGCGTAGACATAACGGCACATTGTTCAGCAGTCAATTCGTCAATTTTAGTAGTAGGTATTTTATCGTATAGTTGGTCAATTACTTTCATAACAAGCGAAGAGTAATTAATTTGTATATTTGCTTCTTGTCCTAATTTTTTTACACGATTTAAAATTTTATCAAATGCAATGTCTTCTAACTCTCCGTCACGTTTTGTAACGCGCATATCTATACTTTCGCTCATTATTAATATAATACATATAATAATAATGAATATTTAACCTATTTTTTATAATAATTAAACAATACTACCACAAATTATATTATAATTATATATAAAGAACAAATGACAAAAATTTTATTTTTATTCGGAATAGTTATACTTGTATTGATTTCTTCTATCGTTTTTAACTACAAATCATTAAGTGAAGGATTTCAAAATTTAGCAAATCCGGGACTTTATCCCGCCAGTGACGACCTTCCACTTTTAGCAGATACTTACCCTTATACTGGTACTAAAACAGTGAGTACCAATAACTATCAAGATATTTGGTGGAAATATCCAGTATTTAGAGTTGGTTCTTATGCTCAAATTACAAATAATTTGAAATATTGGGACAATCCAGACGATGGTGAATGTATTCGCGCTGATTTTTGCGGTGCTTTATACGAAAACAAAAAAATACGTTCCAACATTTCTGAACCATTACCACCCACCGAATTTAGTCGTGAAGGCGCAAGAGTAAATTACTATAATGCAAACACAAATCTATTTATGGGTCCTCAAGCCGGACCAGAACTGCCCGTTTTTTAAATACAAACCCGCCTAAAAAGAATAAAATAAAAAAATGATTTAAAAACATCCCCTGCTATATAACTATAATTAACTAAAAATGGTTAAATATAATTGCGATAAATGCGGAAAAGAGTTTGCTCAAAAATCACACTATACTCAACACATTAATAAAAAGAATCCTTGTGTTTATGAAGAAAATATAGAAAAAATGATTGAAAAAAAAGTGGATGAAAAGGTTGAAGCTAAACTGGAAGAAAAAATACAAAAAATAGTGGTAAAGACGAAAAAATCTTTCGAATTAACTATTGTTGAGACATTTGTTGGAGCCGGTGGTTCACATTTGGGATTTAAACATAATGGATTCAAACCTATCTTTGTGAATGACAACTGGAAAGAAAGTTTGGACACTTTAAAGTTGAATAACCCAGAACTAGGAGAGAAACAAGTCCTCTTGGAAGATATTAATGAAATTGTCAAACGCGACTTGTGTGCCGAATATTCAGTGAAACAAGGAGACTTGTCTGTATTGATTGGTGGTGTAGTTTGTAAAGGGTTTTCACTAGCCGGCGTAAGAAATCCTTATGATGAAAGAAATTACTTATACATTTCTCAACTAAAACTTGTTGAACAATTCAGACCAAAAATATCTATTATTGAAAATGTTCCCGGAATGAAAAATATGAAGATTTTAACCAAGAAAAATATTGCACCCGTCAGTAAGAAATTGTATATTGACTTTGAAGAATCTATTGAACAACTTTGTCAAGAAATTGACGACGTGATTGTAAAACACAAAAACAATAGAGGACAAATTATCGCGGTCAACAAAAAAATAGGCACTGAGGGAAATAATGCCGAACTGACAGAAAAGAAAAATAAGTTGGAAGAAGAAAAAACTGCACTTGAAGAAAAAAGAAAAGAACTTGAAGAAAGTTTGGATAAATATATGTATAGTGTTGTTGATGATATTGTTGAAAGATACATTGAACTCGGTTACAAAGTATACGATAAAATCTTAATGTGTAGTAATTATGGTGGATATACTAACCGAAGAAGACTGATTCTTGTTGCAGTAAGAAATGATATTCCTATTGAATGGAAATGGCCAGAAGTTACACACTGTGACGAAGATGAAACGCTTCCTAACTTATTAACTGTGAAAGATGCATTTGATTTGTTGGACTATAATGAGATTAACTCGCCAAAAAATGACCCAGACAATGTTCAAATGAATCATAAAGAAACCACTATTGAAAAATTTAAAAAAATAGACAACGATAAAAAATCGGGGACTTATTCATCGCGTGGTTCGTCTAACAGACTTTCCTTTGATAAACCAGCGCCAACACTTGTTCCCGGACATAGTAGTTTTCAAATTCATCCAAAAGAACATAGAAGTATTACAGTGAGAGAAGGTGCTATTATTACTGGTTTCCCACGTAATTTTAAATTTGTTGGGTCACATAGTGACCGTTGTGTTCAAATTGGAAACGCAATTCCATTTCATCTTGGTAATGCACTTGCCAAAAGTTGCGTAGAATTATTTTCAAAAATAACAGCAACGGTTCTAAGTTGAGTTCCTTCTTTGGTCATTTCAATCAAGTTGAAGTGTTGTTCGGTTTCGGTCATTTTAAAATTCGTTTGTTAGATTTCAGTTATTTTTGGTACTATTAATAACAAATAATAATTTTATTTCAATTTTTTTTTACTTGTGGTCTAAAGGAAACGACTATATTTTTATTTTCCCAAATATTTTGTTGGGTTATCAAAAATATCATTTACATATCTTACGTATTCATCATTTTTATCCGCAGTATTTTTAGATGATACTATATTGTTAATTATAAAGTTATTTAGTTTTGACTTGAATGTAGGATCTTCTACACTAATTTTATTTAAAAGTTTTATTAGTTGCGGAATAAGTTTTTTATTAACATAATACATATCAGCAGCAGAAGCAGAACTACTAGATTCTTGTTTGGAATAACTATATAAATACAAATAGTATAGTCTTTCATACAATAATTTTTTCAAACTAGGAAAAACAACTCCTAAACCGAAACTAATACTAAGTGAATCACTGAACATAAGAGTATCAATTTTCATTTTAGTATGATTCACTCCATACACATTTGATAAAAATAATCTTTTTATTTTATTGTCATAGTATTCAAACCCATAACCAATATCCGAAAATGGAATATAGTGAACTCTATCTGAATTTGGGAAGGGTCTTGTAATCAAACTTACTTTTACAATACTATTTTGACTTGATGTTTGCGGGGATTCAAGTATTGAAAATTGTATCTGTGGGGTATCTTTAAAAATCCATAAAATAAATTTTCCGATTTCTAATGCAATTTCTCTGTGTTTATTTGCAACAATTGGGTTGGCACTATATGCATCAGTATATTCTATAGGAATACTGCTATTGTCATCTACATTGTAATATGGTAAAATTAAAAAATCAAAATCATTTGATTCATTTTCCATATACATTTGAATACTTCTTCCTCCTTTAAAATATAAAATACATGTTTGTGACTGATATAGTATATATGATAAAAAAGTAACTACTACACCAAATGCAGACATTTGATTAATATAATTTGGATATAAATATTGAGATTGAGCAGTTACACTAAAATTTGGTATCAACTCTTTCATACTTGTTTTAAATGTTTCAAACTGTTCGTTACGTATCAACTCATTTACTATATTTTTGAAGGTGTCAAAATATTGATAAATCGTAATATTCAAAGGCTCTTTTTCTTTTATTAATTCAGTATTAACAATTACATTTAACCAGTAAGGATCAATCTCGGCACATTTTTGTTTTAACAATTGTTTTTCTTTTTTCTTTTGTTCTTTCATTTCTTTCTGCATTGTTTGTTTCTGAATTATTTGTTTACCTACCGAATCTTCGTCTATAACTGGTAAATCATATATTTTTTGTTCAATTTCGGTTTGTATGTGAGGTGGCAACGAAACTGGTAATGTGGTTGATGCAGTGGGTAATTCCGTTGCGATTTTTTCATATGATATTGTTTCATTTATTGATTTGACGGAAGACTTTTTCTTTTTTTTCTTTTTGTTGGATTGTTCCGTTGTTACTTGTGGTGGTCCATTTATATATTCAAGTAAATCTTCTTCACCTAATTTACGTGTATTACTTATCTTAATACTTTCCACTAACATTTCACGCATACCAGTTATAAAAACTCCATATTTTTCTTTATATCTTGAATTACTTTCTAATGCTTCTAGGTTATTATTTAACATTGGTATTTTACTCAATATGTAATTTTTAAAATCCGAAATTAAATGATCAAATTTTTGTAACTGGTCATTTGTTTCTAATTTTTCTAATTCCTTTATATATAAATCAACTTGGGATGTTAGTATTTTTTTAAATAAATCTTCATTTTTTAAATGATATGTCAACTGCAGTGCATCAACCCCCGTTTCTTTATTTTTCAAACTAATATCAATATTATCGAATTTAAATAATGCAACTATAACTTGAATACTCCAATCCAACATTTTAGGATTATTCTTAAATTCGTTTGTATTTGAAATTGCAATCATTAATGGTGTATTATAATTTTCATTAGGACGATAATTCACATTTACTTTGTGTGAATATTCAGAACAAAAAGTCAAAAAATCCAACTCACCAATTTCCAAAGTTTCAGAATTATTTGAAGGAAAATTAAACTCCCATTTAATTATTTGATGTATATTTATAATTATTTGTGTAAGTGGTGAATAGTAGTACAACTGGTTTGTAGGATCTGTTGTTTCAATATTTATATTAAATTTATCATTTTCAACTAGTTCCCTTGCAAAATTGAGTAGCCGTTTGTTAATACAGTAGTTAATAATATTTACATTATAATTTAGGTCTTCTCCTAATGATTGTGCACGAGATAACAGGTTACGATCAACTATCTCTACATTTGGATCCAGTCTATTATTATTTAAAAACATTTTAAATATATCAAATTGTTTCCACAAGATAGTAAAGTGTATTGGCGTAATATCAATAGTTGAATAAAAAGTTTTATTTGATGAGGATTTACCCTTATAATTTATATCGACTTTACTATTATTCAATAGTGTATATAAACATTTTAATACTTTGGATACTTGTTCATCTGTATGTCTATCTCTACTAGCAAGCATTATACATAGTGCACGACAGCAATATGTAAGAACGGGTGCGTTTAATGATTCTATAATTTTACCTCCATCAGTCTGCGTGAGACTAACAGAACCATTTGGGTCTACTCCCTTTTCTATTAATAAGTCAATAAAAACACTTCTTCCCAAATACATCACTTCATGATGTAATATATTTTCATTAAGTCTTACTTGTTTTGTGGAATCGTTTTCGATAGTTGACGATGTCATATTCATATCCGCATTTTTTTCATGAAAAATATTTATTACATGCTTTATTAGTTCATTACTGTCCGAGTTTGTATGGGGCAGCTTATCCATTAAATAAAATAATAATGGATATTCACTTTTTGAACCTTCTTCTTGTATTTTTAGATTAAATAAATCAACATTTGTTTCTTCGGACAACATTCCTATCAACTCTATGTAATTTTCACTTTTAATGTAACCAACTATTTTTGAATAAAAGTCCTTTTTTTCTTGTTCAGTTGGTTCTCCCCCTTTGTGGTAATATTTTTTTGTTTTTGTCTTTGTTTTTGTTTTTTTTCTACTACTACTCATTTTAACACTTTTGGTTTTTTGACTAGCGCCTTTATATTTTTTATTTTGGCGTTTCCTTGTAATTTTATTTATTTTTTGAATTATTTTCCTAAATTTTATAGATTTCATTGATACTTATGTATTATATATATATATATATTATTTATAATTAATTATCTTGTATGGTTTGTTTGGTTTCATCTATGGACTCGGTACGAATTCTGATAATTTGTGGTGGACTTCCAGCAATCGTTTCTTGAGTAACGTTTGTTTTTCCATTTATTTTATTAATATTTATTAAACAACCACTTTGGGAATTTCCAGTATTTTCCGTCGGGGCGACTTGTGGTTTCACACGTTTTATCGGTGCTCGGTGAGAATATCCATGCACTCTTTCTTTTTCTACTATTTTCCACAACTCTTCCATTTGACCTATATTATCTTGAAACCATTTTTTGTTTCTAAGCACCAATACACAACTACATTCTTCCAATTTCCAAAAGATATTTTTAATCCAGATATTTTCCCCGATTTCTTGTTCTGCCATTTGTTGTTGTTCCCAAGATTCAAAATCTTCACAACACAATATTGATAAAGGTTTATACTTGTAAATTGGCACACCTTCTTTGGATGAAAAATACATAATCACTCCTTTCATGTCTCCGCTTTCGGTTTCAGAAAATTCTCCGTCACTTTTAAACGCATCTTCGTTTTCGTATTCAACAAATTGAGTTTCTAAAAAATCACACTCGTCCAAATCACAAGTTTCCATTTGTAACTGCATCTGTATCCAATATTCTTTTTTGGGCACTCCGTCAATCTCACGATTCACAGGATTTTTTATTTCCAACATACGCCCATACCTCGGCGAGTTTTGGTCAATATTGATACCGTCCGGTGACGCACCCAAAAATTTATATGTTTCGTGTTGAATACAACCAAAATCACCGAGTTTTGTATTATACTTTTCTTCATAAATCATTACTGATAATGGTTCGTATTTTTGTCCCCAGTGCATAGCAGTATTTACATTTACTGGTGATGACGACTTTGGAATAGTGTCATCATTAATTTCAATAAACTGTTTTAACGGAACGCATTTTTCGTATATAAGTTGATTTCTTGCAGACTCATTTTCAAATGCTTTATATGCATTACTTGCCGTTATTAAATTGTGTCTATGTTCATACCATTCTTTTGTTCTTTGTGTCGGTTGCGGTTTATTTTTCAATTTTGTAATTTGTTCTTGTATTTTTTCAATATTAGGTGCGGTTTTTACAAAGGTAGAATCATAGGACCTTTGTGGAATAATTTGACTATAAAACAATTTTGCAGCAACTTCAATAATTTCTTCCAACTCTTCTTCAAAATTTTCTCGTTGGGTATCAAAAAAGAAGTACCCAAATTCAATCATAAATAATTCTTTTATGTTTTCCATCATTTCTTCGTGAAACTCTGGTTCCGATATTGCAGTCGGATTTTCATCAATATAATCAGACATTAGCTGCATACAAGTTTCAATACATTCTACTTCATCATCGCTTTCTAGTAACCGAGAGTCTTCTTCATCTTCTGCAACAATAGTGTCTAATATATCTTCTAATTCTTCCAATTCATTTATTAACATTTTATTTACTATATAATATGTTAATTTGTTTTTATGTTGATTCATATATATTATACTTCATCATTTTCCTCATTATTTTTAAGAGTACCTTTTAATTTTTTTGGAGGAAGACTTTTTAAAGTAGATACTCTTTTGGCATCCAAATTTTTTAATGTAAAATGATTATTTGATTTGTTGTATGACAATGCTGGAATTTCTTTTATTTCTCCTAGTGTTTTATCATAGTTTACATCTTTCACACGTTGTAGTTTTTTACGGTCTAAACAGTCTTTTAAAAATTTAATTAAATTTGTCTTTTCAATTTCAGTATAGTCTTTTTCCTTAGCGTAAACTTCAGCGTAAGTTACTAATTTTTTAATCTTGATTGTTTTATCTAATTTAGACCATGGTTCATTTTTATTATTTGTTTTTTCATTTTCAAGAAAATTTTCTAGATTTGACATGTCACTTGAAGTTTTTGTTTCGTGTATTACATTTCCACTCATCAACATTGTTTTATATTTAATGTTTCTCAACTCAACACACTCTTCAATTTTTTCATTAGTTGTTGTCATATTTTACAGTTATAATTAAATATAATAAGTTAAGTTTAACTCAGTTTTTAAAAATATATTATTTTTATCTATTTATGTTATTTATAAAAAGAAATATATAAAAATATTTTAATTTTAAATAATAATATGAACAACGAAAAAAAAATAAATATTGTTGGTACCAGCACTCGTTATCAAATGAAAAAAGTTATTAAAGATTGTGACGACGATATTGTCAAAAGCAGAAAAGAAATTGAAAAACTAGACCTACCATTGGATACTTTTGAATGGGAACAGCAACATCATATAATAAATGAAATGTATGATAGTTTAAAAAATAACGTCGTAATAACAACGTCATCGGATATTATTAAAATAATAAAAAATCAAATATCAAATAAATTATCCGGATATAAACACCAAGACGTTATTAAAAAAGTTTTTGACAAAGAAAAAATAATTAAATATGAAGAAACGGTTGAAAAATTAAAGAATTGCGGATTAAAATGTTATTATTGTAATGAAAATGTGTATTTATTATATAAGTTTGTGAGAGAAATGAACCAATGGAGTTTAGACCGTATAAATAATGATATCGGACATACTTATGAAAATGTATTTATATCTTGTTTAGAATGCAACTTAAAAAAACGCACTAAAAATAGTGATTCTTTTTTATTTACCAAACAATTAAAAATAAATAAAATAAATTAACAAATGCGATATAAAATTTATAAATATATGAATATTTATTATATAATGGAATCTGAATTAATAGAATGGAAATGGAGTAATGGTGAAAAAATGGAAAAAACTCCAAGAATTGCAAAACAATATGTCCCTCAAGTACAAACTGAAGAAGTTAACCAGTATGTTGAAAATAATCCAGAAGACTTAGCTTATCAACAGTCTTTACTGTCAGAAAATGATACTTGGAGTTTAGATGGTCCACAGTTTATAAATGATATTAAACCTTTGAACAAGCGGGAAGACAACTACAATAGAATGTCAGAGAGAGAAATGTTTGGTCAGATTAATCAAAATCCTTTTTTAGTTAGCAACAAATATATTGATGATTTAATGGTACAAGAAAAGTTTTTAAAACCCATATGCACCAGTATTGAAAAAGAAAAGAATAATGGGGACGATATGTAGTAGTGTATTTCGTATGTATAATTTTATATTTGTTATTGAATTACATAACAAATATAACTTTTAATTTTTTAATTTATTGTTTTACATTTTTTTTAAATATTATTACTTTATTGATTAAATCCATCTATAAGGACCATCACCCTTGACATTAACTTCTTTCTTCAATGGTTCAACTTGGATTGATAAACGTTTACCGTGGACAATCCAGTAGAATTTACCATTTGGACCATAAACTGTAAATTTATTATCTTCTACTTCAGATACGTTGAATGTCTTGATTGTCTTACCATCATATATTGGTGTAATTTGAATAGTCAACTCTGTTGCCATATTTTTCACATAATCTGGTAATTCAACTGTCACTGACTCTTCGTCGCGGATTTCATCTTTTCCTCTGTAGTATACACCCGCTTCTGGACCTTCTAAACAACCGTGTACTAAGTACTTGGACTTATCATGTGGATGATCAATTACTAATGTTTTTGTAGCAGATGTATTATAAAAATAACTAATGCCATCATATGTCACTACTCCAAGTGCATCAGCATTATTAAGTGCTGTTGGTGTAGGGAATGAACCAGTCGCACCAGTTGCACCAGTTACGCCAGTTGCACCAGTTGGACCAGAAGCACCAGTTAAACCAGTGTCACCAGTTGCACCAGTTGCACCAGTTGCACCAGTGTGACCAGTAGCACCAGTTGCACCAGTAGCACCAGTAGCACCAGTTAAACCAGTGTCACCAGTAGCACCAGTAGCACCAGTAGCACCAGTAGCACCAGTAGCACCAGTAGCACCAGTAGAACCAGTTGCACCAGTTAAACCAGTGTCACCAGTAGCACCAGTTGCACCAGTAGCACCAGTAGCACCAGTAGCACCAGTAGCACCAGTAGCACCAGTAGAACCAGTTGCACCAGTTACGCCAGTTGCACCAGTTGGACCAGAAGCACCAGTTAAACCAGTGTCACCAGTTGCACCAGTTGCACCAGTTGCACCAGTGTGACCAGTAG
>Ga0136644_10001103_pt1 | contig 21423 bp, 22 predicted proteins | sample C_130820_EF_Meta_FD_94780 | JGI IMG/M metagenome (GOLD analysis project Ga0136644, IMG submission 94780) | Freshwater microbial communities from Lake Croche, Canada to study carbon cycling - C_130820_EF_MetaG (v2) (version 2) | ecosystem: Environmental > Aquatic > Freshwater > Lake | place... | reverse complement strand
TGGATATGGCGCTGAACAAGCGCAGGCAGGATGTCGCTGAGCGGATTGCTCAAGCCATTGCCGCGCGCTAGCGCTTAAGAACGGCGTCGAAAGACCCACAGCCGTTGTGATAAGTAGCTCAAGGGGGTCAGCACCGCCAAACCGCAGGCCTTGCCCACAAAGGGCGGCAAACCCAGTACATCGACGAAACCGCGCGCCAGCAAGTAGTCCAGTGTGACGTAGCCACTCAGGTTGACGCCGAACTTCAGTACTTGACTCGAATCCCAGTGCCGACTTTTGAAGGTGAAAAATTTCTGCATCGGGAAGATCACCAACAACATGACGCCGTGCACACACAGCGTGGTTTGCAGCGTGGACAGTGGAGTGAAATGCCGCAGCAGGCTGAACACCAACCAGTTGAAAACAACGCCACTACCGCCCACCAGTAAGTGGCGAACCAACTGCCAAGTGGCGTCTTGCTCGTGAAGCAGCCGTTGCAGTAGAGAGCGCAGATGTAAGCCCACTAGCCCCCCGCTGCAGGTGTCATGCTCGGCCGGGTCAGATATGGCAGGGCTGTTCTCATCATCTGGTTTTTGTGCTTAGCGACTGTGTTTGAACGGACGCTGGCCGGTTTCAAACCGAACCCGCGTCAGTGCGGGTTTTTGCAGGTTCTTGGATTTTGCAAGCGCCGCATTTTTTCAAATTAAACATAATATACATCGTATAAAATAAGAAATCAGACTTCAAAGCTCACACTTCAAAGCTTACATTGGGTACGCTGAAGTCGTTAAACGGCCCCCCCAGGGCCAAGTCGCCGCTGCCGTGCAAAGCACACTCACCGCGGCGTAGTGCCAACTCGGTATCGGTATTGGCAAAGCGCAACCAAGTGCCGTAGCTGCTTTTGTCGATTGCCACAAAGGTGTTGTCGCGCCACTCGATACGCACATGGATGCGGGATACACGTGGGTCATTGACGACAAAGTCAGCTTGCGGCACCCGGCCAATGTGAATCGGTAAGTTGTCAACGGAAAAGTGACCACTCTGATCCAACCAACTCAGCCGGATACGCCGAGTTCCAGGCGCTGTAGAGCCGCCCGGCGCGCTAAAGACGGCAGGAATGGTGAGGTAATCGGTCGCCACCTCTTCTTGCCAATCCATTTGGTACACCACACAGGCCTCGGCTTTGCCGCGAATCGGCACCGCCCCGAGGCTGCGGTAGCGCAGACCCGTGTGCCCGGGGAGTTCGTCAATAGCCGTGTCGTTGACCCAAATCTGATCCGAGCCAGACAGGTCGCTCAAGCGTGACGCCACATTCACCGGGTCGCCATAACAATCGCCGTCCACTTGGATTACCTCTCCCGTCGCGACGCCGGCCTTGAGCTTCATTTGCAACGCGGGTGGCCAGGACCGGATGCGCGAGGAGTGTTCGCGCTGAATCTGCACCACCGTGCGTAGCGCCGCCAAACTGTTGGGAAACAACGCCAACACGCCGTCGCCCAAGTTCTTGATGACGCGCCCTTGGTGTTCGTGGCACATGTGCCCAATCCACTGCGTCACATTCAAAATAGCTTGCGTGGCAGCGCTGTTGCCGACCAACTCAAATGCAGCCGTGCTGCCCGATAAGTCCACAAATACGACAGTTGAAGTGACCATGTGTTTGAACTCACCCGAAGCGCTTAAACGCGCAGCCCGGCACTGTCAAGCCGCCCACAAAGCAAGTGCCTGCGGCCTCTGATAAGCGGTTATTCATGCGAATTGCCGACTGAGATGCAGCGCGCCAGTGCGGTTTCCAGATTCCATTCAATGCGAATGCCCCCACAACAGAAAGGCCTCGCCGCCGTCTAAACACAGGCGCACCGGCATTCCAAACGGCAGCACCACCTTGGTCGGCACATGGCCGAACGGTAAACCGGTCAGCACCGGTACGCCAAAGGGTTGAAGTCTCGCCCTTAGCCAAGCCACCACGGTATCGAGCTTGAAGCCGCGATCATGCGGCACCGGTTTGTAGTGAGAGAACTGGCCCAGCACCACCGCCGCCTGCTTTTGTAAGATGCCGCTCCATAGCAATTGGCTGAGCAAGCGCTCGATTCGGTAGGGGTGTTCGTGCGTATCCTCTAAAAAAAGCACGCCTTGTACCACTTCGGGCAAGTAGGGCGTGCCCACCAAGGTGGCGAGCGCGGCCAGATTACCGCCCCAAAGCGTAGATTCTTTCTCGGCCAGGCTGGCATAAACCTCCGGCCCGCGGCCCAAGGTTTGCTCAGCGCGCCACTTGGGCAAACGCCAACCCACGCCTTCCCCTTGCCCGCACAGCCAATCGTCAAAGCAAGCCAGCATGATGTCGTCCACATTCGACTCGGCGCCGAAATCCTCATCCACCACGGGGCCACTCCAAGAGCCGGTGCCCGTTTGTGCCAGCAATGCGCACTGCAGCAGCGTGAAATCACTCATGCCTATGAAGCGCGTGCCACGTGCCGTAGCCGCCGCCAGCGCCCCGTAATCCAAATCGGCCAACAAGCGGCTGATGCCGTAGCCACCCCGTGAAATCAGGGCCACATCGGCACCGCTGGTGCAGGCACGCTGAATGGCGGCCAACCGGGTGGCATCGTCTCCTGCAAAACGCTGGTGGCTGCGTAACGCATCGGGATCCACCTGAACCGTGTGCCCGAGCTTTTCCAAGCACCGAATGCCGCGCCGGAACGATGCCTTATCGCGAACTGCGCCCGAGGGCGAATAAACGTAGATATGTTTTTTTGTCACAGCCTGAAGTATCCCACTGCCGCCCGTGCTTCGGCCAGCCCCGGCTCAGATATGCCATCGTCAACAGAGCCTGTGTCAGGCGCCACATCGGTGTTGCCCGATGGCGCGAGCACCAAACTCTGCACCAGCCCTTGCTGGCTCCAAAAGCTTTGCGCCTGCGCCCACAGGGCCAATGACGCCGGGTCACTACCGGCATGCAGGTGCAAAGGGTCGGCACGCAAGGCCGCCGCGTGGCCTGGGTCTGGAAAAGGTGCGAGCCATACCGGGGCCTGCCCCGCCTTGGCACGCCACACCGGCAAACACCGCCGCAGGGCGGTCTGCGAACCAGGGGCTGTGGGCAGCGGCCGGGCCAGCAGGCCAGGCATGTTGGCGACCGGGGCGTCGCTGGGGCCGCTTAGCAGCAACACGCCGCAGTAGCGTGCGGGGTCTGTCATGGGCAGGCTCAATCCCAAGTGGTGATCGGCGCCCTGCACCACCAGCACCACGCGCTGCAAGTCCAGATACTGCACCAGCTGCTGCAACAGGCCCAGATGGGTGCTAAGCGTGTGATAGGACTCGCGTTTGGGTTTGTCGCTGCGGCCAAACCCAATCAAATCGGGTACCACTACCCGGTGCCCGGCTGCCAGCAAGGGCGCCAACATGCGCCGAAAACTGTAGCTCCAACCCATACTGGCATGCAAACACAAAAAAATCAATTGCGGGCCCGCCTCAGCCGAGCGCGCTCCCTCGTCCAGGTACAGCCATTGCAGCCCGTCCAAGCCGGGCAGTTGGTGCACCGCACGGTAGGCCCAGGGCAGCGGCTCCAGCGCGTCAAAGCACGGCGCAGGCGTGCGCAAGGCATCGTCGCGCAACGCAGGCTCGCCGTCGCTACTGCGCTGGCGACGGGCTGTGAAAAAGTCGTGCAACAACGCGGCACATTCAGCGGCCAGTACCTCGCCCTGCACCTGTGGCTTTAGGCGCGGTGGCCCCAATAGTTGCAGCGCCGATCCTGCTGCACCCGCCAGCGGGTCGCGGGCGCCAAACACCACATGAGCAATGCGAGCGTGCAGGATGGCGCCTGCACACATCGCGCAGGGCTCCAGCGTAGAGACCAGCTCGCAGTCGGCCAGCCGGTAGTTGCCCACTGCCAATCCTGCTGCCCGTAAGGCCTGAATTTCGGCATGGGCGCTGGGGTCGTGCAAGCCGATGGACTGGTTGTGGCCAACAGCAATTACCTCGCCATGCCGCAACACCACGGCACCGACGGGCACTTCACCAGCGGCGGCGGCCAGCCGTGCCTGCGCCAGTGCCAGCCGCATGGACTGCTCTGCCGCTTGTTGTTCGGGCCTAGCCATGTGCTAAGCAGCCTTCAGTGCGCATCCAATCCGAGCTTGTCCATCCAAGCGCCCAGCGCCTGCTCGTGGTCGTTTCCTTGCGCATATCCGGCGCGCATCGCGGCATGGCTTTCGGGTCGATGCTGGTTGAGTTTGAGCTTGCATTCCCAGCTTTGCACCTGCAATTCGAACGCCACGATGGCGCCCAACATGCGTTCCTGATACCCACGATCCAGCGCCCGCCATTGGTCTGCATAGCCCGGCTCGTGGTCGGCAATGAGTTGCTTGAGCAAGCGGTCTTTCGCATCGGCCTCGTGAATCAGGTGCGCCTGCACCTTGCAATGCACGGCCAGGTAATTCCAAGTCGGTACCCGCGTCAAATCAGGATAAACCGCAGGCGACTGGTAAGCGTGTGGCCCCAAAAAAGTCACCAAGGCCAGCGGGCGTTGCTCCAAATATCGCCACTGCGGATTGGCCTTGGCGCAATGCCCCAGCAGGCGAAACCCCGCCCCGTCCGGCTGCACATGCAAAGGCAGGTGCGACGCAAACGGCAGCCCCTCGTCATCCGTGCTGATGAGGCTGGCGAACGGGTAGGCCTGCATCAAGGCCAGCGCGTGTGCCGTTTCAGTGGTGTTGAACATGGAAGGCATGTACATGGGCTTACTCGCACGAAATGGTTGTTGAGCAGAAAAAAACACCGGAAGTAACCGGCAACGGCGGGAGGCTTACTGCACCACCCAGCCCGCAGCGTTCAGAATCCGCCTCACGGGTACGGCTTGCCATCGGATCACTCGATACCATGCGCATGCTCCGCTGTTCGGCATGGTATCTGCCTGCAATACGCTTTTCTACTTGGGTCATGCCATGAAAAATGCCATTGATGATGCCAGTCAACATCATCAATGGCATCCGCTAAACCTAATGGAATCAATAGCTTAAAGAGTAGCCTCACTCCCACTCAATCGTCGCTGGCGGCTTGCTGCTGATGTCGTAAGTGACGCGGTTAATGCCTCGTACCTCGTTGATGATGCGGCTAGACACGCGCTTGAGCAGGGTGTAGGGCAGTTCGGCCCAGTCGGCGGTCATGAAGTCGCTGGTTTGCACGGCTCTTAAGGCGACCACGTAGTCGTAGGTGCGGCCATCGCCCATCACACCTACGCTTTTAACGGGTAGGAACACCGCGAATGCTTGGCTGGTCAGTTGGTACCAGGTTTTGCCGCTCACCGCGTCTTTGGTGGCGCGCAATTCGTCGATGAAGATGGCGTCGGCGCGGCGCAGCAGTTCGGCATAAGCCGGTTTGACCTCGCCTAAGATGCGCACGCCCAGGCCGGGGCCGGGGAAGGGGTGGCGGTACACCATCTCAGGCGGCAGTCCTAGGGCAAGCCCCAGTTCGCGCACCTCGTCTTTGAACAAGTCGCGCAGCGGCTCCAGCAGTTTCAGGCCCAATTCGGCGGGCAGACCGCCCACGTTGTGGTGGCTTTTGATGGTCACGGCTTTTTTGCTTTTGGCGCCACCCGATTCGATCACGTCGGGGTAAATCGTGCCTTGCGCCAACCAGCGCGCGCCTTGTGCGCCCTCGCCTTTAAGGCGCGTGGCTTCGGCCTTAAAAACCTCTACAAATTCGCGCCCGATGATCTTGCGCTTGGCCTCGGGGTCACTCACCCCGGCCAGTGCCGCCATGAAGCGTTGGCTGGCATCGACCGGGATCACCTTGGCATGCAATTCGCCTACAAACATGCGTATCACCCCCTCGGCCTCGTTCAGGCGCAGCAGGCCGTGGTCCACAAATACGCAGGTCAATTGCGCGCCGATGGCTTTGTGAATCAGCGCCGCAGCCACCGAAGAATCGACCCCGCCTGAGAGGCCCAGAATCCCCTCCTCGCTGCCTACTTGCTGGCGTATCGCTTGTACGGCCTCGTCAATATGGTCGCGCATCACCCAGTCGGCGCGCGCCTGGCAAATACCCAGCACAAAACGCTCCAAGATGGCCCGCCCTTGCGTGGTGTGCGTCACCTCGGGGTGAAACTGCAAGCCATAGATGCGGCGGTTTTCGTCAGCCATACCGGCAATGGGACAGCTATCTGAGGAAGCCATGAGCTTGAAGCCCGCAGGCATGGCGCTCACCCGGTCGCCGTGACTCATCCACACATTCAAAAGCCCGTGGCCTTGATCGTTGACGGTGTCGGCAATGCCGTCCAGCAATTGGGTATGGCCGCGTGCACGCACCTGGGCATGGCCAAACTCGCGCGCGTGGCCCCCCTCTACCGTGCCGCCTAATGCGGCGGCGATGGCATACATGCCAAAGCAAATACCCAGCACCGGCACGCCCAGCTCAAAAACCGCAGCGGGTGCGCGCAGGCTTTCGTCCTCCCACAAACTGGCGTGGCTACCGGACAGGATGACGCCTTTAAGCCGCCCATCGCGGGCGTATTGCCGCACCCAGTCGCTGCCCACGTCACAGGGGTGTACCTCGCAAAACACATGGGCTTCGCGCACGCGCCGGGCGATGAGCTGGGTGACTTGGGAGCCAAAGTCAAGAATGAGGATTTTGTCGTGCATGGCGGGCGGTGGCGGTGTGGCAGGCAGAAGAAGCAGTGGGGGTGCCCGGTGATTTTGGCGTGCTTAATCGGCGCGGTAATTGGGTGCTTCTTTGGTGATCTGCACGTCATGCACATGGCTTTCGCGTATGCCCGCTACCGTGATCTCGACGAACTCGGCCTTGGCCTTCATGTCATCGATGCTGGCGCAGCCGCAGTAGCCCATGCCGGCGCGCAAGCCGCCGATGAGCTGGTACACGATGGACACCACCGAGCCCTTGTACGGCACCCGGCCTTCAATGCCCTCGGGTACCAATTTATCGGCGTTTGGGTTGCCGCTGGTCACCTCTTGGAAATACCGGTCTGCGCTGCCTTGCTGCATGGCGCCAATGCTGCCCATGCCCCGGTAGCTTTTGTAACTACGCCCCTGGAACAGCACCACCTCACCCGGTGCTTCCTCGGTGCCGGCAAACAAGCTGCCCATCATCACGCTGCTGGCGCCTGCGGCAATGGCTTTGGAGATGTCGCCGCTGTAGCGAATGCCACCGTCGGCGATCAAGGGAACACCGCTGCCCAGCAGGGCGGTGGCCACGTTGTCTATGGCCATGATCTGCGGCACGCCGACGCCAGCCACGATACGCGTGGTGCAGATGGAGCCGGGGCCTATGCCGACCTTGACCGCGTCCGCACCCGCTTCGGCCAGCGCCAGCGCGGCGGATCCAGTGGCGATATTGCCGCCGATAACGTCCACCTGCGGGTAGTGTTGCTTGACCCAGCGCACGCGCGCCAGTACGCCTTCGTGGTGGCCGTGGGCCGTGTCCACCACCAGTACGTCCACCCCGGCTTTGACCAGCAGTTCCACCCGCTCCTCGGTGCCCTCACCCACGCCCACGGCAGCGCCTACGCGCAAGCGACCGCTGGCGTCGCGCGCCGCGTTCGGAAAACTGGTTTGCTTGGTGATGTCTTTAACGGTGATGAGGCCTTTGAGTTCAAAGGCTTCGTTTACCACCAGCAGCCGCTCCAGCTTGTGCTTGTTGAGTAGCGCTTTGGCTTGCGCCGGTGTGGTGCCTTCAGACACCATGACCAAGCGCTCGCGCGGCGTCATGATTTGATGCACCGGCACGTCGTAGCGGGTTTCAAAGCGCAAGTCGCGGCTCGTGACGATGCCCACGACCTGGCCCCCATCACACACCGGAAAACCAGAAATACCCAGTTGCGTGGACAGGTCTATCACCTGGCGCACGGTGTGCATCGGGGTGATGACCACGGGGTCGCGCAGCACGCCGGATTCATAGCGTTTTACCTTGGCCACTTCCGCCGCCTGTTGGCGTGGGCTCAAGTTCTTGTGCACGATGCCTATGCCCCCTTCTTGGGCCACGGCAATCGCCAGGCGTGCCTCCGTGACGGTGTCCATGGCCGCCGAGACCAAGGGCAAATTCAGTGTGATGTTGCGCGACAGCCGGGTGGCTAAAGATGTGTCCTTGGGCAGGACCTCGGAGAACGCTGGCACCAACAACACGTCGTCGAAGGTGAGCGCTTTGCCAAGAAGGCGCATGGGAAAGCTCCAAAAAAACGATTGTACCTTTGCACTTTGGCGCGCTGGCGGGGGCATAGCCCAAAGCGGTGTCGCGTGCAGTTCGTCGCGTTTGTTGGCGATTGTGGTGCGGGTTTGGCAGAGGCAGGTGGGTGAAGGCGGCTAAACTACTGCCCATGCGAATTCTTATTTGCGCTTTGTTGCTAGTCTTCTCAGGGCTTAGCCCTGCCCTGGGCCAATGGCTGTGGCTGGATGCCAGCGGTAAAAAAGTGTACAGCGACCAGGGCCCGCCGTCCGATGTGCCCGAGTCCCGCATTTTGCGCAGCCCCAACGCGGGTGCCAGCCCCCCTGTTGTTGCGGGCACAGAGCCGCCAGCCGCCCCCGCTTCTGCGGCGGCAGTCAAGCCCAGTGGAAAAGACGCCCAGCTAGAGGCGCGCAAAAAACAGGCGGAGCAGGAGGCTGCCGCGCAACGAAAAGCGGAAGCCGAGCGCGAGCGGGCATTGCAAAATGAAAACTGCGAGCGCCTGCGCGCAAGCACCGGTTTGATTGATTCAGGCGTTCGGGTACGGCATATGAATGCCAATGGCGAACCCGAGATACTCGATGACGCGGGTCGCGCCAAGGAAAAGCAGCGCTTGCAGGGTCTCATAGACAGCCAGTGCAAATAGCCCTTGCCTACTCGGCCCGGTCTCGCCCCACCCCACCCTCAGCCCCCTCAAGCGTCTCTTACTCCTTCGGTGGCCCCACCCGTTTGAACAAACCGGCAGAGCGTTTGCCTTGTTGAACAAAGCGTTCGCGCCGCGCTTGCTTGGGGTCCACGGTGAGCGCCCGGTACAGCTCCACACGGTCTTGGTCGCGCAAGAGCTGAGCGAGGCTAGCGGGCTGGCCCCAAACGCCCAGCCCACCGGTGTACCCCTCGGGCTGCCATAGCCCACTTTGTTGCAGCGCCTGTCCTACGGTGCTGCCCGGTGGCAGTGACAAATGGCATTCAACCGCCTCGTGCGGGCCCGCAGCGTGCACCACACACACACGCAGCGATTCAGCCATAAACCTGGTTCGCACGGGCGACAAAGGCATCGACTAGCGTACTGGCTACCTTGTCAAAAATAGGCGCGATGACCCGGGCCAAGGCCACCTGCTCAAAACCATAGTGCAGCACCAAGTCCACGCGGCAGGCCCGCTCGCTGGCCTCGCCTACTGGGCTAAAGGTCCACACCCCTTCGAGCTTGGAAAAAGGTCCTTGCACCAAGCGAATCTCCACCTGCTGGTTGGCAAGGTAGCGGTTGCGGGTCGTGAAGCGCTGCCGCAAACCGCCCACCGACAAGCCCAATTCGGCGGTAAGCCCATCGTCGTGTAGATCCAGCACGCGCGCATGGTCGCACCAGGGCAGGAAGTCGGGGTAATGGGCCACGTCGGCCACCAGGGAGAACATTTCTGCCGCGCTGTACCAGATCAGTACGGATTTCTGAACCGTTTTCATGCGAATACTGGGAGTGAGGGCGGGGCCGTAAAATCAGAGCGGGCTTTGTGATTGTATGAAGTCCAAGCGGCAAGCAGCCGCCCCATACCATGGCCACCAAAAGTCCCAACAGCGCCCAAGCCCCCGCCCGCATTGCCGACAACAAGAAGGCGGTTTTCAACTACTTCATTGAAGAACGCTTTGAGGCGGGCATGGTGTTGGAGGGCTGGGAGGTGAAGGCGCTGCGCGAGGGCAAGGTTCAGTTGACGGACGGCTACGTCGTCATACGTGGCGGCGAGCTTTATGTGATCGGCTGCCAAATCAATCCGCTGCGTACCGCTTCATCGCATGTGCAAGCGGATGCCGTGCGCACCAAGAAGCTATTGCTGCACAAAGACCAAATACGGCGTCTGATTGGCAAGGTGGAGCAAAAAGGCTACACCCTGGTGCCGCTGAATCTGCACTGGAAAACCGGGCGCATCAAGTGTGAGATTGCCTTGGCCAAAGGTAAGGCCGAGCACGATAAACGCGACACCATTAAAGACCGCGAGGGCAAGCGCGAGGTGGAGCGGGCGATGAAAAGCCGCCACCGCTAAGGCCAGCTGGCTCAGAGTACGGCCAGCGCCTGCGCCAGGTCGGCTTGCAAGTCGGCGACCGCCTCTAAACCCACCGAGAAGCGAACCAGGACGCCAGCCTTCAGCCAGCGTTGGCGCAAGCTTGCCATGTGGTATGGCACCGCCAGGCTCATGGGCCCGCCCCAGCTATAACCCAATTTGAATCGCTGCAAGCTGTCGCAAAAACGGTCGATTTGGGTGCTGCTGTAGCGCGCATCAAACACCACGCTGAATAGACCAGCGGCTAATCCTGTGGTGCAGACCGCGCGCCAATTTTCGTGGCCTGGGCTGCCGGGCAGGGCCGGATGCAGCACCTGGGCAATTTCTGCCCGACTGGCAAGCCAGCTTGCCAACTCACGCGCGGCTTGGTCATGCGCTTGGTAGCGCAGTGCGATGCTGGGCAGCGCACGCAGCACCGCCTCGGCATCATTGGCGCCTACGCCGAAACCTAAGCGCCGGTGCGTGGCGTCAATAGCGCGGCTCAGCGCCTCGTCGCAGGTCATGACGCTACCCATCAGCACATCGCCACCGCCACTGGGGTACTTGGTCAGGGCCTGAACCGACATATCCACCCCCTGCTCAAACGGGGCAAAGGCCAGGCCCGCACCCCAGGTGTTGTCCAAGGCGGTGTACACGCCCGCCGCCTTGGACAGGCTAATCAGCGCTGGTAGATCGGGAAACTCCATGCTGACGGAACCCGGCGCTTCCAGCCACACCAGGCGTGATCGCGGGCTGAGCTTGGCAGCCAGGTCTTGCGGGTTCATGGGGTCGTACACCACGGTGGTGATACCCCAGGCCCGCAACTCGTTTTCCGCCAAGGCTTTGCTGGGGCCGTAGATGTTGTCTGGCAGCAGCAACTCATCACCCGCGCGCAGCAGGGCTAAGTTGACGGCGCTGATGGCTGCCAAGCCGCTGGGGACTAAGACGCAGTGCTTGGCGCCCTCTAGCGTGCACAGGCGTTGCTCCAGCGTGAAGGTGGTGGGCGTGCCGTGCAAACCGTAGGTATAGCCGGACTTGGTTTTCCAGTCGCCTGAGCGCATCGCAGCCACGTTGGCAAATACCACGGTGGATGCTTTGAACACCCCCGGCTGCGGCGCGACAAAGCCTGCCGGTGCCTGGTAGGGGTGGTGGATGAGTTGGGTGGTGAGCTCAGGCATGGGTTTGCTCACAGTGTCCACTTGGCCTTTAGCTGCTCGGGGTTCATCGCGTCGTAAGCCTCAAAGGGCTGATGAATCCAGGGGTTGCTGGGCAAAAATTCGACCGAGTAATCGGGGGTGAAGCTGGAAAGACCCTTAGTCCAGATGACTGCCGAGCGCAGCTCAGTAATAGGCGGATAGTTGTTGCGCAACATGTCCATCACCGCATGCAAGGTGTGGCCAGAATCTGCCAAGTCGTCCACCAGCAAGACCTTGCCAGCGATTTCGCCGCGTGGCGTGGTGATGAAGCGGGCAATGTCCAGATGGCCCTGCACGGTGCCCGCATCGGCCCGGTAAGAGCTGGTGGACATGATGGCCAGCGGCTTGTCGAAGATGCGCGACAAGACATCGCCCGGGCGCATGCCGCCCCGGGCCAGACACAAAATGGTGTCAAAACCCCATTGCGACTGGTGCACTTTCAGCGCCAGTTTTTCGATCAGGTTGTGGTACTCGTCATAAGACACGTACAGGTGTTTGCCGTCTTCGGTCAACATGCGAGGGGCTCCAGAGGGGGTTTAGTTGGGCAAATAGGGGTGGCGCATCAAAATGGTGTGCGAGCGATCGGGGCTGGTGGAAATTAGATCCACGGGCACGCCAGTGACCTGCTCGATGCGTTGCAGGTAGAGCCTGGCGTTCACCGGCAATTGCTCGTATTGGGTCACGCCCACCGTGCTTTGACTCCAGCCAGGCAGGGTTTCGTAAATCGGTTTGCAGCGCGCAATGTCGTCGGCACCCATGGGCAATATATCGGTGCTGCTGCCATCGATCTCGTAGCCGGTGCACAGCAGCAATTCGGGGATGCCATCGAGCACGTCGAGCTTGGTGATGCACAGGCCGCTTAAGCCATTGACTTGAGCCGAGCGCTTGAGCAGCGCCGCATCAAACCAACCGCAGCGCCGGGCACGGCCGGTGGTGACGCCACGCTCCGCGCCCACGGTAGCCAAGTGGTAACCCACGGTGCCTGGGGTTTCCCAGTCGAGTTCGGTTGGGAAAGGGCCACCGCCCACGCGTGTGCAGTAGGCTTTGGTAATGCCCAGGATGTAGTGCAGCAGACCCGGCCCCACGCCCGCACCGGCAGCGGCGTTACCGGCCACGCAGTTGCTGGAAGTGACATAGGGGTAGGTGCCGTGATCCACGTCCAGTAAAGTGCCTTGCGCGCCTTCAAACAGCAAGTTGGCGCCCTTGCGGTGGGCCTCATTGAGTTCGCGCGATACATCGGCCATCATGGGGACGACCTGATCGGCTTGGCGCATGGCCTCCTCGTAGGTGGCGTCGAAATCGACTGCCGCCGCATTCAGGTATTGGGTAAGGACGAAATTGTGCAAGTCCAGCAGCTCGCGCAACTTGTCTTTGAAGCGCTGCGGATGCTTTAAATCCTGCACGCGCAGCGCGCGGCGCGCCACCTTGTCCTCGTAGCTGGGGCCAATACCACGGCCTGTGGTGCCGATCTTGCTGTCACCGGTTTTGGCGGCCTCGCGGGCCAGATCCAACGCGGCGTGGAAGGGCAGAATCAACGGGCAGGCTTCGCTGATGCGCAGGCGCGAACGCACCTCGATGCCCGCACTCTCCAGCCCGGCAATTTCTTCCAGCAACTTCGGCACGGACACCACCACGCCATTGCCGATGTAGCAGGTCACACCTGGGCGCATGATGCCGCTGGGAATGAGGTGCAGCGCCGTCTTCTTGCCGTTGATGACCAGGGTGTGCCCGGCGTTGTGACCACCCTGAAAGCGCACCACGCCCTGAGCCATTTCGGTCAGCCAATCGACCAGCTTGCCCTTACCCTCGTCGCCCCACTGGGTTCCCACCACCACCACATTGCGCCCCAGCGGGGGCTTAGAAATTGTTGTCATACGAAAAACCGTTAAAGGGGATGAACAAGCCAGCGGCCTGCGGTATGGGTCAACTGCCGGTCGCAGTGACAGGCGTCCGCCAGCGCGTCCGGGTGGCCGGGTAGGCTGCACACCACAGTCTCGCCCTGGGCACGCAGTTGCGCAATGGCGCGGCGTAAATCGGCATCCGTGCCCCAGGGTGCGCGTATGCCGGCACGCGGCGGTGTGAGGGGAACGGCGTTGGCCAGTTGCTTGATGTCCAGGCTAAAGCCCACGGCGGCACGCTTGCGGCCGAACACGGCTCCCACCTCGTCGTAGCGGCCACCGCGTACCAGCGCGTCGTGGGCGCCCGCCGCGTAGATCGCGAAATCGATACCGCTGTAGTAAGCAAAGCCGCGCGAGTCGGCCAGGTCAAAACTCACTGGAACCGGGCTCAGTTGCAAGGCCAACTCACGCAACTCGGCCAATGCAGCCAGTGCCACCGGAAATGCCGCCAACTCGGCTTGCGCCCGATCGAGTACCCGTGCATCGCCGTAAAGCCCCGGCAGCGCAGCCAAGGCAGCCCGGGCGGTGGGCGGAAAATCCGCGCTGGCGAGCTGCAACTGGGCGGCGTCTTTGGTCGCCAGGGCTTTTTCTACGCCTGCCACCACGGTGGCGCTGGCACTGGCGGGCAGCAGCGCACGGATGATGCGTGCGTCGGCCATGTCCACCTGTATGCCGCTGACGCCGAGTTGGCTTAGGCAGTCCAGCGCCAGCGATTGCACCTCCCAATCCGCCTCTAGGCCTTGGTGCCCGTATAGCTCGGCGCCGAATTGCAGCGGTTCACGCGTCGCGTAAGGGCTGTCGGGCCGGGTATGCAAAACCGGGCCACAGTAGCACAGCCGGGCCACGCCTACGCGGTTGAGCAAATGGGCGTCGATGCGTGCGACTTGGGGCGTGGTGTCAGCACGCACACCCAGGGTACGGCCCGATAGTTGATCCACCAGCTTGAAGGTCAAGAGGTCTAGCGCTTCGCCAGTCCCGGTAAGCAAGGAGTCCAGATGTTCCATCATCGGCGGAATCACCAGCTCATAGCCGTAGCCCCTCGTCGTGTCGAGTAGCTTGCGGCGTAGGTTTTCGATATGACCCGCTTCACGCGGCAAGGCGTCGGCGATGTGGTCTGGCAGTACCCAGGCGGACATGAAATGACAGCGGTGTTAAAGACCGGATTTTACCGGCCTGGCTTGTGGGAGAAGGGGGGCAGCTACTCAGAGTAGCCAATACAGCAGCAGGGCACCTGAACTCATACTGCACAGCGCAAAAAAGCGAATTTGCCCGTTTTTCATGCGCAGTAATTCTTCAAACACCCGACGCCACACGGCTGGCGACGCAAAGGGCAGCAAGCCCTCCAAAATCAGCACCAGCGCAAGGGCCAGCCATATGCTAGTGCCGTCCAAGGCGTGCTACTTTTTAGGCGCTACGGTCGTAGCCGCCGCGCCGCGCATGGTCTTGAAAAATTCGGAACCCGTGTCCAGCACCATCAGATCGCTCTTTTTGTTGAAGCTGGCCTTATAGGCTTCCAGGCTGCGGTAGAACTGAGCGAACTGCGGGTCGCGACCAAAGGCTTCTGCGTACAGTGCCGAAGCTTTGGCATCGCCCTCGCCTTTCACTTTTTGCGCATCCCGGTAGGCGTTGGCCAGAATGATTTCGCGCTTGCGATCGGCGTCGGCGCGGATGCGTTCGCCGTCGGCTGCGCCCGTGGAGCGCAGGCGGTTGGCCTCTTGCTTGCGCTCGGACTCCATGCGGCGATACACCGACTCCGCGACCGAACCGGGGAAGTCCACGCGTTTGATGCGCGCATCGACGATTTCGATACCAAAGGTCTTGGCGTCATCGGCCAGCCGGGCCTTCACACCCTGCATGATTTTCTCGCGCTCGGTGGACAGCACGTCGCGTACCGTGCGGCGCGTCACTTCTTCGTTTAAGGACGCCTGCACCAACGGGCCAAGCCGCGCCTCTGCGGTGCGCAAGTCCGAGCCATTGTTGTTGCGAATGAACTGCTTCGGGTCGGTCACGCGCCACTTAATCAACCAATCAATGACCAGATTCTTTTTTTCTGCGGTTTGAATCGCCCGTGTTTCGGGGCTATCCAGCGTGAGCACGCGCCGATCCAGAAAGGTCACCGATTGAAAGGGTGGCGGCAGTTTGAAATGCAGGCCGGGCTCCGAGATCACCTCTTTGATCTCGGCCAGGGTATAGACCACGCCGTACTGGCGCTGATCCACCACGAACAAGGTGGAGCCGAGCAAGGCCAGCGCAACCAGCAGGGATGAGATAAAAAAACCGATTTTGTTCATAGCGTTTCCCTGGGGGTTCAACGGCTGTCCCGGTCGCGTCCGCGCGCGGTGTCTCGCGAACGGGCGTCGGTGGCAGCACTGGTAGAGGGAGTCGCCGCATTCGCTGCGGTAGGCGCTGCCACGGGCGCGGGCTCGGCGTTGGCAGCAGTCATCTGCAAAATTTTGTCCAGGGGTAAGTTCAGCAGACTTCCCCCTTGGCGCGATTCCACCAGCACCTTGCTGACGTTGCTGTAAATCTGCTGCATGGTGTCCAGGTACATGCGGTCACGCGTCACCTGCGGCGCCTTTTGATACTCCGACAGCACCAGCCGGAAGCGCTGCGCGTCGCCCTCTGCTTGCGCAATCACGCGCGCCTTGTAGCCTTCGGATTCTTCTTTCAGGCGGGCGGCCGCGCCCTCCACGCGCGGCAACACGTCGTTCGCGTAGGCTTGGCCTTCATTTTTTGCACGGTCCCCGTCTTGGCCCGCTTTGAGCGCATCGTCAAACGCCGCTTGCACCTGCTCAGGTGGCTGCACGTTTTGAATATTCACGCTAGAGATAACGATGCCGGTTTTGTACAAGTCCAACTGGTTTTGGATGGACTTGACGATATCGCCCGCAATGGCTTCGCGCTTTTCGTTCAGCACCGTGTTCATGGTGGCCTTACCCACCACCTCGCGAATAGCCGATTCGGCGGCCTGAATCACGGCCTGATCGGGATCCAGGTTGTTGAACAGATAGTCGGCAGAGTCTTTCAGGCGGTACTGCACCACGAAGCGCACGTCCACAATGTTTTCGTCCTGAGTCAGCATAGACGAGTCCCGTAAACCGGTGTTTTGCGCCACGCTGCTGCGGCCGATCTCGACCGAGCGCAACTGGCTGACGCGAACGATTTCATGGCGCTCAATCGGGTAAGGCAGGCGCCAGTTGAAGCCCGCACCGGTGATGCCTTTGCCGGGCCCGCGAAATTTGCCAAACCGGGTGATGACCGCCTGCTGCCCCTCTTGCACGATGTAAAAGCCCGTGCCCAGCCAGATCAACAGCACCACGGCCAGTACCAAGCCAATACCGATGCCAGCGCTTTTCCCGCTCGGCTGAAATCCGCCGCCACCGTTGCCGGGCGTTTGATTGCCACGCCCGCCCCCGCTGCCGCCGAACAAACCCGATAGCTTGCGATTCAGATCGCGCCACAGCTCTTCCAGATCGGGCGGCCCCTGGTTGGGCCGCGAAGAACCACGCCCGCCGGATGACGGCGGCTTGGGCTCGGAGTCCGGCGCCGGTGGTTTGGGCTCGTCTGTGGCTCGCCCCCAGCGGGGGTCATTCAAGTTGAACATGCCTAGCAGCCGCTGCACGGCCGAGGGCTGGCGAGTCGCCCATGGTTTGAAATTCATGTCGTGAGTCTTTTTTAGCAAAACAATGTGGAACATCGTCAAGACGAGATTGTGCCCAATCAGCAACTCCGTTCCGACGCCGGGGTCAGCGGATCGGCAACATGTAGCGCTTGCGTGGCCAACAACAGACGCAGTTCCGCCAGCCCCGCGCCGCTTTGGGCACTCACGAAAACGCGCGGCAGCGTTTTACCGAGTAGCTCACAACTGTCAACGCGTTGCAGCGGTTGCTGGGCGGGCGTGAGCGCGTCTAGCTTGTTGAAGACCAAGACCTGTGGCAGCGCATCGGCCCCTATCTCTTGTAGCACCTTGCACACGTCTTGCATGTGTTCCAGGTGGTTGGGGTTGGAGGCGTCCACCACATGTAGCAGTAAATCGGCCTCGGTCGCCTCCTGGAGCGTCGCCTCGAAGGCTTGAACCAGGCCATGCGGCAAATCGTGGATAAAGCCCACCGTGTCCGACAAAGAGGCCGCACGCCCGGTGCCACCGGCCGGGTCACCCAAATAGAGCTGCCGCGTCGTGGTATCTAGCGTCGCAAACAACTGATCCGCCGCATAGGCACGCGCCTTGACCAAGGCATTGAAGAGCGTGGACTTGCCCGCATTGGTGTAGCCCACCAAGGCAATCGAATAGGTGTTGCGCCGCTCACGCTGCCGCCGTTGCGTGTCGCGCTGGCGCTTGAGCTTCACCAAGCGCTCGCGCGTGCGTTTGATCGATTCGCCGATCATGCGTCTATCCAACTCAATTTGCGTTTCACCCGGCCCGCCCCGGTTGCCAATGCCGCCGCGCTGGCGCTCCAAGTGGGACCAGCGCCGTACCAAACGCGTGGATAAATATTGCAGCCGCGCCAGTTCCACCTGCAATTTGCCCTCGTGGCTGCGTGCCCGTTGCGCAAAAATTTCCAAAATTAGCAGCGTGCGGTCGTTCACGGGCAAGCCCAATAGCCGCTCCAGATTGCGTTGCTGTGCCGGGCTTAAAGCTTGATCGAATAAGACTTCCACCGCGCCATGTTGCTCGGCCAGGGCTTTGATTTCTTGCGCCTTGCCGATGCCGACGTACAGCGCGGCGTCGGGGGCCATGCGCTTGCACGACAGACGTGCTGCCACCTGCATACCCGCCGTCTCGGCTAGTAGGCCCAGCTCACTTAGGCTGGCGTCAAAGCCTGGTTGGCCCAAATCCACACCCACCAACAAGACCAAGGGCGCTGACTGGCGCAGGTCAGGTGGGATCAAAGGCAACCGGGGGAGAAAGTGCGGCGTGTTTCAAACCGGACCGCTGGCGCTCTCTCCAGGCTCAACGGCGGTGAAATTTACCGCACGGCCTGGAACAATGGTCGAGATCGCGTGCTTGTACACCATCTGGGTCACGGTGTTACGCAGCAGCACGACATACTGATCGAACGACTCGATCTGCCCTTGCAGCTTGATTCCATTGACGAGGTAGACAGAGACGGGCACATGCTCGCGCCGCAATTGATTCAAAAACGGGTCTTGTAGAAGTTGCCCTTTGTTGCTCACGATATTCTCCGTGTTCGAGGAAAGTGCTGAAACCGTCGGCCAAGCGGCCCTTAGGTTTTCAGTGCTATTCCTCTAAATGTTTAAAGAAGCACACCATACCACAGCTACGCCGCATTGCAACAAAATCAATGCCCGTCCTTTTCAGCGTAAGGGTTGTGTGCGGTTCGCATTTCAATGCGCAGCGGAGTGCCAGTGAGGTCGAACTCCTTGCGAAAACGCCCTTCCAAAAAGCGTTTGTAGGCGTCGGTGACATGGTCGAGTGAGTTGCCATGAATGACAATGACCGGCGGATTGACGCCACCTTGGTGGGCATAGCGCGGCTTGGGCCGAAACATGCCTGCCCGTTTGGGGGCTTGAAACTGCACCGCTTCCAACATGACGCGGGTCAGCATGGGGGTGGACATTTTCTTGAAAGCGGCCTGGTGCGCCTGCGCGATGGCCGCCCACACCGGGCCCAAGCCCTGGCGCTTCTTCGCCGAAATCATGTGAATCGAGGCGAACTTCAAAAAAGCCAAGCGCGTTTCTATGCCGCGCTGTAGCGTTTGGCGCTGGTAGTCGTCCACCGCGTCCCATTTGTTGATCGCCAGCACCACGGCGCGTCCAGACTCCAGAATGTACCCAGCGATATGCGCGTCTTGATCGGTAATGCCTTGGGTGGCGTCTAGCAGCAGCAACACCACGTGGGCCGACTCGATGGCTTGCAGGGTTTTGACGACAGAAAATTTTTCTATGGCTTCAAATACCTTGCCACGGCGGCGCAAACCCGCGGTGTCTATCAATTCAAATTTTTGCCCGGCTTTTTCAAAGGGCACCGAAATGGCGTCGCGGGTCGTACCCGGCAGATCGAACGCGACCAGGCGTTCTTCGCCCAGCCACGTGTTGATGAGCGTGGATTTACCTACATTGGGCCTACCGGCGACGGCGAGTTTGATGACATCGCTGGCTTCGCCCTCAGATTCCTCTTCAGCTACCGGGGGTAACAAGCCCAGCGCCAAGTCCACCAAGCTGCGAATGCCCTGGCCGTGCGCTGCCGACAGGGCGTGCACAGACCCCAGCCCGAGCTCAAAGAAATCGCCCAGGCGCGTGCTGTCGGTCATACCCTCGGCTTTGTTCGCAGCCAGCACAATCGGTTTGCCCAGGCGGCGCAGGTACTGTGCAATGTCGTGGTCTTGGCCAGACAGGCCGGCACGGCCATCCACTACGAAAACCACCACATCCGCCTCAGCCACGGCCTGCTGGGTCTGCTTGGCCATTTCGTGGTAGATGCCGTCTTCTGCGGTGGGCTCAAAGCCGCCGGTATCGATAACGATGAAGGCCCGCCCGCCTTGTTGTGCATTGCCGTAATGCCGGTCGCGCGTCAGCCCGGCAAAATCGGCAACGATGGCGTCACGCGTGCGCGTGAGGCGATTGAACAGCGTGGACTTGCCGACATTGGGGCGCCCCACCAGGGCCAGTACCGGCTTCATCACACGGGATGCTTGCGCGTGCGGCGGCTCAGGGTGAACGCAGGGCGTAAACCGCCCCCTTGCGCGTCACCACCACCACACTGCCGTCGATTTGAACCGGCGCGGAAAGAATGCCTGACCCATCAGTGCTGGCGGTCGCCCGTAACGAGCCGTCGCTACGCGACAACCAATGCACCTGCGCTTGGCCGTCCGCCACCACCAGCGCATCACCAACCACCAGTGGCGCAGTCAGATTGCGATGCAGCAGGCGTTCGGATACCCACGCTTTTTCGCCGTCGCTTTGGCGCCAAGCGATGACCTTGCCGTCGCTTTCGGTGCCATAGACGCGGCTTTCATCCACTTGCACGCCCTGCGCGCCGCTGGCCGGACGGCTCCACAACAAGCTGCCTCGGCTGGTGTTGACGCAGGCCACCGTCGCTTGGAAGGCGCGCGCACAGACCAAGCCCGCTTGCCGCCCTGCGGGCCCGACTAAATCAACCATGCGTTCCACGTCATTGGTGCCGCGTGGCGTGGCCAGCGCAACATCCCAGCGCTGGTTGCCATTCAAGGGATTGAGACCCAACAACCGCCCGGAGGAGCCGACGACCAGGGTGTCGCCCACCGCCAGCAATACACCCGGCTGGCGCAGCACCAAAGGCTCACCCGCACGGGTTTGCGTCCACAGCCGACGCCCGCTGGCGCCATCGAAGGCGCTGACCGAGCGATCAGCTGCCGCCACAAACACCCGCTCACCTGCCACCAATGGCGCGGTGTACACCTGAGCAGGCAGGCGTTGCCGCCACAGGACGCGGCCCTGCCCCAAGGCCAACAACTCGTTGTTGCTACTCACCACTGCCGTGACCGCGCCATCGCTGCCCACGCCAGCCGCCATGTTTTCGCCCAATGCGATGCGCCAAGCTGTGCCGCCTTTGGCGGCATCCAGTGCCAGCACGTCGCCGATGCTACTCACCAGCATGACCTGCTGCCCCTGCACTTTGACGCTGAACGGAGCCGAAGACTCGCCCACTTGCGCCGTCCACAGCACGCGCGCGGCCGCTACGGAGCTGCCCGGCTTGATTTCTTGCGCTTGCGGTTTGTCTGGCGTGCTGGAGCAGGCGAGCACCAGCGCCATCACACCCCAGGCGCCCGCGCGGCACAAAACCGCTAAGCCGCCATGCCAGGCGGCCCTCACGAGGCGCCCCCTGTGGCCTTACTTGCGTTATTGCTGGGATCCAGCCCCAGCGAGTTGAGCTTCACCTCCACCAGGCGCCGGTATTCCACCCGGTCTTCCAGCTGTCGGTAGGCGCTCAGGTATTCGTTACGTGCTTGCTCGCGCTTGCCTTGCAGCAGCAGCACGTCGCCACGTCGGTCGGCTACCAGACCAGAAAAAGCGGGTGGGTAGTCGCCGGCCAGAATTTTCCACGCCTCGTCATACGCTTTGGCGTCTATGGCTAGCGCCGCCAGCCGCAAGCGCCCAATGGCGCGGTAACCTTCGTCTGCCGACTTTTGCACCACGGTATCGAGCGTGGTGCGTGCG
>Ga0136644_10001102_pt1 | contig 21445 bp, 20 predicted proteins | sample C_130820_EF_Meta_FD_94780 | JGI IMG/M metagenome (GOLD analysis project Ga0136644, IMG submission 94780) | Freshwater microbial communities from Lake Croche, Canada to study carbon cycling - C_130820_EF_MetaG (v2) (version 2) | ecosystem: Environmental > Aquatic > Freshwater > Lake | place... | reverse complement strand
CGCTGTATTCGCGCACGTCGTCCATGACCGCCTTGTTGCGCTTGGCCAGCCAGTTATAGCCCAGCACGGCGGGAATCGCCACCGCCAAACCGATGGCCGTCATGATGAGCGCTTCGCCCACCGGGCCGGCCACTTTGTCAATAGATGCCTGGCCCGAAATACCGATGGCGGTAAGCGCGTGGTAAATGCCCCAAACCGTGCCAAACAAGCCCACAAACGGCGAGGTAGAGCCCACCGTTGCCAAGAAGGCCAAGCCCCCTTGGGTGCGCGCCTGCACGCGATCCACCGCGCCTTGGATGTTCATGGGCACCCATTCTTCGGTAGGAATATGGCGCTTCAAACCACCGTGGTTGTTGACCGCGTCCACACCGGTTTCCGCCACAAAGCGGTAGGGGCTGTTGGCCTCCAGCGCCGCCGCGCCCTTAGATACCGAATCAGCGGCCCAAAACAGCTTGTTGGCCGTGGTCGCTTGGCGGCCCATGCGGGTGTTGTCAAACCACTTCACGATCATGATGTACCAACTGCCAATGCTCATGATGGCCAGCAGAATCAGCACCGTTTTGGTAATCGCGTCAGAGCCGCCCCACAGGGCCTCAATGCCGTAGGGGTTGGCTGCTGAGTCAGCCGCCTTCTTGGCCTCGGGCGCAGCCACGGCCGCGCTTGCCACACTCGGCGGCGCGGCGGGCGCCGCGCTGGCAGCGGGTGCCGCCGGGGCCGTTTGTGCACTGGCCGACTGCATCAAGGCGCAGCCCAGCAACAAGCTGGCGAGGGCGGTTTTCCAGGTGTTCAAAGGAGCAAATGTTTGCAAGGTTTACCTCGTTGGTTGATAGGCCCGACCGTTGAGCCTTCTGGGGGTGACCGAAAAGCGCAAGCTCGCCAGTATAGACAAGCCTCAAGCACGAACAGGGCCAGGCCCTGCCGCAGGGCCTGGATGCGCACCGAGGGATGCGGGGCGCGTAGCCCCTTTTATGGCGCCGTGAGCCAACACTTATTGAGCCGCAGGCGAAGGTGGCGCGCTAAGCTCGTGCGCCAGGGCAGGCATACGGGTCAGGTGCCGAATCGACGGCATACGCAGAACCACCACGGCCAGCAGCAGCGCCCCCAATCCGCCCAGCCCCAAGGCCCAGCGCAGGCCCAGGTGCTCGCCCACGTAGCCGCCCAGCAAGGCGCCCGGCCCGGCGGGCAGCAAAATCAGCCAGCGCATGGTGGTGGTCATGCGACCCAGCATGGGCTCGGGCGTGACAGACTGGCGCAGCGCCAAAAAGTTGATGAAGATCAGCATGGCCCCGGCAGAGAACGCGGCCAGCATGACTACAAAAGACGCCACACCCCAGGCCCCGCGTGGCACCAGCGCCAATTGCAACCAACCCAGGCCATTCAGCGCAATCCCCAGCACCAAGCAGGGGCCCGGCCCGATGCGGCGCGACAAGCGGTTACCAAGCGCGCTGGCAGCCACCGACCCTAAACCGAGAGCCGTGTAGCTCAAACCCACCTGCTGCTCGCTCAAACCCAACTCGCGCGTGACGAACAGAATTTGCACCACCATGGCCATGTGGTGCACCACTTGCCACAGCCCCACCACCCAAGCCAGCCGGGGCAACAAAGCGTGTTGGTGCACAAAGCGCAGACCATCGACCAGTTCGCGCCAAAACGGTGCGCGGTCGTGCACGGGCGCGCGTGGCGCGGGCACCCGCACACCACGCAGCAGCAGCACGCTGCCCAGCAACAGACTGGCATCGGCCAACAAGGCCAGCGGCGCGCCTAAGAGTTTGATAAGCACACCCGCCAAGGCCGGGCCCGCCACTTCGGCGCTGGAGCTGGCCATGCCGTTTTTGGCGTGCGCCTCTACCAGCCGCTCACGCGGCACGACCTGGGTCAGCACGATTTGCGCGGCCGAACCGGCTACCGCAGCCACGCAACCCATCACCAGCATCACCCCGTACAGGTAGGGCATGCTCAAGCCACCCAGCGCCCACACCAGCGGCACGCTGCCTAGGGCGCTGGCGGCCAGCAACTCACCGCCTATGTACACGCGCAGCTTGTGCACCCGATCCAGCCACACGCCGGCCGGCAAAGACAGCAGCACAAAAGGCAGCAACTCCATCGCGCCCAGCCAGCCCATTTGAGTCGGCGTGGCATGCAGCAGCAGCGCAGCGGCCAGTGGTATCGCCAGCATGGTGACCTGCTCGCCCAAGTTGCTGCACAGCGCGGACAGCCACAAGCGGCGGTAGGCGCGATCCAGCCACAGGTCGTTAGGAGACAGCCAGCGCGGCAAACCAGAACCCTTGGGCGGCAGCGCGTCAGATCAGGTCACAAGCGGCCAGGGTGCTGCCACTGCCAACGGGGCGCAACACCGGCGCGTGCAGCGCGCAAGACGGCTCGGCCCGGGGGCAGCGGGTGCGAAAGTGGCAGCCCGAGGGCGGCGCCAACGGCGAGGGCAAATCGCCTTGCAACAGCGTCACCACTTTGGCGCGCTGCACGCGCGGGTTTGGCACGGGGATGGCCGACAGCAGCGCCTGGGTATAGGGGTGCTGCGGCTGCGCATACAGGGTGGCGGTATCGGCCAGTTCGACTGCACGGCCCAGGTACATGACCATGATGCGCTGGCTGATGTGCTTGACCACCGCCAGATCGTGCGCGATGAACACCAGCGCCAGCCCCATCTGGGCTTGCAGGTCTTGCAGCAAGTTGATGATTTGCGCCTGAATGGACACGTCCAGCGCCGACACCGGCTCGTCGCAAATCACCAGCTTGGGCTCCAGAATGAGGGCGCGCGCAATGCCGATGCGTTGGCACTGCCCGCCCGAAAACTCGTGCGGATAGCGATTAATTTGCTGCTCGGTCAGGCCCACGCGCGCCATCATGGCGCGCACGCGGCGCAGCACCTCGGGGGTGTCCAACTCGGGGTGGTGGGTGCGTAGCGGCTCGGCAATGATGCGGCCTACCGTCATGCGCGGATCCAGCGAGGCCAGTGGGTCTTGAAAAATCATTTGCACGCTGCGGCGCAACTGTTGCCACTGCGCCGCTGGGGCGCCGCGCATGTCCTGCCCTTGCCAAGTGATGCGCCCCGCCTGCGAGGGAATCAGGTTGAGCATGGCGCGCGCCAGCGTGGATTTGCCGCAACCCGACTCGCCCACCACGCCCAGGGTTTGGCCGGGCAGCACGTCAAACGAGATGCCGTCCACGGCTCGGAGCAAGCGGGGGCGGCTCCAGGGCCAGGTGCCGGGCAACGCGAACTGCACCTTCAGGTCGCGCACGCTGAGCAAAGGGGCTGCACTCACAGTGCCTCCTCTTGGGTCAGCGCTGCCGCAGCCACTTGGGCCGGGCTTTTGTGGCAGGCGCGCCAGCCGTTGCCGGGCCGCGCCACCAAGGCGGGGCGGTCGCTATGGCAGCGCGCCTCAGCTAGGCTGCAACGCTCGCAAAACGGGCAACCAGGCGGCAAATGCGCCATGTTGGGCGGCGCGCCGGGTATGGCGGTGAGGCGCTGGCCCTGGTCTTCCAGGCGCGGCACCGCATGCAGCAGGCCCAAGGTGTAGGGGTGGCTGGGCCGTTCGAACACCGAGTCGGCACTACCCTGCTCCATCACCCGCCCGCCGTACAGCACCATCACTTCGTCACACAGGCCGGCCACCACGCCCAGGTCATGGGTAATCATCACAATCGCCGTGCCATGGGTGCGTTGCAACTCGCGCATCAAGGCCATGATTTGCGCCTGCACCGTCACATCCAGCGCGGTGGTGGGCTCGTCGGCAATCAGCACGTCGGGCTGGCACAGCAAGGCCATGGCAATCATCACGCGCTGGCGCATGCCGCCCGAGAATTCGTGCGGATACAGGCCCACACGGCGCGCGGCATCAGGAATTTTCACCGCCTCCAGCGCCTCAATCGCGTGCTTGCGCGCTTGCTGGCGCGTCTGGCCCTGGTGCAACTCCAGCACCTCGGTCATTTGCCGCTCCACCGTTAGATAGGGGTTGAGCGAGGTCATGGGGTCTTGAAAAATCATGGCCACGCGGTTGCCACGAATGCGGTTCAGCGCCGCCTCGGGCAGCGCCAGCAAGTCTTGCCCGTTAAACAGCGCCTGGCCCTCGGCGCGGCCATTGGCCGCCAGCAAGCCCATGAGCGCCAGCACCGACTGGCTTTTGCCCGAGCCGCTCTCGCCCACAATGCCCAGGGTTTGGCCGCGTTCCAACTCAAAGGCCATGCCGTTGACGGCGGTGACCTCGCCATCCGGGGTGTCGAAATGCACCGCTAAGTTGTTGACAGACAAAAGACTCATGGGGTGTGCCAAACAGGTGCGAACCGAACGGCCCAAGGATGCAGCGAAGGAGCAAACAAAGGAGTGGTCACTGGAGGCCTTTAGCGGTCTTTTGGGTCCAGCGCGTCGCGCAGCCCGTCGCCGATGAAATTGAAGCAGTACAGCGCGAGCGACAGCAGCCCGGCGGGAAACAGCAGCAGCCAGGGCGACACCTCCATCACGCTGGCGCCGTCGTGTATCAGCACGCCCCAACTGGTCATGGGCTCCTGAATGCCCAGCCCCAGGAAGGACAACACGGATTCGGTCAGGATCACCCCAGGCACGGTGACCGTGGTGTAGATGACCACCATGCCCAGCAAATTGGGCACGATGTGCCCGGCAATGATGCGTGGTGTGGACACGCCCATGGCACGGGCCGCCTCGATGAACTCTTTAGCGCGTAGCCCCAGGGTCTGGCCGCGCACCACACGCGCCATGTCCATCCACGAAAACGCAGTGATGGTCAGCACCACCAAGTGAAAGTCGCGCCCCAGCAGGGTGACCAGCAAAATCGCAATCAGCAGGTAGGGAATGGCGTACATCATGTCCACCACACGCATCATCAGCGCGTCCACCCGCCCGCCTATAAAGCCCGCCGTGGCGCCCCACACAATGCCCAGCGACACCGAGGCCAGCGTGGCCAGCAAGCCCACGGTGAGCGACACCCGCCCGCCAATGAGGCAGCGCACCAACAGGTCACGCCCGGCGTCGTCGGTGCCCCACCAGTGGCCATTGGCCCAGGTGGGTGGCAGGTTCATGCCGCCCCAGTCGGCGCTGTCAAACGCATGCGGCGACAACCAGGGGCCCACCGCGCAGGCCAGGCCCACCAGCAGCAACACCACCACGCTGGCCCGTGCGGCATGGTTGCGGCCAAAGCGGCGCCGCGCGTCGGCCCACAGGCTGCGGCCCTCAGGCAAGGCGGGCGCCGCGCCCAGCTCGGCCACCAGCGCGTCGTTTTGAAAGGGTTTGAGCAGCTTCAAGAACGGCCTTCAGTAGCGAATCTTGGGGTCCAGCCAGGCATAGGCCAGATCGACCAGCAGGTTGACGCTCACCGCCAGCACGGTAATCAGCACCACCAGGCCCAGCACCAAGGTGTAGTCACGGTTGCCTGCGCCGTTGACGATGAGCCGACCCAGGCCCGGCAGCGAAAACACGGTTTCCGCCACCAGCGCGGCGGTGATGGACGAAATCGCCAGCGGCCCCAGCACCGACACCACCGGCAGCAGGGCCGGTTTGAGCGCATGGCGCAGCACCACCACGCGCCGGGGCAGGCCCTTGGCGCGTGCGGTGCGTATGAAGTTGCTGTGCAGCACCTCGATCAGGCTGCCGCGCATGACGCGGCCAATCGTGGCCACGTTGATGAAGCTGAGCAAGGCCACCGGCAGCACCAGGTAGCGCGGCTCAAAATCGTTCCAGCCTCCGGCGGGCAGCCAATGCAGGCCGATGGCAAACACCAGGATCAGCACCGGCCCGATGACGAAGCTGGGCACCACGCTGCCGATGTTGCTCACCAGCATCAAGGCGTGGTCAAAGCGGCTGTTTTGCCGCAGCGCCGCGCCTATGCCCACCGCCACGCCAATAAACACCGACAGCAGCATGGACACGCCGCCAATGGCCAGCGACACCGGCAGCGCCTTGGCCACCAGCTCGTTCACCGACCAGTCGGCATAGCGGAACGAGGCACCCAGGTCGCCGTGCAGCAAGTTGTTCAGGTAGTACAGGTATTGCTGCCACAGCGGCTTGTCCAGGTGGTACTTGGCCTGCAAATTGGCCAGCACCGCCGCCGACACATTGCGCTCGTTGTCAAACGGCCCGCCGGGCGTGGCATGCAGCAACAGGTAGCACACGGTAATCACCGCCAGCACGGTGGGCAGGGTCACCAGCAGGCGGCGCAGGGTGTAGGTCCACATAAGGGGATCCGGCGGATCGGCGTGCGCGCGTCAGTGCTTGATGATGTACAGGTCTTTGCTGCGGTAGCGGTCTTGCAGGTTTTCCAGCGAATAGCCGCCCACATAGGGCTTGACCAGTCGCGGCAGCGAATACTGCAGCAGCGGGATGATGGGATAGTCGTCCATGATGAGGCGCGAGGCCTGGTTGAGCAGGGCTTTGCGTTTGGCCGGGTCGCTTTGCTTCAGGCCTTCTTCGATCAGGGCCTCGGCCTTGCGGTTGCAGTTGAAGTTGTTGTTCTGATCCGAGTCGCAGCGGATCAGGGCCAGGAAGCTGGTGGCGTCGTTGTAGTCGGCCAGCCAGCCGTTGCGCGCCATCTGGAACGTGCCGTCGTGACGCTTTTTCAGCAGCACCTTGAACTCCATGCTCTCGGTCTCAATGTCCAGGCCCAGCTTGCTCTTCCATTCCGAGGCGGCAAACACCGCCATTTTCTTGTGGTACTCGCTGGTGTTGTAAGAAAAAACAAACTTGGCGCCCGGCTTGACGCCAGCCTCGGCCAGCAGCTTTTTGGCCTCGGCCACGCGGCGCTCCATGGGCCAGGCGGCCCAGTCGTAGGGCTGCACGTCCATGCCGTCCAGCCCTTTGATGCCAATGTCGTAGGCCGGGGCCTGGCCGTCGGCCGTGACCTTTTGCGCCAGGATGTCGCGGTCTATCACCATGGACAGGGCCTTGCGCACACGCACGTCTTTGAAAACCGGCGACTGGGTCTGGAACGAGTAATAGCGCAGGCCCAGAATCAGCATGTTGCGGATGTCTTTCGGGTATTGCGCTTTGTATTTTTCATAGGTGCTGGGGGGCAATTGCAGCACCCATTCGTTCTGGCCCGATTCGTACAGCTTCACGTCGGCATAGCCGTCTTCTATGGGCAGGTGGGTGACCCGGGTGAGTTGCACATTGGCCGCGTCCCAGTACTGCGGGTTCTTCTCGATCACGATGCGGTTGTTGACCTCCCACTCCTTGAGCACGTAGGCGCCGTTGCCCACCATCTTGCCGGGCTTGGTCCAGTCTTTGCCGTACTTTTCCACCGTGGCCTTGTGGACGGGCCCCAGGTTGTTGTTGCTCATGAGCGCAGGCAAAAAGGGCACGGGGTACGGGGTTTTGACTTCCAGCGTGAGCTTGTCCAGCGCCTTGACGCCGATTTCGCTCACAGGCTTGGCGCCCTTGGCGGCGTCGGCGCCGTTGAGCAAAAAGGTGCCAAAGGTGGCGGCGTAGGTGGAGGCGGTCTTGGGGTCTATAAAGCGGCGAATGCCATACACCACATCGTCAGCGGTGATTGGGTCGCCGTTGGACCACTTGGCGTTGGCGCGCAGCTTGAACACCCAGGTGGTGGCGTTGGTCTGCTTCCAGCTTTCGGCAACGCCCGGCACGATCTGGCCTGCGGCATCGTTGGCGGTCAGGCCCTCGAACAGCTCACGAATCACGTTGTGCGCGCCCACCGATTCGCCCAGGGCCGGGTCCAGGGTTTCGGGCTCGGAGCCGTCGTTGCGAATCAGGGTTTGCGTCGGGTGCAGTTGCACGCCGGGCGGAATGGTGGCGGCTTGCGCGCCGCCCAAGGCCAGCAGCGCCAGGACAGGGCATAGCAATCGTTGCAACACGGCTTTCATCAAAGGCTCCTCGTTGTTCATGTGGCAGGTGACGCAGCAAGGCGGTTGCACGCAACAACTGGGCCATGCCCGCATCAAGCCGCCATTGTCGCGCAGTGGGCGGCCGGGTTCGGCAACGCGCCCGCTGCGGGCTTATACCGACGCCCGAAAAACATGCGCAAAGCTGCGGCTCACCTCTAATACCTCGGGATGGCTTTTGAGCAGCACGCGCTGGCGTCCGGTGTCGTCGCGCTGCACAGCGGCAACGGCAGAGACGTTGACGATGGTGGAGCGGTGGATTTGCCAGAACTGCTGCTCATCGAGTTGGCAAATCAGCTCTTTGATGGGCGTGCGGATCAGGGCCTCCTGGTCGGCCAGTTGCACCCGCGTGTATTTTTCGTCAGAGCGAAAAAACAGCACCTCGTTGACATCCACCAAGCGGGTGGTGCTGCCGCTGGTGCATTGCAACCAACGCAAGCGGGGGTTGGTCGCGGGGGGTTGTAGCTGCCGTTGCAGCGCCTGTAGGGTGCGCGTGAGCGCGTCTGGCACCCGCTCGCCGGGGGCCTGGCGCAAGCGCTCGCGCAGGCGCGCCACGGTGCGGTCTAGACGCGCTTTTTCCACCGGTTTGAGCAGGTAGTCCACCGCGCCATGCTCGAAGGCGGTGACGGCGTATTCGTCATAGGCGGTCACAAACACCAACTCGCCCTGCCAGCCGGGCAAGTCCACGATATCGCGTGCCGCTTCAATGCCGGTTAAGCCAGGCATACGAATATCCAAAAACACCAGATCAGGCCGCAGTTCGTCGGCCAGGCGCACCGCCTCCAGGCCGTCGCGGGCCAGGCCGACAATTTGAAGGTCGGGCCAACTCTGTGCCAACCGGGCCTGCAACTGCTCGCGCAGCAGGCGCTCGTCGTCGGCAATCAGGGCGCGCGTCATGCGCTGGCACCGGGCTGGCGCGCCTGGGTTTGGTAGGGCACGACCACCCGGGCCAGTGTGCCGCCCGCCGCTGGTGACGAGAGCGACAAGCGCCCCACCCCCGGATACAGCAGCGCCAGCCGGTGTCGAATGTTGTCCAGACCCAGACCGGTGCCGCTGCTGGTAGCCGTTGGCGAGAGCGGGGTCGGCAGGCCCAGGCCCGTGTCTTGCACATCGACTTGCAGCAGGCCATCGACGATTTCAGCGCGCACACGGACCCGCCCGCCGTCGGGCTTGGGCTCAATGCCGTGCTTGATGGCGTTTTCTACCAAGGTCTGCAACACCAAGGGCGGAAAGACCGCCGAATGCAGGCCAGCAGGCACGTCGATGTCAAACTCGAGCCGGTCTTCGATACGCATTTTCAAGAGCGCCAGGTAGCTGCGGATGAGCGCCACTTCTTGCCCCAAGGTAGAGGACTCCTGGCGCATTTGGGGCAGCGCGGCGCGCAAGTAGGCGATGAGGGTTTTTTGCATCACCGAGGCGCGCGGCGGGTCGGTCTCTATCAGGTAGTCCACCGCCGCCAGGGTATTGAACAAAAAGTGGGGCTCGATTTGCGCTTGCAAGAGCTTGAGCCGCGCCTGTACCACCTGGCGCTCCAGGGCCTCGCGCTCCACGCTGTCATTGGCTACGCGCAATTTGGCGTCGGCCTCGGCGCTTTTGCGCATGATGACTTTGGCCGCAATCAAGTAGGCGAACAAGGCCAGTAGCAGGGCCGAGGCCAAGTCGTGCACCCACCCGCCCAGGGTGTGGCGCACCGCCGCGGGCAAGTCGGGCGTTTCCTCGTCTTCTGTGTCTTCCTGGCTGGAGTTGGGAGCCACGGGCTCGCCCGACTGGGCCTCGCTCGCGCTGGGCACGGCAGGGGCCGACGCCAGGGGTGCGACCGCACCGGGCACGGCAGGGGCCGCTGCGGAAGGCCCCGGCGACGGGCTGCTGGCCGCTGGCGTGGCGCCGCTGCTTGCAGGCAGGGCTGGCGCGGCCGCGCGGCGCTTGCCGCACAACACAATGCCCTTGTCGCCGCCGATGCGCAGCTCCTCCGACTCGCAAGTGCTGGCCGCAGCGGGCTCGCTACGATTGGTTTCTGATTTTTTGACCACCACCACCTTGACCTTGGGTGGCTTGTCGTGCGCCAGGTTCAAGACCTCGGAAATCCAGGAGCCGAATAGCATGGCAATCAAGCCCAGTGCCAGCATGCGCCACCAAGACAGCGACGCGGCCCAATTGGACAGCAACGTGTTCAAGCGGCGCAGCCAGCCCAGCCAGTCGCGCGCAGGCGAAGCAGGGGTATCCGTTGGGGGGGTGTTGGTCGCCATATTCAGCTCACAGCTTAACGCGAGCGGGGGCAGTGGCTTGGCGTGCCACCACTTGGGCTGGCGCGTCGCGGTGCGCCACCACGGTCACACGCGGCAACTCCACCTGGCACAGGGGTGCGGCTTGCAGCGGCACATAGGCCGAGGCCACGCTGGTCAGCAGGCCCAGCGCCAGCACGGGGCTGACGATTAAGGCCACGGTCTTGGGATGGTTGAGCAGTGCATTCATGGGGTAACTCCTGGGTGGATGGGTGGGTGAATGCCTGCACTGTAAAAAGCCGCGCCGCGCTTGGCACCCCCTTTGCGACTGGCGGTGGGCAGCGCGCGATAAACGGTTGTTGGCGCCGATAGTTGGTGCGTGGCGGCGCCCAAACCGGTGGCGCGGGCGCCTAAAAAGAACCTAAAACCCGCCCAAGGGAGCAGCACCCGGGTGTACCGACCCTAGTGCACCAGCGCCACCGACTTCACCTGCGCCCAAGCGACCGCACCCGCTTGCAGCTTCAACTCGGCGAGTGCCTTGTGCGTCACACGCGCCAGCAGCAGCGCGCTGCCGCAGCGCAGCCGCAGCAGGGCTTGCGAGGGGTGGGTATCCGCATGCACCGACTCGATCACGCAGCGCAGGTGGTTTTGGATGCTGGTGGCCTGCGGCTGCGCCAGCGCCAAGCTCACGTCGCGCGCCAGCACGCGCAGCCGCACCGGGCTGCCCACGGCCAAGCCGCTGTCGCGCAGCCACAACTGGCCACCCTCAAAAGCCACGCAGGCCAGATGCCACTGCGTATCCCGCTGGCTGATATGGCCTTGCAACAAGGCGCCCACGTCTTCGCCCAACAGCACCGGGCTGGCGGGCGAGGCCAGCACCTCGGCCACCGGCCCTACGGCCTGGACGCGGCCCTGCTCCAACACCACGAGGGTGTGCGCCAAGCGCGCCATTTCGTCAGGCGAGTGGGTGACGTAGATCATGGTCAGGCGCAGCTCGTCGCGCAGCCGCTCCAGCCACGGCAGGATGTCGTCGCGGCGTCTTAAGTCCAAAGCGGCCAAGGGCTCGTCCAGCAACAGCAGCTTGGGACGGGTGGCCAGCGCACGCGCAATGGCGACGCGCTGGCGCTCGCCGCCCGAGAGTTGATCGACGCGGCGCGCCAGCAAGGCGCCAATGCCCAAGAGATCAATCGCTGCATCCAGCGCCTGCGCGGCCTGTGGCGCCGGGTTGCGCGCCAAGCCATAGCGCAAATTGCCGCGCACGTCCAGATGCGCAAACAGGCTGGGCTCCTGAAACACATAGCCCAGGGGCCGCTGCCAGGTGGGCTTGAAAAGGCCCTGCGCGTCGTCTTGCCAGCATTCGCCCGCCATGCACACCCGGCCTTTGCAGGCCCGCTCCAGCCCGGCCACGCCGCGCAGCACGCTGGTCTTGCCCGAGCCCGAGGGGCCAAATAGCACGGTAATGGCGCCCGGCGCGGGCACAAAGTCCACCGCCAGTGCAAAGCCAGGGCGCTGCCAGTGGAGCTGGATGCGATCCGGCTCGCCGCTCACGGCAGCCACCGCGTGTGCCTGCGGTTGAGCGCCGACAAAGCCCACAGCACGGCAAAGGAAAACACCAGCATGCACGCCGCCAGCGCATGTGCTGGCGCGTACGCCATGGCTTCCACATGGCTGTAAATCTGGGTGGAAACGACCTGGGTTTGGCCGGGCAGGTTGCCACCAATCATCAGCACCACGCCGAACTCGCCCACGGTGTGGGCAAAGCTCAGCACGGCCGCCGTCACCAAACCGGGGCGGGCCAGAGGCAAGGCCACGGTAAAAAACGCATCCAGTGGCCGCGCGCGCAAAGTCGCGGCCACTTCCATGGGCCGCGTGCCCATGCTGGCAAAAGCGTGCTGCAAGGGCTGCACCGCAAACGGCAGCGAAAACAGCACCGAGCCCAATAGCAGCCCGGCAAAGCTAAACGACAAGGTGCCCCAGCCCAGCGCCAGCGTGAGCCGCCCCAGCGGCCCGTGCGGCCCCATCGCCAACAACAAATAAAAGCCCAGCACGGTAGGCGGTAGCACCAAGGGCAGCGTAACCAGGGCGCTCACTGGCGCGCGCCAGGCCGAGCGCGTGTGCGCCAGCCACCAAGCCAGCGGCGTGGCCAGCAGCAAGAGCACCAGCGTGGTCAGGCTGGCCAATTGCAGGCTCAAGCCGATGGCCTGCCAGTCTTGCGCCGTTAAAGGCAAAGTGGCCATAAGCGTCACGGCGGCGGCAGCTCGTAGCCGAAGCGGAGCAAGATGGTGCGTGCCGCCTCGCTGCGCAAATAGGCCAGCAAGGCCTGGGCGGCGGGCGTGTCTTGGCCGGGCTTGAGCAGCACAGCGTCTTGCTGCAAAGGCTCATGCCATTCGGCAGGTACCAGCCAGTACGAGCCGCTGCCCCCATTGGCGCGCACCTGCGAGAGGGCCACAAAACCCAGCTCCGCATTGCCCGTTGCGACAAACTGGTAGGCCTGCGCGATGTTTTCGCCCTGCACCAGTTTGGCGCGCCAGTGCGCCAGCACGCCCAGCCGCTGCAACACCTCCAGTGCCGCCGCACCGTAGGGCGCGAGTTTGGGGTCGGCCAGCGCCAGGTGCGCAAAGTTGCCGCTGCGCAGCACCGCGCCTTGCGCGTCCACCACGCCGGGCTGGCTGCTCCACAGCACCAAACGGCCCCGCGCATAGGTAAAGCGCGAGCCCACTACACCCAGGCCCTCTTGTTCCAGCCGGGCCGGGGTTTGCGCATCTGCCGCCAGCAGCACATGAAAAGGAGCACCGTTTTTGATCTGCGCGTAAAACTTGCCGGTTGAACCGACCGACAGGAGCACGGTGTGGCCGCTGCTGCGCTCGAAGGCGGCGGCAATGGCCTGCATGGGCGCGGCAAAGTTAGCCGCCACGGCCACCTGCACGCGCTCGGCCTGCGCGGCCCAGCCACTGGCGGCGAGCAGCAGGCCGATGACGGCACGTCTGCAAAAAAGCTGGCTTTTCAAGGCATGTTCTCCTGGCCCTATCTGGGCAGCGCGGCAGTGTAGAGCCCCTAGCTTCTACGGCGCCAGCACCTGCACCGCCCTACACCGCCCACACGCGCGGCCGCAGCGCAGGCATGGCCCAAAGGGTGGCACGCCAGGTGGCCCAAACCTGTTTGAACAAGTCCATCATGGGCTCGGTTAAGGGTGCCAGGGCGCGCAGGGCAAGCACCTGGGGGTGGGGTGCAGTGACGGCGGCGCTGGCTTGCAGGGCATGCGCGTCTATCACCGCACGGGCCGCGTCCACCGCTGCCTCGCGGCGCTGGCGTGGCAAGGCGCTGCCGCTGGCAAACAGCATCAGGCCTAAGCAGGCGTGGCCGTTCAGGCCCAGCGGGCTGTGCAGCAAGCGCTGGTCGCTGGCGGCAATGCGGCCACGCTCTTGCCATACGCCGCACAGCTCCAGGTGTTGCAACAAGCTGCCCTGCACAAAGGGGCGCTGTGCCTGCGGCAGGCCCAGCGCGCTCACGTCCCAGGCCATCAGCTCGGCACTGGGGGCCAGTTGCAGCACGAGCCGGTTTTCGGCCACGCAACCGCTGTAGGCCAGGGTTTCCAGCGGCAGCCACTCCAGGCGCGCGCCGTCTGCCAACACCGCGTGGCAAGTTTGCTGGGCGCGCTCACCCAGCGAGCGGTAAAAGCGCGTGGCGCCGGGTGTACTGACCAGGGCGTGCGCGCCGCTGGCCACCTGCACCTGCATAGCCAGGGTGTCGCCGCCGACCAGACCACCCGGGGGGTGCACCAGCACGTTGTGGCATACCGCGTCGCCCTCGGGGTACAGGCTTTGCAGCACACGCAAAGGGCCGTCGTGCCGGTGCTGTACCACGGTGCGGCCCTGGCGCGTGCTGTAGTCCAGCGCCAGCCGGGCGTGCCAACTCATGCGGCAGGCGCGTGCCAAAAGCCCTGGTGCAAGGCGGCGATTTCGGCCTCCACCTCGGGCACCGGGCCTGTCACACGCATGGGCTTTTGGCCACGCGCAAACACGTCCCTACACGGCAAGTCCAGAGTGGGGTTGTCTGGCGCGTTGCCAGTGAGTTGCAGCAGGCGCGCCTCGCTCAAGCCATAAACCAGTTGGCCGATGTGCGCCCAGTATTGGGTGCCCGCGCACATGGCGCAGGGCTCTACCGTGGTAACCAAGGTGCAGGCCCAAAGGTAGTCGGGCGCATAGCGCGCGGCGGCGGCGCGCGCCAGGGTGGCCTCGGCATGGTTCACGGTGTCGATATTGCCCTGCTCAGCCAGCACGGTCTCGCCATCGGGCGCCAGCAGCAGGGCGCCAAAGGGGTGATGCCCCAGGTCTCGGGCGCTTTGCGCCACGGCGTTGGCGCGTCGCAGGTGACGCAGCACCTGCGCCTCGGAGAGTGTGGGCGGCTGCGGGGCCTCAATGGGCATTCGAGCCCCGATGCGCCCAGGCGGTGGTGTGATGCTCCAGCAGGCTAAAAAGCTCGTACATCAGCATGGCCATGGCACCCACCACCACCAAGCCCGCAAAGGCCAGGCCCATTTGCATGGCCGAGCCCGCCGAGATGAGCAGGTAGCCAATGCCCTCGTTGGCAGCCGTCATCTCCGACACCGTGGTGCCGACAAAGGCCAGGGTGATGGCAACTTTGAGCGAGGCATAAAAGTACGGCATGGAGCGCGGCAGCCCAATTTTGACCAGCACGTCCCAGCGCCGCGCGCCCAGCACGCGCAACACGTCTTCCAACTCAGGCTCTAGCGTGGCCAAGCCGGTGGCGATGTTCACCATGATGGGAAAGAAGGAGATCAAAAACGCTGTGAGTATGGCCGGGCCTGCGCCAATGCCGAACCACACCACCAAAATGGGCACAAACGCGGCCTTGGGCAGGGCGTTAAAAGCGGTCATGAGCGGGTACATGGCTGCATAGGCCAGGCGCGAACTGCCCACCACAAAGCCCAGCAGCACGCCCACGCCGATGGCCAAACCAAAGCCTGCCATGGTGACCCAAAAGGTGCGCCAAGCGTGGCCCGCAATCAGGCCCCGGTACTCCACCATCTGGCTCACGATGCGCGCCGGGCTGGGGAAGATGAACTCGGAGATTTGAAAACCGCTGCAAAGGCCCTGCCACAGCAGCAGCACCAACACCAGCAGCACCCAGGGCGACGCGCGTTCGATCAAACGGGCGTTCATGCGGCGGCTCCGGCGTGTTGGCGCTGCGCGCCGATGTGGCCGCGCAACTCGTGCACGATGTCGCTAAAGCCTTTGGTGTAGGTCAGCTCCAGGTCGCGCGGACGTGGCAGGTCGATCTCGCGGCGCAGCACGAAGCGGCCCGGGCTTTTGCTCATCACATACACCGTGTCGGCCAGAAAAACCGACTCGCGCAGGTCGTGCGTAACCAAAATGACGTTGAAGCGCTGCTCGGTCCACAGGTCGCGCAAGATGCACCACAACTCCTCGCGCGTGAAGGCGTCGAGTGCGCCAAAGGGTTCGTCCAGCAGCAGCATTTGCGGCTCGTGAATGAGGGCGCGGCAGATGCTGGCGCGCTGTTGCATGCCACCTGAGAGTTGCCAGGGAAACTTGTCTTCGTACCCGGCCAAACCCACCGTGCGCAACAACTGGCGTGCCCGTTCTTCGTACTGAGGCCGCTCGGACTTGAAGCGCGAGCGGTAGGGTTCGACGATTTCCAGCGGCAGCAGCACGTTGTCCAACGTGGTGCGCCAAGGCAGCAGGGAAGACGCCTGAAACGCCATGCCCGATATTTTGAGCGGGCCCGTGACTGGCACCCCAGCGACCCGAATCTGCCCGCGCGAGGGCATTTTCAAGCCGGTGGTGAGCTTCATAAAGGTGGACTTGCCGCAGCCCGACGGCCCCACGATGGCGATGAATTCACCGCGCTGGACTTGCAGCGAAATGTCTTCCACCGCAAACTGCCCCTGGGCCAGTAGCTCGGCGTTGTAGGCCAGCCAAACGTGGTCGAAATCGACAAACGGGGCATCCATGGCGCCACCCATCACTTGGGCAGTACGTTCAGTTCCGCCGCCGTGGGCAGATAGGCCGCCGTCCAGACTGCGTCGGGGTTGACGCGGGTCTTGGTGCCGTAAGCGTCTGACACCTGCGAGGCCATCAGGCTCAGGCGCGGCCCCTTGACTTGGCCAAAGCCTTCGGCGCGCGCATCGGCACTGTTGATGACGGTGTCAATCGCCAGCTTGAGGCGGCGCACTTCCAAATCGGAGTTGATGATGCCGTCGCGCGCTTTCACCACTTCAATCGCCTGCGTGGGCTGGGCAATCACGTCTTTCACACCCTTGGCAAAGGCTTTTAGAAACGCCTTCACCGCCTCCGGGTTTTCTTTGAGCAACTTGGGTGAGGCAATCACGGCATTGCCGTACAGCTTGACGCCATAGTCCGGGTAAGGCAGCACGGTCACGTCGCTGGCCTTGACGCCGCGCGCCTCCAGGTTCAGCAGCGAGGTGAAGGTAAAGCCGGTGATGGCGTCAATGTCGCCGCGCGCCAGCATGGTTTCGCGCAAGCTCGGATCCATGGCCGTCCATTGCACAGCGCCCACGCCGTTGGCTTTGGCAAAGATGGGGAAGGCACGGCGACCGGCGTCAAACACCGGTGCGCCCAGCTTTTTGCCGGTAAGGTCTGCCGGGGTTTTGATGCCCGACTTCTTTAGCGCCATGACCGAGGCGGGCGTGTTGTTGTACACCATCATCACCGCCACCGGCTTGTTGGGCGCGTCCGGGTTGTTGGCATGGAACTCCATCAGCGCAGCCATATCGGCAAAACCAATGTCATAGCTGCCCGAGGCCACGCGCGTGACCGTGCCGCCCGAGCCATTGCCCGCGTCCACGCTGACATCCAGCCCCGCCGCTTTGAAATAGCCCTTGGCCAACGGCACCAAAAACAGCGCTGCCGGGCCTTCAAAACGCCAGTCCAGCTGAAACTTCAGCGGCACCGCCGTTTGCGCCTGGGCCAGACCGAACACGCCAGCAGCGGCCACAGCCAGTGCCGATTGAATAAAACCGCGTTTGTGCATGAAAACTCCGTCAAAAATTTACGAAGGGGCTGCAAGCAATAACAGTGCCCGCAGCCCCGGCTAAGCCTTAGTGTACGCAGGCAGGCCTGTCCAAAGGGTGGTGGTTGGCGCCAAGCGGCAAAGACAAAAATTAGCCCCTCTCCCAAGCGCCCGTTGATCCAGACCTACCCCAAGGTTTACCCGAACAGGGTCTTCCCTGAACGCGCAGCGTTTGTACCTGCTTTTTCTCATAAAGCGACACTTCAGGCGCATTGACGCCGATCAATACACCCGCCCGCTTTCTACACTCACGCAGCATTTTTCCATCAGCTCAACAGGAGACTAAGCAATGAGCGTCAACTTTCAAATCAACGGCAAGGCGGTAGCAGCCCAGGCCGAACCCGATACCCCGCTGCTGTGGGTGATACGCGACGAACTGGGCTTGACAGGCACCAAATTTGGCTGCGGCGCGGCGCTGTGCGGCGCTTGCACGGTGCATGTGAACGGCCAAGCTGTGCGTTCGTGCCAAACCCTGTTATCCAGCGTGTCGGGCAACAAGGTGGCCACCATAGAAAGCTTGGGGCTAGACAACAAGCACCCCTTGCAGGTGGCCTGGATCAAACACGACGTGCCGCAATGCGGCTACTGCCAGTCGGGCCAGTTGATGAGCGCGGCAGCCCTGCTGGCCACCAATAAAAACCCCAGCGACGCCGATATTGATGCCGCGATGAGCGGCAACATCTGCCGTTGCGGCACCTATTCCCGCATCAAGGCCGCGATTAAAGACGCCGCCGCGACCATGCGTAACGCCTAAAAGGAGAACCGATCATGCGCACATCCGTTCGTACCGGCGCCTCGCGCCGCGACTTCCTCAAAACCTCGGCTATCGCTGGCTCAGGCCTGCTGCTGGGCGTGGTATTGCCTGGCACCCAAATGGCGGCGCAGGCCGCAGGCACGGTGTACACCCCCAATGCTTGGGTACACATTGCTGATGACAACACCATCACCCTGATCTCAGCCCGCTCCGAAATGGGCCAAGGCGTGTACACCTCCATGCCCATGCTGGTGGCCGAAGAGCTCAACGTCAGCCTGGATCAGATCAAGGTTGCCATCGCGCCACCCGGCGCGGTATATGTAAATGCCTTGCTGGGCGCGCAAATTACCGGCGGCTCGACCTCGGTGCGTGACGGCTGGGAAAAGCTGCGTCTCGGCGGCGCCCAGGTGCGCGAAATGCTGCTAACCGCCGCCGCCGCACGCTGGAAAGAAGACCGCGCCAGCCTGAAGGCCGAAAACGGCTGGGTACTGGCCGCGAGTGGCAAAAAGGCCAGCTATGGCGAGTTGGCCGAGGCCGCCGCCAAAGTGCCGGTGCCAGAGAAGCCGCCCATCAAAGACCCGAAAGACTTCCGCATCGTGGGCAAGGCCACGCGTCGCCTGGACACCCCAGCCAAAGTGAACGGTACGGCGGAATACGGTATCGACGTGAAGCTGCCCGGCATGGTCTATGCCAGCATCGAGCAATGCCCGGTTATCGGCGGCAAGGTGCGTAGCTTTGACGCGAGCAAGGCCAAAACCCTGCCCGGCGTGATTGACGTGGTACAGGTCAGCGACGGCGTGGCCGTGGTGGCCGACAGCTACTGGCACGCCAAAAAGGCGCGCGAAGCCGTGGTGGTGAGCTGGGACGAAGGCCCGGTGGCCACGCTGGATCACAAAACCATTTTGGCTGCCAACCGCGCCGCGCTTGCGACTGGCAAGGTGCTACCTATACAAAAACCGGTAGGCGACGTGGCTGCGGCCATGAAAACCGCCGCCAAAACCGTGAGCGCCGAATACATCAGCCCCATGCAGGCGCATGCGCCGCTGGAGCCGATGAACTTCACCGCCCACTTCAAAGACGGCAAGTGCTTGCTGATAGGCCCCACGCAATTCCAGCAAGGCGCACAAGGCGCGGTGGCCGCAGTACTGGGCATCAAACCCGAAGACATTACGCTGCAAACCACCTTCTTGGGTGGCGGTTTCGGGCGGCGTCTGGAGTTGGACTTCATCACCCAGGCGGCGCAGATTTCCAAGGCCGTGGGCAAGCCGGTCAAGCTGTTGTGGAGCCGCGAGGACGACATGACGCACGACTTCTACCGCCCCATGGGCGTGAACCAGTTGCAAGCCGGTCTGGACGCCAGCGGCAAGCCGGTGGCGCTGAGCTTCAAGGTGGTGTCGCAGTCCATTACCCAGCGCGCCTTTGGCCTGCCTAAGGATGTGTTGGATCCGTTCATGGCCGAGGCCTCGGTCGCGGCCTATGAAATCCCCAACACCCAGCACGACTTGGTGATCCACGACACTGGCTTTCGCGTCGGTTACTGGCGCGCAGTGAGCCACAACATGAACGCTTTTGCCAATGAGAGCTTCATTGACGAACTGGCCCATGCCGCAGGTAAAGACCCCTACCAGTACCGCCTAGACCTGCTCAAGGCCAAGCCGCGCTTTGCCAACGTGCTCAAGCTGGCGGCGGAAAAAGCGGGCTGGGGCCAAGCGCTGGCGAAGGGTCGGGCACGCGGCATCTCGCTCATGGAAGGCTACGACACCTACATGGCGCAAGTGGCCGAGGTGTCGGTGAAAGACGGCGAAGTGACGGTGCACAAGGTCACTGTGGCTGCCGACCTGGGCCGCATGGTCAACCCGGACACAGTGCAGGCACAAATCCAGTCCAGCATTGCGTTTGGCATGGCCGCCGGTTTGATGCAGGAAATCACCATGGACAAGGGCCGTGTGCAGCAGACCAACTTCCACAACTTCCCGGTGGTGCGTATGAACCATGCGCCCGCGATTGACATCGTGCTGGTCAATAGCACCGAGAAGCCCGGCGGTATCGGCGAACCCGCCACCGCGTTGGTGGTGCCCGCCATTGCCAATGCGGTGTTTGCCGCCACCGGCAAGCGCGTGCGCAAGCTGCCCATGACGCCTGAGGCGATCAAGACCGCGTAAGGCCCACGCGCTCCTTGATCCGTTCGCCGCGCTACTGCGGTGCTACCCCAGGCTCTGGGGCTGGCACCCAGGCGCGGCGAACGCATGGAGGGGCAGTCGGGTGGGTGCTGGGCTGGCCCGGTGTGACGGTGCCTAGCCCCGCTAACAGATTGCGTACCAGGCTTCGGTGCGGAAGCCGTGGCGGGCTTAGGCGCCAGCGACAGCCACGCCCTTTACCCCAGCCTAGCTGGCTTCAACTCTTGACAATCACCGCACAAGCTAAACGGGGCCCGGAATTGCCGGTCGGTTGGGTTTTAAAGTCGTCCGCGTCGCGGTGCACGATCAGGCCACGACCCACCACATCGGCCGGGCCACTACCCACACTCAGGCCGCTCAGGCGCACATCAATACGCGCCACGCCCTGGGCATCGGCCTTTAAGCTGGGCAAATCACCCGCATGGTGAGCCGCTTGGTCATGCGCGCCGTGAGCCGTACCCGCCGGGTTGAAATGCCCGCCAGCACTCATGCCGTCACCGCTGGAGCAATCCCCTTTGTCGTGGATATGAAAGCCGTGCTCGGCATTGGGCTTGAGACCCCGCACCTCACCCCGCAGCACCACCGCATCCCCCATCTGGGTGAAGCGCAGCTCACCGCTGGTGGTGTTGCCCTTGGTCGGCGCAAGTTGTGCCAGGGCGCCGGGGCCGCTAGAAAAGCTCGCGCAAGCCGCAACCAAGCTGACCAGCGCCAAGGGTAGGTACACATGCTTCATCAATATCTCCGGTTAGTGGGGCTATCAGCCCCGAGGGGTTAAGGGCCGCTCAGCCCAGAACAGTCGAGGTTAATGCAGCGGCAAAGGCACTGCAAACCAGGGCTTACCAGCGGAAAGGCGCTGCTCCCACCAACCCTTCTGCTTCAAGTTCAAACTCACCCGCACGGGGACAGATCGCAGGCCGCGACAGCGGACAAGCTCTGTCCCCAGATACACACGCTGGCGCGAAGCAAAGCGCTTATCGCCCCCGCCCTGTTCGTCGGCGAGCAGCGCAGGCTCAGGCGGATCAAGAGGCGCGGCTTGTTTGAGCCCGTAGGGCGAGTTTGCCGCGCCTCCCGCCTGAGCGGAGCAGCGCAGCGTACCGGCGCGGCACGCGCCGGGCGACGAACCGGGCTCGCCTTTCTTTGGCTTACTTTTCTTTGGCGAGACAAAGAAAAGTGAGGCCCACCCGGCAAGGGCAAAGTAGGCATGAGGGGGGCTAGCGGCAGCGGGGGAGACCCGTGTGCGAATGGGGACAGAGCTACGCGCCCTTGGCGCTTCGATCTGTCCCCGGGCTGGTTTTTTTGCGCGCCAACAACCACCCATTGGGGGACAGATCGCAGGCCGCGACAGCGGACAAGCTCTG
>Ga0136644_10001100_pt1 | contig 21466 bp, 19 predicted proteins | sample C_130820_EF_Meta_FD_94780 | JGI IMG/M metagenome (GOLD analysis project Ga0136644, IMG submission 94780) | Freshwater microbial communities from Lake Croche, Canada to study carbon cycling - C_130820_EF_MetaG (v2) (version 2) | ecosystem: Environmental > Aquatic > Freshwater > Lake | place... | reverse complement strand
GTTGGTGTTGGTGTTGGCGTTGGTGTTGGTGTTGGTGTTGGTGTTGGTGTTGGTGTTGGCGTTGGCGTTGGCGTTGGCGTTGGCGTTGGCGTTGGTGTTGGAGTTGGCGTTGGTGTTGGTGTTGGAGTTGGTGTTGGTGTTGGGGTTGGTATTGGTGGTTGATATCCTCCATCTGATATTGACCAAGCATATGTCCCTGTTAAGGTGTTACGAGCTGTTTGTGCTGCAGATGTAGTGTATGGAATTCCGTGTGCTCCTAATTGAACTCCGGTCTTTACGTTCTGAGCTGCCCAACCAATTAAAGCTAAATTATAATTATCAGAAGAAAATCCTGAACCAAATAACATATAAGCCATACTTGTAACACTCGTTACATTCCAACTACTAATATTTTGATTAAATGCAGTTGCTAAAAAAAACATATAATTCATATATATAACAGCTTTAGTTGTCCATGTCAACGCACCTCCTCCATTATTAAATGCAGTTGCACCACCAAACATACTATTCATACCTGTCACTTTAGAAACATCCCAACTACTAATGTTTTGATTAAATGCAGATGCATTATTAAACATATTAATCATACTTGTAACAGATGTAGTTGTCCATGTTAATGGTGTTACACCTCCTCCATTATTAAATACAGTTGCACCATTAAACACACCACCCATATCTGTCACTTTAGAAACATCCCAACTACTAATATTTTGATTAAATGCAGCTGCACGTTGAAATATACCAGAAATATTTGTAACAGATGTAGTTGTCCATGTTAATGGTGCAACACCTCCTCCATTATTAAATGCAGTTGCAGAATCAAACATAAGGCTCATATCTGTCACTTTAGAAACATCCCAACTACTAATATTTTGATTGAAAATACTTGCACCTTGAAACATATAAGCCGTACTTGTAACAGTGGAAGGTAATGAAGATGGTACTGATTTCAAGATATTTGCACCACGAAACGCACCAAGTAAAGAAGTCAATCCACTATAATTTCCAAAACTAGTACATTGTGTCAAATATGTTTGACCCCAACTACTACTAGTATTACCAAATTGAATAGCAGTGCCCCCGGTAAAAGTAATTTGAGCTGTATATGTTCCGCCAGCTGTATATGTATGTGATAGTGTTGGATTTGTTGTTATTTTTCCATCACCCCAATCAATACTATAAGTAGGTGATGTTCCTGTAATAGGTAATGGTCCTATTGTAATACTACCAGTTGGCAAACTAAATACTAAAGTTAGTGGTGTTGGCGTTGGTGTTGGGGTTGGTGTTGGCGTTGGCGTTGGCGTTGGAGTTGGTGTTGGCGTCGGTGTTGGGGTTGGGGTTGGTGTTGGCGTTGGTGTTGGAGTTGGTGTTGGCGTTGGCGTTGGAGTTGGTCCTAGAGGTAAATAAAATATAGTTCCATTTCCGGTTGTTCCACCAATATCTGTAACTCCGTAAAAATTATTATCTAAAACTATTGGACAAGATGGATTTATACCATTTGCCGTAGTAGAAAAATTGTACAATACCTTGTAATTTGTTCCATCAAGATTCATAGAAAACAAATTTCCGTATGGTGGACTACTAGCAAAATACATAGTACAGATTCCATACAATAAACCATTATAATAAGAAAAAGCACTTGCAAAAGTTTCACCAATAGCAAAATTATGTAGACGAGTAATATTTGAACCATCTGGATTTATAGAAAAAATAGTCCCTTTATTACTCACACCTCCTGTAGAAGTTGTTCCATAAAAAATTCCATTAACAACACATATCTGTGAATATGGATTAGCTCCATAAATACTAGTATTATCAAAACTATATAATACGTTTAGTGACCCACCCGTATCTACAGACACAAGTGTTCCACAATTTTTAGTTCCAAAGTAATTTGTTAAACCATATAGCTTTCCATTATACACAGTTATTAAATTGTACATATTTGCTAAATTACACGTATTTGAAGTATAATTTGTGAAGTCTTTATTAATTGAAAAAAATCCTCCTGAATTTGCTCCTCCTGTACGATTCGCACCGCATACTACATTTCCTATTACCTGTACAGAATTGGGATTATACGATACACTTGAGCTTGGTATTAGAAAAGTTCTTACTATTGGAGAATTTATATTTGTTACGTCAATTGAAAATAAAGTTCCATAACTGCTACCTCCAGGACATGTACAACCATATAGCACATTATTACTTAGTATCATTGCAGATGGATACTTTCCATCATTCCCTCCTGTAAAAGAATACAAAACAACTAAAGTAGAAGGATTTAAACTTTTGTTAATTGCAGTAACAGAACCGTAATTATTTGCACCTCCACTGTTATATGCTTGATAAAGCGTGCCTATTCCATCATAACATAATGCAACTGGATATATACCGCTTATTGATGAATAAACTACAAGGTTCGACATATATATACATACAATAATATTAAAACTCTATATACAAAAATTCTGATAAGAATAAAATAATATTATTATATTTTAGACTTTACTCCAAGTGTTATGATTGAAAGGGGAAACCAATATATCATTTATTTTAGATTTCCAATATTCTAATTTTTTATCCATTTCAATATCTTCAAGAGACTCTGGATAAAGTTTCATATTTTTCATCATTTCTTCTTCTTGTGAAGTAATTTGAGGTTTATTTCCATAACAATTTACACCAAACTGAACATTTTGGTTTGCAATATATCCTCCATTTACACCTGTGCGACCACAGTCATTTTCATGTCCTTTTATTTTTTGTAAGGTATCAAACGTGTTTTTTTGTGTTGGAAAAAGTGCCATTTGACCATCTGACCATCCATAATTACACCATTCACCTCCTTTATTATATGACTTTTCAATTTCATCATAAGTTGCTAATCTAGCTCCATAAGCTTTACATAAAGTTTTCGCATCATCATAATTATAATAGTTTCCGGGGATATTAAAAACTTGTTCACCACCATACTTTACGTCTTTATTATCATCAGCAGAGTTCACATCAGAAGAGTTTATTTTTGAAAGATAATCATGTATACTATCAACATTGTTATCATTTTTTAAGTTTGTATTTCTATTTACTACAATATCTAACTCGGGTTTTGGTTTAAATAAATTCTTTATAGAAGCAACTATATCAATACTAAAAAAGTATTGAAGAATATTAAATAATATTAGAACAACAAAAACCGATATAATAATAAATATTAAAATAGATGTTGAACCATCTGTTCCTGAGTTATTACTATAAGTTGTATAGTTATTACTTGAAGGTTTTCCTAAAGATACAAAAATAATAACATATGCTAATACTACTATAATTAATATTATAAATATACCCGGATTCATTAAAATACCATTTATATAATCATACATAGTTTGAGGTTCTATCGTTGAACTTGTTTGTGCATCCATATATATTATTCAATTGTTTTTTTTCTATAAAAAAGGCAATAAGCTTTTGGTGTAATTAATTCCTTCAAATTAGTTACTTCTGTAATTATAGTGTCATTAAAATGATACCATTTACCGTTTGCATTTTTTATAAATGCGGTATAATGACCCCCATTTACATTTCCACTATGGTTGCAAATTCCATACAAGTCATAAATAAAGCTTTCTTTTTTATAACCAATTATATAACTTGATAAATCTAAATCTTCTAAAGGAAATGTTAAAAGAACTTGAGTTTTTTGATTTCGATAGTTAAAACGTTTAATGTCAATTACTAAAACAGAAGGCATACTCCAGTAACTTATTTTTTTTTGAACATCTTGTTTTTTATTTGTATTTTCATTAAACCAAGAATTTTCGCCTTCTAATATTTCGCCATTAACATATAAATCAAAACAGTCTATTAAGCTAGGACTTTTATTATTTTCAGGTAAAGATAAATTTATCATAAAGTATGGTTCAGGTGAAACGCTTAATACTTCACCTGTTTCTAAAGATATAAGTTGAGATACGTGGATTCCATAAAAAAGATTCCATATTTCAGAATATTCTTTTGCAAACATTTTTTTTACCATTTCAAAACATTTGACTGCCATTTTATCAGTTTCATTGAATACGTCACCACTAATATTCATATTTACTTCTCTAGACAGACTTGTGTGAAAACAATCTACTAAAAATAAAAGAAATTCAGGTAAATCATTTTGAGAAAATCCTGTAAATATATCAACACCTTTAATATGTGCAATTTGTTGTATTGTTTTTATAAATTTTCCTGGAGATACTACACAGTTTTCACTCCACATAAGTGTTCTCAAATTATCCCACTCAATTAAAAGAACTGACTCATGTTTATTTTTAAGTTTTTTTTTATAGTTATTATTATTCAAAAAATTATTTAACTCATATGTATGTGATAATACTTGAATACATGAATTTACAAAACACGTATTTCCTAAGTTAGCTAACCCAGTCAAGCCTTTATTTTTGTAGTTCTCAAAATTCATGTCAATTAAATTATTATAGGAATTTACATTTAAACAGATTTATAAAAGAATATTTAATAAGTATATATGTCTTATAATAGAAATATTTCTACATTTTCATTATCAACAGATCAAAGATTTTTACTAAATTTGTATATTAATTTTTATAATCAGACAAATAGACAAATTGATGTATTGTATAGTATACAAAATGAAATTATGAATAACATAAATGAAGTTATTAGTATAGGTAATTCAAATACTCATAACAGAAACAACTATAGACAAAATAGTAGACAAAACAATAGACAACCACAAAATAGTAATAATAATAACTCTACCAACTTTCCAAACATTCAAGAAAGACGCTTTTATGTATTAGATAGAGACTTACAATCAATTAATAATTCATACTATACAACAAATAGAAGACCAAATCCCTTATTAAATTTTATGCGTGAATTTTATGAAAATGTTCCTATTCTCCCAACACAGAGTCAAATAAATAATGCAACTAGAACTATTAATTTTTCAACTATAGAAAATCCTAGTAATAATACTTGTCCTATAACTTTAGAAATGTTTGATAATAATAGTTCAGTAACACAAATTTTACATTGTGGTCATATTTTTAATACAAGTAGTATTAACTCGTGGTTCAGCTCAAATGTTAGATGTCCTGTTTGCAGATATGATATAAGAAATTATACTCCTTCAAGTATTAGTCAAACAGAAGAGATACCAACTCCTACTATAAATGTTACTACAAATAGCACATCGTCTACAAATTCACACGCAAATTCACCTACAAATTCAAGTAATATACCAACTAGCAGACAAAATAATAACTTACTAAATAGATCTATTGGATATGAAGAAAATAGATATATAAATAGAAATAGAACTATTCCGGTAAATAACAATCAGAATAATACAAGTAATATAAATAATACAAGTAATATAAGTAATACAAGTAACTTGACAAATACATTATCGAATATAACAGAAAATATTTTATCTGACTTATTTAATCCAAATAGTTTAGAAAATTTATTTTCTTTTGATCCATCTTATAATACCTTTTTTTTTGACTCGTCAAATAATCAAATCATTTTTGAAGGTTTTTTGAGAAGAAATAATAATTGAAATAGTTTAAAAATTTATTGATATTTTAGTTTAAAATTAGTAAATATGATTAAAAAACCTAAAGAAGATAGAGAATTAGAAAGTGAGAAAAAAACAGATAATCTTTCACAAATAAAACCATATTTTATTTACATAAATAGAAGTTGTAACATATATATTTTTTGGATATTGATTCATTATATTTCTGCAAATATGTATGCTAAATATTGTACGCCATTAACGTTATCAGGTTTTGTTATGTCTCCTTTTTTAGTATCATCAACACATTGTAAAGCTTTTAAATGGATGATTCTACATGGATCAAGTACATTAGAATCAATGTGGATCATATTAGGAACTTGGATATGCAGCAAAATTATTATTAATATATAAATTTAAAGACAACAATATATATTTATACATAATGCAAGAGATGCAACAACCAAAAAGACACAGGTTTTCATGGTCTATGGCTGAAGTAAATAGACTTCATAACGAATACGAAATAAAAGAATTGAATGTTCAACAAATTGCTACTTTACATAGTAGATCTATATACGCTATTTTGTATAAACTTAGTGATGAAAAATTAATTGATGAAAAATGGCAAAATGTTAGAGGTTTTTCTTTTTTTCCTGTTGAAAACACTTTTAATAGTATTAACTTGAAATCTATTGACTATGAATGTTCTGTTTCTGACAGTGAAGACGATGAGGAAACACAAAATAACTATAGTGAAGATGAAGAATACTACTTAGAAGAAGATGATGACGAAGATGATGATTATGAGTCTGATGAAGACATTGATGATGAAAATGTAAATGATAAAATTTCTTTTTTGCAAAAACAAATAAATAGTATCAAAAGTTTTTTATACAGTAACTTTCACTCAAAACCTATTACTGAAAAAAATAATTTAATTTTTGAAGCATCTCTTTAAAATAAATATTTTTAATAATTAAAAAAATTGACTTTTAAAACACAATAAAAACAAATGCATATAACTTCATACTCTAAATGAACTTTTCAAATGAACAAAAAATTGCATTTAATAAATATATTCAGAGAGAGAATATATTTATTACTGGACCAGGTGGAACTGGAAAATCAACTTTAATTAAAGAAATACAACTTGATGCTACAAAAAGAGGGTTTAATATACAAGTTTGTGCATTAACAGGTTGTGCTGCTGTATTACTTCAATGCAAAGCAAAAACTATTCATTCTTGGAGCGGAATTGGACTAGGAAATGGACCTATTTATTCAACTATGAAAAAAGTATCTGGTAATAGATACAAAAAAAAGATATGGAAAGAAATCGATATTTTGATAATTGATGAAGTAAGTATGATGTCTCAAAAATTATTTGAGTTACTAGATTCAATCGGTAAAGAAATAAGAAAAAATAATAAACCTTTTGGAGGAATTCAAGTTATCTTTTTAGGGGACTTTTATCAGTTACCGCCTGTTGGTGATAAAGATGATCCAGATACAACAAGATATTGTTTTGAAAGTATTTTGTGGAATAGAACATTTGAAATGGAAAATATTGTACAACTAAAAAAAATATTTAGACAAACAGATGAAACATATACAAAAATATTAAACCAACTGAGAGAAGGGCGAATTAAACAAAGTAGTAATAAAATACTATTAGGATTAGTGGGAAAAAAAATAAATGCAGACACAGTCATTCTTCCAACAAAATTATTTCCAACAAGAAATAAAGTTGATGCTATTAACAACTATGAAATGGATAAACTAGGTACAGAAGAAGTTGAATATAAGTTAAAATATATGAGAAGTATTCCTTTTACAGAAAATAACTTTCCATCTGTTTCAGTTACACCAGAAAAAATAGAAAATGAACTTAGTAGCATTCATAGTAACTTGATTTGTAATGATACAGTCAAATTAAAAATTGGTGCACAAGTAATGTGTATTGTAAATATCGAAGTACCTGATGGGGAAATGATATGTAATGGAAGCCAAGGTATTATTATTAAGTTTAGTTCTTCAAAGTTACCTGTGGTTAAGTTTACAAATGGTATAGAAATGGAAATGAAGTATCATACATGGCAAAGTGAAATTATACCAGGGATAGGTGTAACACAAATTCCATTAATACTTGCATGGGCGCTAACTATTCACAAATCTCAAGGTGCAACTATGGACACTGCTGAAATAGATGTTGGTAGTGGTATTTTTGAGTGTGGACAAACATATGTAGCATTATCTCGTGTAAAAAGTTTGGAAGGATTATATTTGTCGTCATTTGATCCAAATAAAATTTTGATAAATAAAAAAGTACGAAAATTTTACGATGAACTGAATAGTTACGAAGTGAATAAAGACTTTCAAAAATTTGCAAGTAAAACAGAAGAAATCAATTTTGATTATTTCAAGTATATTGATAAATAAACATGTACTAAAAATTTTATAAAATCCAATTTAATGTTTTCTGCTCTTTTTGTTCTTTCTTCTCTTTTTGACTTCTCTTTTTTTTACTCTTTTTTTTACTCTTTTTTTTCCTCCCATTTGCCTTATCAAATTTATATCTCATCTACTTTCTAATATTTGTTCAATTGCTTTTTACACCTTTTCTCACTTAAAACGCCGAATATAAATATATAAAATATTATATAAATATAAATATAAATATAAATATAAATAAATATGGGAAAGTATTCAGATTATAATATTATACCTATTGGAGATAACTGCACTATTTCAATAATATTACAAGAACTTAATTTAAGAAAACAAAGTTATCCGTTTGATTGGGTTACTAATATAGAACAATTATATGATACTAATATTATTTATAATATTAAAATTATTAGTGAAGTAAAATCATCCGATAATATAGATGATATAGTTAAAAAATATATTGGCGACGCATTTGATACTGATAATAAAATTAATAGTATTAATAATATTTGGTTCCCTCACGATAGTCAAAATATAAATGATATTTTTGAAAAATATAAAAGAAGATTTATTAGATTGAAAGAAGATTTAAATAAAAAAAATATGTATATATTATTAACAAGACATTATTATATTGAAAAGTCTATCTTTGAAAAAATATTACAGCAATTATTAAGTTACAATATCGATTCCATAATTTTGTTTATAAGTGGGATAAATCATATGTATTTTGATAATATTCATTATTCCAATGTTATATTTAAATATGTTGAATATGATATTTCACAGTTTTATAATTTTGATTATACTACATTTCGTCCAAATATTAAGACATTTTTATCTGAATTTTTATTATAAATATTTTGCATTTGAAGTGTTAAAAGATGTAAAGAATTTTGTAAGAATTTGATTCCCTTCTTTTTGATTATTTGTTTCTCTCAAGAAATCATCAAATAGTAATGTTTTTATTTCTTTATTTTTCATTGTTTCCAACTTATCCTCAAATTTTTCTGGTTCAACTGTTTTACGTAATATTTGAACTTCATTTTTGAATTTGGATATTTTAGATCTTTTATTTTGCATATCCCATATTTTTTCAAGAACAAGTGCAAATACTTGTTGAACAGGTTTCATAATCTGGTTTGTAATATAAAATGAATAATCTATCTTCAAGTTATTTTCTTTTATGAAACTAGGTGTTTCTATTTTATCTCCTTGAAGAGCCTTTTTATTTGGATGATGAATATACACAAATGGTATTCTATCACCCGGTCCTGGTTTATTTCCTGGATCTCTTGATGTTATTCTATCTGCAAGAACTTTATGTGCAATTTGTTGGGGATTTTTGTATCCAGAACGCAAAGACTTTGTTATAATTAGTTTGTCAACCGGATATTTTTCTTCAACTATATTTTTTAAACATGATTTCAAAAACTCTGTAGCTTTTTTGATATCTTGCTGTTTCATTAAAATATCAATAATTCCCCCATAAATATCTTTTACAATCGGAGCATTATCTCTTCGTTTCAAAACAATTCCCATCTCTTTACGTTTACATTTTTCTGGATCAGTTTCATAAAGCATACCTACATAACGCTTTTTTGAAAGAAGACAAAATGGCATAAATGTTTTTTCATATTCCAAGTCATGCGGTCCCTTTAAAAAGCTTGATGCTAAATGACCTGCTTCTTGGGCTAACTCAATTGTAATTTCTAATGCCTTTTTCCCTCTAATTTTCTCTCCTTCAGGTGTTTCTAGATTAAAAGTGAAGAATACAGAATCCGTATTATGAACAATCATATTTCCAATTCCAGCTGCAAAATGATGATTGTCTGTTGTCAAGTCATATACGTAACCAGAGTATTGTATTTCTTCTTTATCTGTTATTAATATTTCATTACTATTCTTGTATCCATATGTAGAAATATAATACCTGTTTTTTACATCTGACTTAGATAATTCATAATAAATTCCTTTTGACTGAATTTCTGCACAAATTTTTGCTATTTTTAAATGACCATTATCTTTTAAGTCAACGATTTGAATATGTGGAATTGTTTTTTTTATATAATTTGAATAAATACCATTTGGTATATTGTTATGTAATAATTTTTCTCCTATATAAACGTCATTTGGAGAAATTTCATCTCCATTTTCAAGAAGTAATGAATGATCGTCTGTAACATCTACTATTGCTGTTTTTGTTGAAACACGTATCATTTTTTTATGAGGTGCTAGAGTGTGACGTATTACTCGGTGTATTCTAGTCCAACCTTTATCACTCCAAGTTAGAACATTATTTAACTCACAAAATTCCTTTTCTTGTTTTCCTGGTTCTAAACATTTTACCCATTTACTACCATACTTTTGTTGTAATGAGTCAATCGTACAAACATCAAATACTCCATTTACTTTTACATATACAGGCGTGTAACTAGCAACACTATCTCCATATATGTATTCTGCTTTTGTTAAAACAGGGCCGTACTTTGATGTATCACATATACGATTTCCATATGTTTCTTCAATCATTCTTTTTGCATATGTTAATAACAGTCTACCTGTTGCGGTAGTTGATGCAGCAATATCTTTATCATAAAACGTGCTTGTTTTCGCACCACATTGACCATAAAGTGAGTTTGCTGTTACTTTATATCCAAGCTGTCTTTTATCTAATACATTTTTCATAAATTCGTCTGTTTGTAAAGGTATTAACTTTCTAGTTGTTTTTCTAGCTAACAAAAGTTCTTCTAAAATAGAAGGCATAATTGCACGAGTATTGTCTGGAAACTGTGCAAATCTACAAATTTTATATCCACATTTTATTTTTTCAGCTGCAGCTGAAGGAGTTTTCCTTACATACTTGAATGTGTCATATGTAATATTCACATATTCATATTTAGGTAAGTTATCATAAATAAAATTTCCTTCGTCGTCTGTTTCACCTGTTTCCGCAATTAATTCATTTTTCAAATTATATTCTCTTGTCCATACTTTACTGTCATGTGACAAATTTTCACTCATCATGGAAGATGGATACAAAGATGCATAGTCAACACAAGCAACTGGATTATCTAAATACAAATCGCATTTTGGATCTAAAACAATCGCACCTTCATACCCATCATTATCCTCAGATTTTTCTATAACAGGCATCAATGTTCTTTTTTCTCTACATTTTTTTGCAACGTAACTAGTAAGTTTAATTCCTTGTCCCCTCAAAATTAAGTAACTAATTGGAACACTACAAATTTTAGCCATTTCAATAAATCCTGTTAAAACATCAGCTTTATTCAATAAATAATGAACCAAGTTGCAATCCTGAATACAATATTTTGCAATGATCGCACGATCATCAGCACTTCCATTTGTCATTTGAAATATATCTTTTGGTGTTACGTCATCCTTCGCTAAACACCATCTTATTTTTTTCGTCATATCTGGTTTAATAGTTCCAGAAACACAAAAACTATTTTTTTCCTTATCAACAGACAAAACTGAAAATTTAGCACCATCACAATAATAGTCTGTCGTATGACCAATTTCTTCAAAATGTATAAAACTACCTGTAAGTAAACCCGTTAAATTTGAACTTTGAACAATAGTAGTATCTTGTTTTGTTCCATTTTCAAATGACTTAACGTAATCGCCAATAAAATGACCAGCAACATAGTCTAACTTATATGATGTTAAATTTTCTTCACGACGAAAATAGTTGTATAAGTCAATTTGAATCCTTCCATTCATTTTAATATATTTTAAATCATGTTGACCGCTTGCAATTTGAATACTAGTTTCCTCCATTTTATATATTCCTTTTTCTTGATCGTAATTTGCACAAATTTCATTTTTATTTTTTGATAACTTTAAAAAGTCCAAAAGACAGTTGTTTTCATCTGCACGATTGAACATAAAAGCATAATCAAATCCAAATATATTATACCCAATAATAATATCAGGATTTTCTTTTTGAATTATTTTTGTCCAAGCAAGTAAAACATCTCTTTCATTAGAATACGTCTCTATTAGAGAATTTTCTACTGCAACTTTTCCACATGTATTCAATACAATACAATGGTTCAAATAAGGTTCCTTTTCTCCATATTTCGTGAATGTTGAACCTATAAATGTTACTTTATCACCTTCCAATGGAGGGAATACTTTAGACAATGACCTATTCAACTCTAATAATTTCGTTTCTCTCAAAACGGTTTTATCACATAGTACATTTACAATTGTAGTATTTTTTATTGTGTTTTTAGATTTTGTTTTTGTATTATTATAGTCAAATACCGCTTCATCTTCTTCGGCATTTATATTTTCAAATAACTCCTCAATTGTCATTTGACTATCAAGAGTATCCTTTTTATTTTCGACTATTATGTAAGTTAGCCATTTTTCTGTCAAAATTTTTACTTCCTCTTCACTTTTTGGAACTAAATTTTTTTTTGGATAAACTAAGTCAATTGATATGTATTTTTCTTCTATATTATATCCGAATGCTTTTAAAATAATTTGTCTTAGTGCTTTATCACACATATCTATGTTTAAATCATGTATTTTTTCCAAATATTCAATAATATTAGTTGCTAGTTTTTTATAACTTTTTACAGGAACAGGGAAATCACCATGACTACTACTAGCTTCAATATCAAAACTGCATATTTTATATGGCACACGAGTTTCATTTTCATTTAAAGGAATAATATCTTTTTGATCAATAATAAATTCATGAATGCAGTTTGTCTCTTTCAGTACGTTAACTTGAATCGTTTTCTTTTTTGGTAGTGCAATCCAACCAGATGGACTTATATTTTTTATATGAAAGAATCTTAAAATGGGAGGAATATTGGATTCATATAAGTATGTTTGTGTTCCTGCATATGATAATCCATTTTCTAGAAGTTTACGGTCTGAATTATACCATAAATTTTTTACTTTGTTAAAGCATTGTTGATTATTGAATTGAAAGACAATAAACTTATGTTCTTTCCCTCCATCAAATCCATATAGTTTTTTTCTTTTGATAAGCTTACAGTCGCAAATAGAATTTTCATAATAGTTTCCTATTTTTCGTTTAATCCATTTCAAAAATTCTTCCTTTGTGTACGAAGACCAGTTATCTTCTACTTTTACATAAAAGAAGGGTTTGAAATTTTCTACAACGATCGAACATGACTCACCTTGTTCATTAATTCCAAACATTTGAATTAAAAACTCATTTATGTCTTTTTTGGGACCACTATCGTCATCACTACCATTATTATCATTTGATTTTTTATTATATACATTGAAATCATAAAGTCTAAAGGTATACTCCATTTTATTCGTTTTTATAATAGTATAAAAACGAATTTTTAAATTCAATTTTTATTAGATTTTTAAAATAATAAAATAACTATAGTAACTATAGTAACTATAATAAAATTTTTCATTCTAAAATAATTAAAAATTGATCCAAATAATTATAAAAAAATTTAAATAAAAAGAACGATCCGAAAAATGTATGAAGAATTAGTAATCGTCGCATATATTTTAACTACAATTGGATATTGTATCGAAATACTTTATTTATTAACGTATGGCGATGATAAGCATACGAATATATGTTTATGGACTTCAAATGGAATGGCATATGTATTAGCATTATTGTATTGTTATGAAAATCAATATATTTATATAATGTATTTCTTTATTGTTCAAACGGTCTTATGTTTTATTTGTTTAACAATAAATATGTACTACGCGTGTATTACAAAAGAAAGTACCCAAAGATTTATTGTTCAAGAAACAATGCCACAGTTACATGAGAATTATAATAAAAGTGCTTTTGAAATAGAAGAAGGTGGAGAAAAAAAAATGATATCAAACCCTATACATACGAAATATACTTTTACACCTTTTCTCATTTAAAATACGCGTTGCTCTAAAACGCCATTTTTTGTGAAAAAAAGTAATTGCAAAAATTATTCATTTATTTCGTATACATTTGTTATATAATCTTGATCATGAAACCAACACTCATCTGTCTCTGCTGTAATTAAATATTTTTTATTATTAATTTCGATTACACTTGTTGGGTCACATATATTTTTTGAATTATATGGTTGTTCAATATCAAAATGAGATATTCTTGGCAATTTATCATTATCAAAATAAACAACCCATTTAAAGATATCGTGTTTCAAAATACTATCTTGTATATATGTTCTATGACCAAACCCATAATATTCATTCTCATTTAATTTATATCCAGGCGTTCCACCTCTATATTCATAATTATAATTATTTTCATCATCATCAACATCTATTTTTGTAATATTACCGGTTTCTACATCAAAAGTATATAACATAAATGGTTTTATATAATGTATAAAATATAAAATATTGTTATGACTTATGAAAGAAATATTTTTACCTGAAATATTAATTTTTGTATATTTTTTATTTTCATAGTCAATTAAAAACATATCGTTTAAATAATTGTCTAAAACATATATTTTATTATTATATTCAAAACATCTTGGGTCTTCACCTTTAAAAGTAGTATCATTGTCTTCAGTTATATCAAAATTTTCGTCTAGTATTATTTTTTTTATAACTCTTTCTACTCCATAATGTCTTCTTCCAAAACCAATAATTAGATTATTGTACTTTATTAATGAATAAAAAATAGAGTGGTTTGTTGTATTAATTCTTTTTATATATGAAAATTTCATACTATATAATAATATATATATTATATAATATGGACGTTTTACACAATTGAAGATTTCAAATTGCTCCCCATTTTTATTGTTATAATTCTTCATAACAACTATAACACATTTCATCTTCATTCTCATTACCCCAAACATCCAACATATCACAAAAATTATTACACTTTTTACATTTAAATTGTCTTTTTTTTTCCATCTGTCCCACATTATCACCACCACTTAAAGTGTTTCCATCATCATTATTATCAAATAATATACCATTAATTACATTTACTATCATAATATTACATATCTCTCTTTCTTTGAATTTATCCTGAAAATTAACATAAATATCTTCATTTTCACATTCTTCGCATTTAATATGTTGATTAAATATATTCATATATTTAATAGATTTTGCAAGTCCTCTTACAGCACAACTCAATATATCAGTAATATTATCAACCCAAATCTTATTTTGATTTTTAATTAACTTAGTTAATGCCTTTTCCAATACATCTTCTAGAGAAGATGAAAAACTTAATCCAAAATTATCTCTTCCTGTATAATCCATATACGTCCAATCATCTATATTGTTGTCTTCTATTAAAATTGGAAGTTCGTTCTTGAAATCATCGCATAATCTTTTATATTCTTCATTATTTTCATATAAAAATTTATTATGTGAATAACCTTGTTTAAATAATTTTTGATTATCTAAAAAATCCTGTTCATATAAAATCTTACAGGTTTTAGTTAATTGCTCCATTATTAAATAATAATACTAATTATCTTTATACTTTATTTAATGCGGTTTTAAATCTTCAAAAGTATAAATGAGAAAAGGTGTAAAAATAAGTATCAACTTATTTGATAAACTATTATTTAAAAATATAAATTAAAAAATATATAAAGAGTAGAATGTATATACAATTATAGTATGAAGCTAAATTATTTTAATGGTCGTGGTCTTGCAGAGGTTAGTCGTATTCTTTTGGCAGTTGCAGGTGTTCAATATGAAGACTTTCGTTATCCATTGACAGTTTTGGACTGGTCTACTTATAAGATGATTCGCGAAGAATTTAATCAGGATAAATCTGAAGATAAGTTATGGAGATCATTGAATAAGGTTCCATTTTTAGATGTAGATGGAGAAGTTGTTTTTCAGTCTAAGAGTATTGAGAGATTTCTTGCAACTAAGTTTGAAATGATGGGTTCGAGTCCTTTGGAAGCTGCTTTTATTGATAGTGTTTGTGAAACTGTACGTGATATGAAGGATATGTATCAAAAGGTTCGTCAGATTCCTGAAGAAAAGAAGGAAGAGATGAATAGAGTTTTTTTCAATGAAACTCTACCAAATGCTCTTGAACCATTGAATCGTATTATTGCTAGTAGACAAACAAATGTAGGATTTGTTGTAGGAGATAAGGTATCTTTAGCTGATATTGTTCTTTATTCCTTTTTAGTAGATTTTTTTGACGATAAAGTTGGTGCACAAAAGTCATATGAAAATTGTTCTGCTCTTGCAGGTGTCGTAAGTAATGTTGGAAATATGGAAAGTGTTAAGAAATGGCTTTCTGAAAGACCACAAACTCCATTTTAAACCCTTGAAGATTTAAAACCGCACCCTTTAAAACTACTTAAAGAAAATTAATAAATTCTTATTTTATACAGAAAGGTGCGGTTTTAAATCTTCAAGGGTGTAAATATAGAAAACTACAAAAACAAATAAATAAAATAACATAAAAAATCATTTATATTATAGTATATAAATGAATTTTGAACCAATAAAAGCAATTGCTTTCTTTGACGGAAAAAAAATAAAAGGAACTGTTTTATTTACAGAAGATTTGAATGATAATGTTGTGTTAATTGATATAAATGTTGTTGGTCTAAAAAAAAATGCGTTACATGGATTTCATGTGCATGAGTCTGGTGACTTGACAAATAATTGTGATAGTATGTGTGCACATTTTAATCCTTATAAAAAAAGTCACGGTTGTCCTGGTACAAAAAATAGACACGTAGGTGACTTGGGAAATTTACAGACAGACTCAAATGGATGTGCAAAGTATAGAATTATTGATGAAATGATAAAACTACGAGGGTCAAAAGCAAATATTATAGGTCGTGGATTAATTATTCATGAAGACCCTGATGACTGTGGACTAGGTAATAATGAAGCTAGTTTAATAAATGGTAATGCAGGTAAACGTATTGCATGCGCGATTATTGGATATTCAAAAGATAATTACTGTTAAAATATTTTACACATTTTATCATTTCAGATGCCCAAGTTATTTAAAGATAAATAAAAGTAATAATTTAGAATGTCATTTATTACTTTTATTTATAAAGTTGGAAAAACTTCTAATACATATTATGGTAAATATTGTGTTAGTTATATATCAGATGATCACGATGGGTTAGATAATGAAGTTAAAAATAGTGTAATAAAAGGATTAAATGAGTATAGAAAACAAAATAATATTCCAAAATTAAAAACAAAAATAATTATAGGGATAATGTCTTTTTCATCAAACAATATTATTCCAACTTATTCAACTAGTAACGAAATAAAATGCTTTGATTTTTATCGCAGTTATGATAATAAAATATACATAAATGGCAAATTGATATAAAATCGGCATTTGAAATAAAAAAAGGTGTAAAAATTATTTTTTCCAATTTTTTCTCCCATATTTACAGTGTTGTTTTTGTGAAAAACCTTTAGGTTTTCTACAGTTAATACTTTTTTTATATTTCATTGACCATTTTCCTCCACGTTTTTTTCGATTTTTTCTTGTTGAACCACCCATTTGTTTTTTAATATTTTTATGTGTTTTGTAATGTGGTTCTTCCATTTTTGTCTCAATCCAATTTGCAAATGATTCAGATGTTCTATCTTTATTTTCAATACTACTATCTTCGTATTCTTCAATGAAATTTGGTGTTTTTTTACTATTTATATAACGCAGAGAAGGAAATCCCATTGGTTCTTTACCAATATTTTTCAAGTCGTTGAATAATTTTTGATTTATTTTTGCAATAACAATATCATTATTATTCAACTGTTGTTCTTTTAACTTTTTTTCAATTTCATCCCATTTTGGTTTGGTTAAGTTACATGGTCCACAGTTGTCCATATATAAAAACAAAAATATGTGTTTTCCTTTACCTACTTGATTATTAAACTCATTTATTTTTTTATCATAATTTTCAATTGTTGGATCTATGTTCATAACTATCATTTTTTCAGTCATATATAAATTATATAGAAAATAAAATACAAATCAATTAATTTTATCGCACTCTAATATATGACAAATATGTTTACTATAATTTCATTAACATTAGTATTTTTAGCAGGAATGTATTTTTGCGTAATAGGTCAAAATACTAAGAATATTAAAGAAAACTTTTCACCTAGTAATGGAATTAGATGTCCTGATATTCTAGTACAAAAAGGGAAAGAATTATATTTGTATAACTCTAAAGTAGCAAAAGTACCAGGTGTAAATCCTGTAAAATTTGAAAATTTAGAAGACTATGTTGAATTTACAGACTGGCAACGTAGTCAAGGGATAAGATGTCCTGTGTTATATTTACAACATACATTTGATACACAAGGAAATTCAATATACAAATTAAGACCTAGTCCAGTTGATTTGCAAGGAGGCCTACCTTCCGTATCTCATATAAATCAGTCAAGACAATCATATAAATCAAGTATGATGGATAGTTCAAATTCAGGTAAAATGTGGCAACCACCAAACCCAACACTATTGATAGACGCTACTAGAAATGACTTGGAATATAATAAAAATTCTGTTCCGTCATTTGACCCTAGTTCTTATTATGTTGGAACAACAACACCATTAGAGAAAATGAATGAAAAAGAACAAGGTTTATTATATAGTGCTAATCCGATGGATGATAACTGGGGGGGTAGAGAATATACACAATCTCTTGTAGATAAAGGATACTATGCAGGAAATGAGGTAAGTATAAGAGTATAAAATAATTATTCTCAGCTATGAAATTATTTTATTCGGTATTATTTTATCGCGAGGATAGTGTAAAAGTATTATTTCATTATCATCATTATAACATTTGAAAGCATAATCATTATAAAATCCTTCATGATATATTTTTATTTCAAAATCAAAATAATTGTTATATATAATATTATACATATTTCTACATAATAAAGGATAATCGTCAGCTAATTCATTTGTATTTATCATGTATGCGTCCTTTAAACATTTATAAATTATTTCATTTTTAGATGTAGCACCCATAAAGCCTTGAAATATAGTTCCGTAAAAAACACTCGAGTTTACAGAAAAAAATGAATAATTTTTTGCAATCTTATTTAAGTCCATTTCTAACATTGCGTCAGAATCAATAAAAACACCTCCTTTCAAATAAATAAAGTAGTATCTAAATAAATCAGCTTTATGTGGTCCACTAGGCATACTATGAAATTTTTCAACAATATTTTCAAATTCATCTATTTTGTTTTCATTAAAAAATTGAATAATTTCTTCATCTGTAAAATGTATATATTCCCATCCAGGCGCCATTAGTAACAAACTATCAACAACATACTTTTCTAGTTTTGTTTTTGATGTTTGTACAATAATTTTTGGTATCATTAATAAGTAATATAAATAAAATTAATTATTAATAAAAACGAATTATTAAGAGTCGATATATTTCATTATAGTGTCTAAAGACTTTTTTACTGAATTTAATTCGTTCAACGTTTTAAAGTCATTTGTATATAAATTTGAGTCTGTTGTTCTAGGATCTATATTTAACATTTTTTTTACCATTAGTAAATTTACATAATCATCTATACTAACAACAATATTTTCATACTTTTGTTTATTTTGATCAATTGCCAATGTGTCTTTCATACTTTTTACTTGATTCTTAATAGTGCTTAAAAAATTATCCATATTGTTTCCTTCCCCCGTAATTTTTGTTGAGTTATCATTATTAGTTAATCCTTCCATAACATTCATATGTAAACTCATTGATTTTATTGCTAAAAAAAGTAAATAACTTATTATTGCAACTATTCCTATTATTTTTAATAAATCATCATTCATTTATATTATACTTTTAGAAAAGTATATAATTAATTTTAACTTTTTAAAAATTTTATAATATTGTTAATAACAGTTTTATTAATTTTACGTGTGTCTCCTTTTGAATTTGTATAAGTTATTTCTTTTAAACAGTTATCGTTTTCATTCAATTTTAAAATAAGATTATTAATTGTTTTAAATTCTTTCATTATTGCAGTTGCACTGACAGAACTAATTCCTGGAATTTGACAAAGCATTATTTCAGAAATATTTTCAGGTGTAATATTTTCTTTCTTTACCTTTTTGACTACATTACAATATTCAACAACACTCTCATTTATATCTGTTTCATTAGTTATAGACTTTGGTTCTTCTTTATTAGAATAAAACGCATTTTTATTGCTTTTATTTATTTTATATGCGATGTTACATATAATCAAAGCAGATTCTTCTGTAGTCATACTTCTTAAAACAGAAAACCCTTTATAATAGTTAAGAGAGAACATTGCAGAATATAACATTGTTTTATCTGACCTATCTTTGAAAACATTAAATTTATTTACATCTCCTTCAATTAAATATATTATGTTATGATTATGGTGTGCTAATCCATTTAATCGAAATGACTGTTCTTCATACCTTCCATCTTTGATGCTACAAGATAAATCATTCAAGCTTTTTCTCTCAATTATTATTTTTTCTTCATTATTACTTGAAATAATGACATCACCTAAAGGTAATGTTTCTACAATTATTACAATATTTTTGTATGTTGGGCTAATTTCTAAATAATGTTTACAAAAATATATTAATTCTTTTTCTCGACTATCAATTCTAATTATCATTAATCATAATGACAACTAGTTATTAAATGATTTTTTAATAATATATTTTACATATTATAATACCAAAGATAAATAGAAGTAAATAATATAATTAAATAAAAAAATAATAAAACATAATTCATAAAACAAGTTATATATTTTTTATTTGTGTCGTTTTTCCAAAAATATTTAATTATAGTAACTATTATGAATGCAACAACTATATTTGGAATATAATGATTTGTATTTTCTACATAACTTTCCAATGCATTTTTTGTTCTTCCAATTATGTCACAAATATCAGGCCCTAAATTTGTATGAATATGTTTATGATGTAGTTCATGAACTCTATTAACATGAAATATTGAATAATTTATATTATGAACAGTTGAATAGAATATTATATAAAAAATGATTATCCATGGATTCAAAAAAGATGTCTTAAAAATATTATACAATAGTGCAAATATACTACCAATTGATATTTCTACTAATATTTGAATAAAGTGTGATAAAAAGTTATTGTTATTATGATGATAATGATGTGCAATTGTAATAATATTTTTATATCTATGTGATTCTTTGTGTAAAAAATATGACAAAAAAAGCATTATAAAAAAAGTTATAAAACCTAGTTTTAAATCTGGATACGATAATATAGTTATTGATATTAATAATAAAGCCCATGACACCATATTTTCTCTCAAAGAGTTAAAGATACTAATATCATTTTTTTCTTTTTCTTGTTGGTTTTCTTTTTTTTGTTGGTTTTCTTTTTTTTCTTTTTCTTGTTGGTTTTCTTTTTTTTCTTTTTCTTGTTGGTTTTCTTTTTCTTCTTTTTCTTGT
>Ga0136644_10001098_pt1 | contig 21470 bp, 18 predicted proteins | sample C_130820_EF_Meta_FD_94780 | JGI IMG/M metagenome (GOLD analysis project Ga0136644, IMG submission 94780) | Freshwater microbial communities from Lake Croche, Canada to study carbon cycling - C_130820_EF_MetaG (v2) (version 2) | ecosystem: Environmental > Aquatic > Freshwater > Lake | place... | reverse complement strand
CCCAAAGACGTATCCCAGAGGTGAGTTTGACGGGAGGAAATTGATCTAAGCGCTAGGGATATGTAGGAAGTTACAAAACATGTTTATTATACCAAGCAAAAAAATATTTCCTCAAAAACACATCATGACCTAGTGTTTTTAGGCCTTAGAAATCACTTCTTGTATTTGATTCAATACATTTTTGTCTTCCATCGTACTAATATCGCCTGGATCCCGATGCTCAGCAATCGCCTGTAATGCCCTTCGCACAATTTTTCCGGAGCGAGTTTTTGGTAAAGCTTCCACAATATAGATACGTGCCGGCCTTGCCACAGGGCCTAACTGCTGATCCACTAGATTCATCAACTCTTTTTCAAAATTACCTTCTAGTTGAATACTTTTTGGTATCGCAAATGCAATGGCAACTTGCCCCTTTAACTCATCAGCAATTCCTACAACAGCTACCTCCGCAATATTGGGATGACTAGAAATACTCTCCTCTATTTCTCGAGTTCCTAATCGATGACCAGCGGTATTAATAACATCATCAGTTCTTCCCAAAATGAAGAAATAACCATCCTCATCTTTAATCCCCCAATCAAAGGTTGAATATACAAGTCGCCCAGCAAAACTTTGCCAGTAAGTACTTACAAATCGCTGATCATTACCCCATACGGTTTGCATGCATCCTGGAGGTAATGGCCCCTCAATCGCTAATAACCCTTTGGAATTTGCGGGTAACTCTTCGCCGGTTACATCATCGAGTAACTTCATGTTGTAACCAAAAACAGGCACTCCAGGGGATCCGAATTTATTTGGCATGTCTTCAATGCCCCGCTGCAATGACAAAATGGGCCAACCGGTTTCTGTTTGCCAGTAATTATCAACAATTGGTTTTTGTATGGCTCCTGAAATCCATTGAGCGGTTGGTTCATCAAGTGGCTCGCCAGCCAAAAAAAACAATTCTAATGAAGATAAATCATATTTATTAATAAATTGTGGGTCTTGTTTTTTTAATACCCGAATCGCCGTAGGTGATGAAAACATGGTTGATACCCGATACTTCTCAACTAAACTCCACCAAATGCCCGGGTCAGGCTTAAGTGGCGTACCTTCAAACATAATGGTTGCCATGCCATGAATGAGGGGTCCATAAATAATATACCCATGTCCCACAACCCAGCCGATATCTGAGGTACAAAACATCGTTTGGCCTGGCTTGGCACAAAAAATATATTCCATACTAGTAGCAAGTGCAACAGCATACCCGCCTGTGTCGCGTTGCACACCTTTGGGTTTTCCTGTAGTTCCTGAGGTATATAGAATGTAAGAGGGATCGGTCGCATTTAACCACTCACAGGAAACCACATCATCCAAATGCTTCTGTCTTTCAACGGCATAATCTAAATCTCGACCAGCAACTGATGCAAAATCACAAAGCCCTCTGGAAACAATCAATACATGCTCAGGTTTGTAGGTTGAAATCTCAATGGCTTCATCCAATAGTGGCTTATATGGCACCACTTTTCCAGCCCTCATACCTGCCTCAGCGGTAATGATGAATTTTGGCTCTGCATCTTCAATTCTGGCAGCTAAGCTATGTGAGGCAAACCCACCAAATACGACTGAATGTATTGCTCCCAAACGCAAAACAGCGAGCATGGCAAAGCAAGCTTGTGCCACCATCGGCATATAAATCAAAACACGGTCGCCCTTGCCGACACCGTAAGATTTTAAAATCCCAGCCATTCGATTAACTTCTGAATACAACTCTTGATAACTATAAGTTTGTTCAGTATTGGTTTCTACTGATACCGCAATCAATGCAGTTTGCTCTGCGCGGTCTTGTAAGTGACGATCTAATGCGTTGTAACAAATACTAGTTTTTCCATCGACAAACCACTTCGCAAATGGCGGAGCAGAATAATCAAGCACTTGGGAAAAAGGTTTTTCCCAATAGATTCTTTTGGCTTGCTCAGCCCAAAAAATTTCAGGTGTCTGAATAGACTGCTGATGTTTTTGAAGGTAATTTCCCATTAAACAACCCCTAATTTATTTACTGTTTGAATTTTTTGGAGTAGATGATTTACTTTGAGTCTTATTATTAGTCGTACTGTTTGACGTGGCAGATTTTGCAGATTTACTCGATGATTTACTACTTACCTCTTTAGATGAGGATGTCTTCGATTGATTGGAAGCGCTCATGACTTTTGCATTATCTTTGGAGTTATAGTTGGCAAGGTTGCTCGGCACTGCAACACATTTCTTTCCTTTACATTTCATCACTACAGGAACGGGCACAAATTCTCGTTCCAAACTTAAACTAGGGTTTTGTGCCAACTCAATCGGTACATTACCTTTATGAGTCTCGTTTCTCGGAATAATAATAGTTGACCCTGAACGGATTTTCATCCCCTTCGGAATTTTATTCACTTCCCGAATTTGTTCCGCATCAGTATTTAAACGACTTGCAACATTGTCAACAGTATCAGTTTTATCTAACCTCACCACCGTCCAACTAGTAAGAGGAGTTTTGTTAATGCTTAAATTTTTCTTGAATATCTCAGCCTTACCATAAGGCAACAAAATCTCTTGATTAAAGCCCGATAAAATAACTGGTCCATAGTAAGACGGATTAAGGGCTAAAAACTGTTCCCGAGTTATTTCTGATAATTGAATTACCTTATCCACGTCAATATCCTGGGTTACTGGAATATTAACGAAATAAGGATGGTTAGCAACGTTAGGTAACTTAAATCCATATTTAGCTGGTTCATCAATAATTCTTTTATATGCCAATAATTTGGGCACATAATTTCTTGTTTCATTTGGCATAGATAAGCTAAAGTAATCCGCCTCTAAGTTGGCTGACTTATTTTTTGCAATTGCTCTACCTACGGACCCTTCCCCCCAGTTATATGCGGCTAAGGCTAAATGCCAATCACCAAACATATCGTATAGCTTTTGTAAATAATCAAGAGCAGCTCTAGTCGACTTGACTATATCTCCGCGCTCATCCCGAAAAATATTCTGATCTAACTTAAAATACTTGCCAGTGGCAGGCATAAATTGCCACATGCCGGAGGCCTTAACCGGAGAAACAGCTTTGGGATTAAACGCACTCTCTACAAAAGGTAACAAAGCCAACTCGCTTGGCATATCTCTTGCTTCAACTTCTTCAATGATATAAAAAAGGTAGGAAGAAGATCTTTCTAATAATCGATCGACATAAGCCGGATTAGACCTCAATTGTCCTACGTGACGATCGATAATAGCTAAATTAGGATCTTGAATATCAAAACCTAATCGAATTCTTTCCCATAAGTCGTCATAAACCTTAACATCTTTTTTTGGTTGGACAATTTCAACAGGCTTTTTAATCGGCTCATTTGTCCAAGCATTAGTCTCGGTATTATTCGTTGCACATCCTGATATAAATAAGGCGCAAAACATCGCCATAAAAATAATTCGCGTCATTTAAAAGCTATCTTTCATTTTTCTAATGGCCGCAAGTACCTCAGGAGGCGAACTAACCTGCCCTTGTGATGCTTGCTGAGCAAATGCCATCATACTAGGTAAATCACATCTCATAAAGGGATTTACTTGTTTCTCTAGACCAATAGTGGTCGGAACTGTAGGCAGATGATTATTTCTTAACTCAGTAGCTCGCTTTGACCAAGCCAATAAATCTGGATTTTTGTCTTCTACTGATAAAGCAAACTTGATATTTGATAAGGTATATTCATGAGCACAACAAACTAAAGTTTCATCAGGTAACTGAGCAAACTTTTTGAGTGATTGGTACATGTCATTTGCACTTCCTTCAAACAATCTGCCGCAGCCTGTTGCAAAAAGTGTATCGCCACAATACAACCTAGGCGTAGGATTAGATATTGACTGGTCTAAAAAGTAGGCCAAATGTGACAGAGTATGACCTGGCACGGCTAGCACCTTAGCAATAACATTAGGAAATAACTCCACTTCATCTTGATCCTCAATCACGCGATCTAAAAATGTAATTCCAGAATGTAAAGGCCCAAATGCAATGACTGGTGTATGGTTAGTTTTATTTGCCCATGCCAATAATTGCTCAGCGCCACCAATATGATCCAGATGGTGGTGGGTAATCAGAATACCTTTTAAAGAAATATTTTCTTTTTCAAATAGCTCAATGATTGGATTAGCATCACCCGGATCTACGACCCAAGCTTGTTGGTTTTGTATGATTGCCCATAAGTAATTATCATTAAATGCGGGAATTTGTTTAAACTGCAGGAGGGTATTTTCCAATTTATCTTTCAAGAAAATTTCTTAATTACAATGATTTGAATCACATACCGATGATACCAAGCACTTCAGAAAATTCCAAATACTCTCAAAATGAATGGGAACAGTGGTTAAAGACTTCTCCAGGTCAGTATGTACTCGCTTGGGAGGATACCCAATTTAGTAAATCCGTTGAGGATGCTTTTGGTTTTGAGGCCTTACAAATTGGTCTTCCACAAATATCCTGTCTCGCAAATAATCGCATTACACACCGTTGGCAAATGTTATTACCAACTCAACCTTTTGATAATGAACAACTGGACCCAAATGTACATATTCTTTGTCAAGGATCAATTTACGACCTCCCTTTTGCGAATGAAAGCTTTGATTTGATCGCATTGCCTCATGTTTTAGAATTCATGGAAAGTCCTCATGAAGCTCTTCGAGAAATTCATCGCATATTAAGACCTGAAGGCCGGATTGTTATTTCTGGATTTAATCCTTATAGTTTGTGGGGGCTGCGCCAATATAGTGGTAGCTTAATTGATCGGCCCTTCCTGCCTAAAGAGGGTCAATTTATTAGTCATCACAGGATAAAAGATTGGTTAAATTTACTCAATTATTCTATCGATCGTGGCAGATTTGGTTGCTATGGAATTCCCATTAAAAATAGCTCGCGATTACATGGTCAAACACTTCTCGATAAAGTGGGGGATCGATGGTGGCCATTTATGGGTTCGGTATTTATGTTGAGCGCCGTAAAAAGAATCCCAGGAACTAAAATGGTGGGACTGATTAAACCAAGTCGTAAAATTCTGCCTACCGCTTTAAAGCCCGTAGCTAGCTCCAGTTCAACCCATGAAAATAAATAAACATTCCGTCATTATTTACACCGATGGAGCCTGTAAAGGTAATCCTGGGCTAGGTGGTTGGGGTGTTGTTTTACGTTCTGGTGATAAAGAAAAACATCTTTATGGTGGGGAAAAAAATACAACCAACAATCGCATGGAAATGACGGCGGTCATTGAAGCTTTAAAAGCCCTCAAATCTTCTTGCCATATTCAACTTTTTACTGACTCTCAATATGTCAATCGAGGTGTCAACGAATGGTTACAAAACTGGAAAAAAGCGGGTTGGAAAACAGCTTCTCGTGCACCTGTGAAAAATGTGGATTTATGGCAGGCAATTGACGAACTTCTGAATGGTCACGAAATAGAGTGGCATTGGGTAAAAGGGCACTCTGGGGATCCCGGAAACGATTTGGCGGATGAACTTGCGAATCGGGGGGCTCTCGAGGCTGGAAATAGTTGATTTTTGACTTTTTAAACACAGGTTTAACATTTTTAGACTTTTTCTAAAAAACTTGTGAGAAAATCACAGGTTAAAAGTTTCGACGCCTTTATTTGTTGTATTTAAGGGTTTTAATAATTAATATAAGATTCGAATTATTGGGGATTCATGAATACATCAGCAAGTAGCCGTTTTTCTTTGAAAAAATCGATTATTTACATCATTGGCTTGGCGTTAATTGCCGTTTTGGGCTATTTTCTCTACTCCTCATTTGTGACTACCAAAAAAAAGCCACCTGAGGTAGTTCAAACCGTTGTTACAACAAAAGCTGCTCAACAAGATTTTCCCGTCATCATCGAAACTTCAGGGAACATTGTTGCAACCAATATTGTTGACATTCGTCCTCAAGTATCAAATGTCATTGCCCAAATTCATATCAAAGATGGTCAAGACATTAAAAAAGGTGATTTACTGTTTACGCTTGACGACAGAGCAGATAAAGCGAACTACGAGAAATTTAAAGCGTTAGCTGAAGATGCAGAGCGTCAATATCAACGTGCTCTTGAGCTTGCAAAACAAAACTTTATTTCTAAAGCAAGCGTCGAAACTGCTATGGCAAATGCAAACTCTGCTAGAGCAGCCGCAAACTCTGCCCAAGTCACCCTCAGTTATGACTATATTCGCTCACCTATTTCTGGACGAGCAGGCGTAATCAATGTTTTCCCAGGATCGTTAGTCTCACCTAGTAATGCCGTTTCTATTACCTCTCTTGCAACAGCAACGAGTACGCAAGGATCGATGGTAACCATTAGCCAGTTAAATCCGATTAATGTGCAGTTCACGATTCCTGAAGCATATATGGCTGAACTCATTAAACTGCAACGTTCCTCAAATGGCTTAATTGTCAATGTCGACATCGGTGGAGGAACCATCAAAGAAGGAAAAGTATATGTAATTGATAATCAAATTGATCCCGCAGTTGGCTCAGTTCGTGTAAGAGCATCTCTAGATAATTCTGATTACGCATTAGCTCCAGGTAGATTTGTGAATGTCAGTTTACAAACCAAACTCCTGAAAGATGCAATCGTTGTCCCCAGTCAGTCCTTAGTCTCTAATACACAAGGGGATCTTATTTATACAGTAGATGCGGAAAATAAAACAGTCCTCAATAAAGTCAAGGTTCTAAGTCAAGGCAATGGCAACGTTGCGGTATCGGGTCTGAAAGAGGGTGATCGCGTGGTGGTTGAAGGTAAGCAAAATATTCGACCAGGCCTAAAAGTTGTTGAAGGATCTGCAAGAAAAGCAACCGAAGAAGAGTCGAAGAAATCATCGCAATAGGTCTTTAAGACTAATCCAACCAGGAATTTTCTATGACAATTTCAGAACTATGTATACGACGCCCAGTAATGACAGTATTGTTATCACTCGCCACAATTGTTGCGGGGTCCATTGCCTATACTAAAATTCCTGTTGCGGCTTTACCGAGTTTTAACTCACCGGTTATTCAAGTGTCGGCATCACTTCCGGGTGCAAGTCCTGAAAATATGGCATCTAGCGTGGCGTTGCCGCTCGAAAAGGAGTTCTCAACAATTGACGGTATCAATGTCATTAGTTCTACGAATTTTTTAGGTAGTACGAGTGTCACCCTCGAGTTTAGTAACTCAAAAGACATTGATAAAGCTGCGGTAGACGTGCAGGCAGCATTATTGCGCGCACAAAGAAGACTTCCTATCGAAATGACTATACCTCCATCCTACAGGAAGGTAAATCCGGCAGATGCTCCTGTTTTATATCTGACCATGACTTCGCCTTCAATGAGTCTGTCAACCATCAATGATTATGCGGAAAATTTGTTATCGCCTAATCTTTCCACAATTGATGGTGTTGCTCAAGTGATTATCTTTGGAGCTAAAAGATATGCAGTGCGCGTCAGAGCCCTACCAGCTAAATTAGCGCTAAATAATCTTACGCTTGATGATATTAGCGTTGCAATTAATAAGGCTAACTCTAATTCTCCAGTTGGCTTATTAGAGGGACCAAGGCAATCTTTAACAATTTATGCCAATAGTCAAATGATTAAAGCTGCAGAATACGCAGATCTTATTATTGCCCAACGTAATGGTTTTCCGATTCGATTAGGGGATGTGGCGGAAGTTTCTGAATCATTTGAAAACGTGAGAACCTTGGGTAGGTATAAATCTGACCGCTCAATTACTCTTGCCATTCAAAAACAACCTAATGCAAATACTGTAAAAGTGGTTGATGCCATTAAAGAAATGCTCCCCCAATTTCAGGCACAACTCCCTGCTTCAATTCAAATTAACCAACTCAATGATCGCTCAAAGTCTATTAAAGAGGCTATTCATGACGTTAACCTTACTTTAATGCTGACGATTTTCTTGGTGGTGTTAGTCATTTTCTTGTTTTTAAAACACATCTCAGCTACTGTGATTCCCGCCCTTAGTTTGCCAATTTCATTAATTGGTGCTTTTTTCATAATGTATTGGATGGGTTATAGCCTTGATAATATTTCCTTACTCGGCATAACTTTAGCTGTGGGCCTGGTGGTAGATGACTCTATTGTCGTTTTAGAAAATATTATTCGGTATATTGAAGAGGGTATGTCGCCTTTGCAAGCCGCTCTGAAAGGTAGTAAAGAGGTTGGCTTTACGATTATCTCTATTTCTATTTCGCTCGTGGCGGTTTTTATTCCTATTTTCTTTATGCCAGGACCTGTAGGTCTTTTATTTAGAGAGTTTGCGGTTGTTGTAAGTTTATCCATTCTTGTTTCAGCGATTGTCTCTTTAACCGTGGTACCAATGCTGTGTAGTCGTTTTTTACCAAACCTGTCTGATCCCGCAAATCATCCCAAAGAGTATTGGATCACGAGAAAATTTGATGTTTTGTTTAACGCTATTTATAACGGCTACTCTAGAACTCTTCTCGTAGCTTTGGATCATAAGCGCATCGTCTTAGGGGTTGCTTTTGCAACTTTCGCTATCACTATTGCCATGTTCATTTATGTTCCTAAAGGATTCTTTCCAGAGGAAGATATCGGCCAAATCATTGTTACTACTGAGGCATCTGAGGATGTGTCTTTCGAGGCTATGCTAGCACTTCAAGACCGCGCTGCAGATATGATTAATCAAAGCCCTTATGTGGAAAGTTTTGTTTCAGTATTGGGTGGTGGTGCAAGTACGGGGCTTAACTCAGGTCGAATGTTTCTTAATTTAAAGCCAAAAGGTGAACGTCCGAAAATGAGTAAGTTACAGGAGGAATTACGAAAAGAATTTAGAAAAATTCCTGGTTTAGTTGTTTTCATGCGCCCCATTCAAAATCTTCAACTAGGTGGAAGATCAAGTAAAAGTAGATTTCAATATATTCTTCAAAGTGTCGGCTTTGAAGGTATTAACGAATGGTCTGAAAAAGTTCAAGCTCAAATGAAAAAAGACCCTATATTTAGAGACGTTACCAGTGACTCTCAATTAAAAGGGCTAAGCTTAAAAGTTGATATTAACCGCGAAAAAGCCGCTTCCTCAGGTGTAACAATTCAAGATATTCGAACAGCACTTTATACCGCCTATGGCGAAAAGCAAGTTTCTACCATTTACACGCCCGTAAATACTTATCAAGTGATTCTTGAAGTTACTCCACAAGATAAGCAATTTGAATCAGACCTGAATTCGATTTATGTGCGTGGTCGAACAACGGATAAATTAATTCCTTTGTCTAGCCTTGCAACATTTAAACGCTTTATTGGCCCTACTGCGGTAAACCATCAAGGACAAATACCTGCAGTTACCATCTCTTTTAACTTAGCCCCTGATGTGCCATTAGGTGATGCTACTAAAAAATTAGAGAATATTACTAAAGATATCAAGTTGCCGAATTCAATCTTGACAAGCTATGGTGGCGATGCTGCGGTATTTAAAGACAACCAAGGTGGGCAAGCGATTTTATTGATTGCGGCATTAGGTGTTATTTACGTATTACTTGGTGTATTGTATGAGAGTTATATTCACCCACTTACCATTCTTGCTGGACTACCCTCTGCGGCGATTGGGGCTTTACTCTTCTTGCAAATGTTTGGCATGGAGCTCACGATTATTGCTACGATTGGTATCCTGTTATTGATTGGTATTGTGAAAAAGAATGCGATTCTGATGATTGACTTTGCTCTTGATGCAAAGAGGTCAAGAAACCTCCCAGCCCATGAAGCTATTCATGAGGCTTGTTTAGTGCGCTTTAGACCTATTCTGATGACTACTCTTGCTGCCATGATGGGCGCATTACCGATTGCACTTGGGCTCGGTGCTGGAGCAGAATTAAGACAACCTCTTGGTATCGCTGTGGTTGGTGGATTAGCTTTCTCTCAAGTGATTACTTTGTACATTACTCCAATCATTTATATCTATTTAGATAAATATGCAGGTAATGGTCCAATGCAAATTTCTGAAGAAACACTCAAAGGTATTTAAGGCTTTTAATTGAAAATTACACGTCAAATTATTCTCGATACGGAAACAACCGGACTTCACCCGAATAGCGGTGATCGCCTGGTTGAAATTGGTTGTATTGAACTTGTTAATCGCAGGATGACTGGTAACAATTTACATTTTTATATCAATCCAGAAAGAGATATGCCTGAAGCTGCTGCGGCAATACACGGACTGCGTGAGAACTTTTTAAAAGATCAACCTGTTTTTGCAGATGTAGTGACTGAAATTGCTAATTTTTCGCAAGGCGCAGAGGTGATTATTCATAATGCTGTATTTGATTTGGGCTTTTTGGATATGGAATTTAAGCGTTTAGGCTTAGATCCTTTTAGTTCTCTCGTTGCAGGTGTAATAGACACACTCACTGATGCCCAAAAGATGTTTCCAGGAAAAAGAAATCGACTCGATGATTTATGTAACCGATTTGGTGTAAAAAATGATCATCGTACGCTTCACGGCGCCCTTCTCGATGCTAAGTTACTGGCTGAAGTCTACTTATGCATGACCAGAGGACAAAACGATTTAATGATGGAATCAGGTGTTGAACACTCGAATTACTCTAGTTTCCAATTTCAGTTACCTGCAGCTTCTGATTTAATAATCCTCAATGCATCCTCTGAAGAAGAAGCATTTCATCAACAGTTAATGGAGGATATTGCCAAAAAGGCTAAAAATCCTCCAACTTGGTTGCATTAAGTTCATATTGCAAGAATACTCATGAGTCCGACGACTCAATTAGATGATATTCATGATGAAAACTAGCCCTATCAAATCAAGTAATGACAAATATGAGATACGTGAAAATCAATCGATTGAATTGTTAAAAGAGCTTCATATCTTGACTCGTGATGGGAAAATGAATCAAGATAGTCGCAGAAAATTAAAGCAAGTTTTTCATTTGGTGCAGTTTATTGAACCCATTATTGAGGAAATTTCTCAAGAACAACAATCGTTTCATCTCGTTGATTTTGGTGCTGGTAAATCCTACTTAGGATTTTTACTCTATGATCTGGTTGCAAAGCATTTGCAGTATCCTTTTCAAATCATTGGTATCGATCTGAGAGAAGATTTAGTGCAGTATTCAAAAGAATTAGCGCAGCGAATTCAGTTTGAAAAGATGCAGTTTTATCAATTAAATACTCAAGAAGCTCTTGTTTCAGAGAATCTTCCTCAACAAATCGATATCGTTACGGCACTTCATGCCTGTAACACTGCCACCGATGATGCTATCAACTTTGCCCTCCATCGCAATGTTCCTCACCTTGTTTTAGTGCCTTGCTGTCAAGCAGAAATTGCAGGACTTCTGAAAGAGAAAAAATCTCATATATTAAAAAATAATTATTTTTCAGCTCTTTGGAAATTTCCAATCCATACCAGAGAATTTGGTAGTCATTTAACCAATGTCATGCGCTGTTTATTTTTAGAATCCTGTGGTTATGAGGTCACCGTGACGGAACTTGTTGGCTGGGAACACTCAATGAAAAATGAATTAATCATTGCAAAAAAGCTTCAGTCCTCAAATAAATCGCAAAAAGCAAGTGACCAACTTAAGCATCTTTTACTTGAATTCAACCTAGAAAACTTAGCGCCCCGATATAAAATCACTTTGTGAGACAAATACTGTAAACTTTTTTATATAGATGACGTTATATAAAGTAAGAATACTTACAAAGGAGTAAATCATGAAACATCTGTTGAAAATAATGATTCCCTTAGTTTTGAGCTTACAAGGCATTGCATTTGCCGAAGAATGGGGAACTCATCATCCAACCTCACAACGTTTTAGAGCTAATGAACACGGCTGGAATGTATCCACGCGTCCTCAGTTTCGACCATTTGATCCGATTGTTATGCCACGAGTTATCGTAGTACCGGTTATTCGATCCCCAAATCCTAATGTGTACTATCGCGAAAGATACGGCAACTTCCAGCATCACTATCGCCACTTGGAAAGAAGAAGCTATCGCTAGTATTTGAGTATTAAAGTTTTCGTGTGGCAACAATTAAAGCGTAATTGCCATCTTTAAAGTAACCAATTCTGAATGGTAATTTTTTTTCATCATCACGAAGCTTGTAGGCCCTAGCAAGCTCTGTGTTGTATGTCGAAAATACCTTATATGCTTTAACAAAACTACCATACAAAACTGTATTAAATTGCTCATTGAGTGGATGATAATCCAAACCAGTTTCGTCTTGGACAACCATCGGTGCGTTTTGTAACATCTCATCACGAATCATCGTAAATCCCTTATGCTGTGGCAGATGTGATGCTGCTTTTAACAGCACAGGGGATTTAGCCGATTCACTAAAGAATGCCAACTGAGAAGGATTATCTTTCATGCCATCATTCGATAAATCCATTCTGACATAATCTAAAATAACTGGCCTATTGTCCTTTACGAGATAAAAACGTACGGAATCCCAAGATTGATCCTCACTTAACTCTTTAACATTCCCATTAGAATCAATCGAAATTGGGACAATTTTCTGTATGGAAAATTCATGCAAATGGGCAAATGAAGCAATTAAAGTGGTCGCACCAATCTTGACTTTGTTCGTCGAAATATACTTGAACAAATACTCTGTAACGAAAAACCCATCGCTACCAAAGCTCTTCCAAGCAGAACTTAAGACTTCCATCGTTTGAGATGCAGCACTTGGACTTAATTGACTTAAATCCACTAAGCGCTCTCCCCTTTGTTGAGCAGACATCACATAATGATCTGCTTGTGGATAAATTTGATACAAGGTCGTGAAGTCTGGTCCTGAAAATGGGTAGAATACTTTTTTGGCATCACTATGAACTTCCGTACTAGACCAACTCAACATAGGTTTACCCATTTTGTTGAAATAGTTTGACCAATTAGATTGAATCAATTCATTTATTTTTTGCCATTCCTCTTGCTTTAAGTTAGCAGGTTTATTTTGAGCAAAGGTATTTCCAGTGATTAAATCAACTGTTAAATCAATCTTTGAAGGGATTTGATATTGAGGAGAAGACTCTGCACTTGTAGGACTTTTTATTTCAGAGATTACCTGAGTAGGCTGCTCAAAAGCGTTAGGTTGATTTTTGTTCAACTGCCATAGTAGAAAAGTAAGAAGGCTAACAAATAACAGCACAGACAATGCGATGTATGCAGGTTTTCGATTCATAATCTTGGCAAAAAATAGAAATTAAGTTACTTTAGCCGTTTTTTATGACAGTTCTTTGGCTAATAGGGTGTAAGATTTTTTTCTCATTTCAAAATCATGAGCCCAAGTAATCACTGCAACTTCTTCAATTCCAAGGTCCTTTGAAAGATCTTGCATCTTTTGAGCTACTAGCTCAGCCGATCCGACAAAGCCTTTTTGACACATGTTTTTAAACTGGTCTTCATCTTGTTGAATTTGCCAATTTCCGGCTTTGTCTGGATGCATCATGGAACCCAAAATACCTTTTTGACGGTCAATTTTCCAACGTGCTCTACTTCTAAAATAATAAAAAGCTTCTTCTTCATTCTCTGCCGCTAATGCCCATAAACAAATAATGACTTTAGGCTGTTGCAGTCGATCCGAAGGCCTAAATTGATGGTGATATAAGTCAATGGCTTGCTTTGCGCCTTCGCCATCCGTAATAAAGTGAGCGAACACATACGGCAAGCCTAAATATGCGGCGAGTTGTGCCCCATAATCAGAACTCCCCAAAATCCATAAGTCTGGATATGAATCCCCTAATGGAAATGCCTGAACTCCTTTAGCTAAATGTCCCGTTGGAAAAGGTTCATTTCGTAACCAAAGATCTAACTCCTGCACTTGTTGCGGAAAATGTGCTGCAGATTGAGATTGCGGATTGAGTATTTGAGCAGTTCTCATATCACTGCCAGGTGCGCGTCCTACACCTAAATCAATTCTGCCAGGAGCCAAACTTTCTAAGACTCGAAATTGCTCAGCAACTTTTAATGCACTATAGTGTGGCAACATCACGCCGGCACTGCCCAGTCGTATGTGTTTTGTTTTTTGCGATATCGCCGCCATCAATATTTCAGGTGCAGATCCCACAATACTGGGATGACTATGATGTTCAGATACCCAAAACCGGCGATACCCTAATTCTTCTGCATGAACAGCTAAATCGACCGCATTCTGAATTACTGCTGCATGCGAAACACCTTCTACCGCAGCAGATTGATCCAGAATCGATAGATGTTTTAGCATGATTATTAAATGGCGTCTGCAATGACCTTGCCAAAATCTTGCGTATTACCTGTGCCTCCCATGTCTGGCGTAAATGGTGCATGCTCTGGACCTGCGGCCAATACTTTTTCAAAAGCATCCACAATCGCTATGGCGGCTTCAGGGTGACCTAAATGCTCAAGCATCATTGCTGCACTCCAGATTTGTCCTATTGGATTAGCGATCCCTCGTCCTGCGATATCTGGAGCAGAACCATGAACTGGCTCAAATAAGGAGGGATAAATTCCCTCCGGATTGATATTGCCTGATGGGGCAATCCCAATCGTGCCGGTACAAGCAGGTCCAAGATCAGACAAAATATCCCCAAATAAATTACTGCCCACAACAACATCGAAATGCTGGGGGCGTTGCACAAAAAAAGCAGTCAAAATATCTATATGAAATTGATCAACCATAATTTGTGGATATTGTGTTGCCATATTGGCTACTCGTTTATCCCAGTAGGGCATCGTAATAGAGATGCCATTTGATTTGGTAGCAGAGGTTAAGTGCTTTTTCTCACGCTTATTGGCTAATTCAAAAGCATATTTCAAAATACGATCGACACCTGTCCGTGTCATCACAGTTTCTTGAATCACAAACTCTCGATCAGTCCCTTCAAACAAAATACCACCCGCATTTGAATACTCACCTTCGGTATTTTCACGTACAACATAAAAGTCGATATCGCCAGGTTTACGATTAGCTAAGGGGCTAGGAACCCCAGGAATCAGTTTGACTGGACGCAAGTTAACGTATTGATCAAAGCGCTTACGGAACTGAATCAAACTTCCCCATAAAGAAATATGGTCAGGAACCAATTTTGGCATCCCAACTGCACCAAAGAAAATAGCATCTTGACCAACTAACAAATCAAACCAATTGTCCGGCATCATCTTGCCATGCTTGATGTAATAATCACAACTAGCAAAGTCATAGTGGTTTAGTTTGATGTCAATGCCAAATTTTCGACAAGCAGTATCGAGGGCGCGCAATCCCTCCGGCATCACTTCTACGCCAATACCATCTCCTGCAATAACGGCAATTTCGTATTTTTTTGTCATCTTTAACTTACCGCCCTATGAATAATTTCTTTTTGTTGATCGTCGACATTCTCAATACTTGGTTCAATCGTTTCTTTTGCGTACTCTTCCATTCTTATTTTATCCTTGGGACAAATCGGGGCACCATAATCAGCCCAGCGCTTCAGGAGACTGACCTCATACCCGCATTCAGGACATTTTGCTTTAGTTCTAGTTGCATTACTTGGCCTTGGGGGTGGGAAGTTCAAGGCCCGATGAGGATAATCTCCTAATTTTTGACAAATCGTCATTAAGCGAATCTTAAGCGCCGGACCAGCCATTGCCATCCGCGCAGGTCCCTCTAAACCAACAACCTGTGCAATTCCTTGAAAGTCAGCTCCATGACCTGATTGACAATCATCAATCGCATGGCAGATTTCATGCACTAAAGTATCTAAAACCTCAACTGGATCATCCATTTTTGGGGAAATAAAAATTTCGTTGACCATTTCATTCGATCTCTGCCTAGGCCAGCACTGACCTAATGTCGTTCTAGGGCTGCTAGACGCGGCAAATCCACAGGAAACCTTGAGTGGTGGAATGCCATAACCAACAGCAGAAAAAATAGGCTCTAAGGCCTGTACAGCATTTTGAAGCCAAGTCTCTCTATTCACAGGTACGTCCGTCTAATTTTCATAATTGAAAGAAAACACTATTATCGCTCGATTTAAATAAATGCTTTATTTGCCTTTTGGTATTTATCGGCATTGAACGGTTCAAGTATGTAAAATATCCATATCAATCAATTGTTTTCTTTGGAGACTTATATGACAGCTGCTTTTACTTCTTCTGACGATGTAGTTCACTATGTTGCCGGGCAAAGATTTTCCGGAACATCTGGACGTTTTCAAGATGTCTTTCATCCAGCAAGTGGTCAAAAAAGTCGCAGAGTAGCATTGGCTAGCACGGCAGATGTCAATCAAGCGGTCGCTGCAGCACAAGCAGCATTCCCGAAATGGGCTGACACACCGCCACTAAAGCGTGCCAGAATCATGTTTAAGTATCTGGAATTATTAAATCAACATCAAAATGAACTCGCTGCCATTATTACTGCAGAACACGGCAAAGTTTTTACGGATGCTCAGGGTGAAGTGACCCGTGGTATCGAAATTGTTGAGTTTGCATGTGGTATTCCCGAACTCCTCAAAGGTGAATACACTGAGCAAGTTTCAACCAACATTGATAACTGGACTATGCGCCAACCTTTAGGTGTGGTTGCAGGAATTACACCGTTCAACTTCCCAGTTATGGTTCCGATGTGGATGTACCCAATGGCGATTGCCAGTGGTAATACCTTTATTCTTAAACCAAGCCCGACTGATCCATCTGCCTCTTTATTTTTAGCTGATCTATTTAAAGAAGCTGGTCTTCCTGATGGTGTGTTTAATGTGGTTCAAGGTGATAAAGAAGCGGTTGATGCATTAATTGAGAATCCTGATGTCAAAGCTCTGAGCTTTGTGGGTTCAACGCCAATTGCTAATTATATTTATGAACGCAGTGCCCATTTTGGTAAGCGCGTGCAAGCTTTAGGTGGTGCTAAAAATCATATGGTGATCATGCCTGATGCTGACATTGACAAGGCTGTGGATGCACTTGTCGGTGCTGCGTACGGATCAGCTGGTGAGCGTTGTATGGCGATCTCGGTCGCAGTGCTCGTTGGTTCTGCTGCTGAACGTGTCATGCCAGCCCTGATTGAAAAAACTAAGTCTTTGAAAATTAAAAATGGTATGGAACTCGACGCTGAGATGGGTCCAATTGTGACTGCGGCAGCGAAGAATCGTATTAGCTCCTACATTCAAGCAGGAGTGGATGAAGGTGCTCAACTTTTAGTTGATGGTCGTAGCTTTACTGTGCCTGGTTTAGAAAATGGCTTTTGGTTAGGTGGTACGTTGTTTGATAACGTTTCAACTGACATGAAAATTTATAAAGAAGAAATTTTTGGTCCAGTTCTCTCATGTGTCCGTCTAGACAACTTTAGTCAAGCCGTCGATTTAATTAACGCACATGAATTCGGTAATGGTGTTGCCTGTTTCACGAGTGATGGCAATATTGCCCGTGAATTTGCCAGACGAATCCAAGTTGGTATGGTTGGTATTAACGTGCCAATCCCTGTCCCAATGGCTTGGCATGGTTTTGGTGGTTGGAAAAATTCTTTATTTGGCGATATGCACGCTTATGGCCGTGAAGGTGTGCGTTTTTACACCAAACAAAAGAGCATTATGCAACGCTGGCCTGAGAGTATTTCTAAAGGTGGTGAATTTGTAATGCCAACAATTAAGTAATTGGCATTACTAAGTGCGTGGTAACTCCTTAATATGAAAAGGTGTTAAGGAGTCAATATCTTCGATCGTCTGGGAGTTCACATCCCACTTAAAAAATCTTAAGATCATCTTATCTTTAGTAAAGTCAACAATCGTAAAACCATGCTGCTCAATTGGTTTTATTTCCTCTGAAAAATCTAAAACCTTCGATGGTAGTGCAGGGGTTTTACGCCAACCTGTTGAGGGCCATCCAGTTGCGAGGGTTCCACCCGTTCCGGATAATGCAACTTGGACAGGGTTTTTGCTTAAATCATAGTTATTAGTTCTCGTCATAGAACCTAGGCCGATAGAATGCATATCCCCACTAATCACTAAAGGTGTTCTTGTTAAATTTTGAGATAAGGTACTCATTAATCGGTCATGTTGCTTTAACCATCCAGACTGCCAATATGGCTTTGGAGTCGTAATACTTAGTTTTTTATCATCACCCAATACATCTGGATACCACTCACCCCATTTACCAGCAGACCATCCCGGAGGATTTGAGGGGCAATGTATCAAATGTTGAACATCATTGCTTTTTGTACGATTGACTAACCAATTTTCAACTTCAAGATCTACATACACTGCAGATGGTCCTGCTAATGTTGCAGTTCTTCTGACATCGTATAAAAGAATTTCTGCTAAACGTCCATAACGAATCGTTCCAAAACTTTCAGATATTCCAGGAGCTCGATCTGCCGCAAAAGAATAAGGAAGTCCTTTGGGTCTTGCTGTGTCCGATAAAAACTCTGGATAGTACATCGATTGTGTAGTTCGGGCTAGCTGCAACATAAAATAAGATGGTGGGAAAGTAATGATTTCATCAAATGCGTCGTCATTATCAAAGTAATCATGGTCATCTTGCAAGAAAAATACGGGAGTTGAACGAAAATCTGCACCATAGATATTCGCAATTTGTGGACCCACTGCTTTTTTAAGAACGGTCTCATTATCCCCTCCTAAAACAATACCTGCACGATCAAATTTTCCAGCAATTTTGATTGCTTGTTCGGTATTGCCACCGTACCTTACCTTTGATGTACTTGGTGATAACAAATCCCAATACACATGATCGCCATTCACAATCGTTGCTTGTGGCTGAAAACTGAGTGCTCTGCGTAATAGGCGATTTCTGACCTCATTAGGTAAAAAACCAGCGGCTTCATGACCACCTACGCAAGAAATAAATAAGGCTCTAAATTGATCTGGATTAGATTCTCTTGACGGAAATGTCGATAAACTCCAAGGTTCACATAGTGAGGCTCCCAAATGGCTTTTTAGAGCCAGTTGATAGGGTTGACCAGGCTTTAAATTTTTCACAAAAAATTGCCAAAACTCTCCCTGTGTATCGGTCATTTTGCCAATCACACGGTTATTTCCAACGAGTAATACGGGAGGATTTTTTTGTGATTGATGCAGTGAGATCTTGATTAAAATTTCCGTGTCACTGACTGTGGGCAAAATGTGGCGCACAACTCCATGATCCCAAAGTTTATCTACTTTGGGCTTTGCAACGGCAGAAGATGCCATTAAATCACTGGGTGCATTGACATACAGAGCAGCCGCCCCTGCAGACTTTAAAAAGTCTCGTCTTTCCATGAAAATATCTCCTGTTATTTTTATATGATGCAGTTCATGATAACTTGATAAATAGTCATTGTCCTTTCTTTGATAGCAGAAAAGTAATTTTCTGAAAGGTACACTGGCCAAAATGGTATGCTAAATGCTAAAAAATGAAAGAGACAAATCATGACAACAATCAATCGCCGAAATCTTCTTGAAACCAGTCTATTAGTCGCAGCCGGATCTTTTTTACCAAGCTCAAACAGTACGGCAGCTGATAGCACTCCTACTGGACAAAACCCAAAACCGACCTCAAATACTTATGGAGCTGGCAATACTGGGCTTGGCATTGGTAAAAAATTAACCGAGTTCACTTCGAATATTCAATTTGAACAATTGTCCTCTGCTGCAGTTCATGAAGCAAAACGGGCTACTCTAGATTGGTTAGGATGTGCATTAATTGGCAGTAAACATCCCACCTCCATGAATTTAGTCAACACACTCAAATCAATCGGCTCTTATGCAGCGGTGCGTGTGATTGGTCATCCAGGTTTAAAAATGAGCTTACTTGATACGCCAGTTGCCAATGGTCAAATGGGACATGTACTGGATTTCGATGATACTCATCTTGGTGGTGTCATCTTGCATACGAGTACCGCTACAATGCCGGCACTTCTTGCCATTGGCGAACAAAAAAAATTAAATGGTCGCCAACTCATCGTCAGTCTCGTTGCTGCTTTTGAGGGTGGCATACGCACTGGACAATCAATGCCAAACCATCATCGTGGCGGTTGGCATTTAACGGGTAGCTTAGGTACTGTTGCCTCTACAATCGGAGCAGCCAGAATGCTCAATTTAGATGCTCAAAAAACACTAATGGCTCTAGGGATCGGTTGTACTCAGGCTGCTGGTATGCAACAAAACCGAGGAAGTGACTGTAAATCTTTACATGCTGGAAAATCAGCTTATCACGGAGTTCTATCAGCAACTCTAGCGGCCAATGGTTTTAATAGTTCTCCTGAAATTTTGGAGGGTAATTTAGGATTTACAAGGATTTATAGTACATCGCAAGATTTAGATTTGCTCACAAAAGACTTAGGAAAAGAATGGGTAATTGTTAGTAACGGCTATAAACCCTATTCTTGTGGAGTGGTTTTACATCCTCTAATAGATGCCTGTATAGGCTTATCTAAATCATCTCAAGTTCCTTGGTCAGATATTGCAAACTTTGAAGTGTTAGTTCATCCAGATGTTATTCGTATTACTGGAGTAGATCAACCAGGCTCAGGGTTGATGTCTAAATTTAGTGCTAATCACGCAGCAGCAGTTTCTTATATTGATCGTGCAGGAGGAGTGCCCCAATTCACTAATGAAAGATCACAAGATACCGCAGTGATTCAATTAAGGAAAATTGTAAAGGTATTACCCTCCACCAATTTACAATTAGACCAAGCGAGTGCTCGTATCACGACTAAATCTGGAGCAAGTTTTGATATGAATATCGAACATGCCAAGGGGACGATTCAAAACCCGATGAGTGATAAAGACATTGAGTCAAAATTTATTCAAAATGCTAGGGCATGTATTTCAAATGATAAAACTAAGCGCATTTTAGATTTAGTTTGGAATTTAGAAAAACTCACCGACATCAATCAATTAACTCGAGTTTGTTCTTAATACTACAAATTTTTTCTTCATTAAAAAAGCCCTCAGAATCACTTCTGAGGGCTTTTTTGTTGTGTTGAAATTATTGAAGTGTGTTTTTTAACGAAGGTGGCACGGGAAGTGAATAAACCTCAATACCTTCATCCATTAATTCAGCAGCTTGATCAACCGTAGTTACGCCACGAATACTTCTCTCTGGAGATTCTTTGTAATGAATCTTGCGCGCTTCTTCAGCAAATGACTCGCCAACATTTTCTGTCTTTTCCATAATTTCACGAACGACTTGCAACATCATCGCCTGCATTTTTTCTTGAAAGAGAACTTTTTGCTCAGGACTCAAATGCATCGCGTCACTTGTAGAAGGCATATTGAGGGCTGCCTTCTCAAAAGCGTCAAATGTAGAATTGCCATGACTATGGCCCTTACCACCAATATAGGGGGCGGATGGCATACGTGCAATTTCTACGCTATCGCACATCGGGCAGCATAAAATTGAGCGCTCTTTTTGTGATGAAAAATCTTCCTCAGAGGTAAACCATCCTTCAAATTGATGGTTCAAGGGACAAGCTAAGTTATAGACTTTCATATTTTTTAAATTTCTAATTAATATTTAT
>Ga0136644_10001095_pt1 | contig 21504 bp, 20 predicted proteins | sample C_130820_EF_Meta_FD_94780 | JGI IMG/M metagenome (GOLD analysis project Ga0136644, IMG submission 94780) | Freshwater microbial communities from Lake Croche, Canada to study carbon cycling - C_130820_EF_MetaG (v2) (version 2) | ecosystem: Environmental > Aquatic > Freshwater > Lake | place... | reverse complement strand
GTTGGATGGGTTCGGAAATAATTAAGACCACCTAACTGGCCGTCACTTCCTGAACAGTATAATTCGGAGGACTGCCTCCTGGTCTCTTTCCTTCCAAAACTTTATCTCGCAACCACAAAACAGGTAATTCAAAGAAGCGATTTACAATCCAACCTACAAAAAAAGACCCAAGGAAATAGCCCCAAAAAAGGGTCGTAGCTGTGGGATAATGCCCAGTAAGCTTTTTAATCACAAGCCCTTCACAATCCTTCACAATGATGTGCCAGAGGTAAACTGAATAGCTAACAGCACCAAGAGCGCCACATAATCGGAGATACATTTTGTTCGAATTCTTAATTCTCACAGCGGCTAAAATTATCATTCCGCTGCCCAAATAGAACAAATTAGCCCCAACCCCCAAAACCCACCTGTCTTTTTCAATCGAAAATACAAAGGCTGGCAGAAGAAGAACTATTCCCAGGGTAATAAGGCAATAACTGGGAACTTTCTTTATGTGTTCCAGAAGATTGCTAAAATAAACAAGATAAGAAAGCAAAACACCGAAAAACAGTGAATCAATTCTCAAATGAGTAGCGAACATATGTCGAGTGTATCCATATTTGGCTTCTAAAAAAACAGAAGCCATACGCCACAAAAAACAAAGCCCCATAAAGAAGAGACAAAGTTTAGGTAGAAACTGTAAAAATGAATTGGGTCTATATTTCTTTAGAACGCTCAAAACCAGAAATAGAGCGACGTAAAAGTGCTCTTCCACAGCAAGAGACCAAGTGTGAATATAAATGCCAGGAAAATAATTCTGTATTAGAAAAATTTCGTTCAAAAGATGGCGTTTATCGAAACTTAGGTTCATTCGAGAAGCGAGAAAAACCGTGGCTACAATAACCAACCAAAACGGGGGCCAAATCTTAAAGATCCTACGAGCCAAAAATCTTCCCAGTTTTATATCGCCTTCTCGCTTAAATTCCTGAAACAGTAACGAAGAGATAAGAAATCCGCTTAATACAAAAAAAAGATCGACCCCAACCCACCCCCCATTTTTCACAAAGTTAAAAATAGGATGAGCCATTTGCGAAAAATCAAAGTGGCGGAAGAGAACCAAAAGGACCGCACAAAACCTAACTAAATCCAGGCCTAAATTTCGCATATTTTAACCGGGGAAATTAACGGGAGTAAGCTAATATGATACACCAAAATCGACCCCAGCTCCCACGCATTGTTTCATTAGGCCATTTTTGGGGGTAAACTAATGCTTCCAAATATCATGAAATCATCGATACGATATTTTTTTCGGTTGCTCGTTCTTTTTCAGTGTCTGGTATTTTGTGTTTCCAGGTTTTGGGGAATCTCAGAGACAGCCACTTATATAGATGAACTTGTTACCATCTCTGGAGGAGCAGCTTCCGTTTTTCCATCTCCGTTCGTCAGAGCGGATTCTGCGTGGAGCTACGCTAAGCAGCTGATGGGCCACAACAAATCAAGTTATGCACCACTTCAGGGATTTCTAGTTGCACTTTTCAATAGACACGATGTGTTCACTTGGAATTCCCTGATTCTTGCAAGATGGCTCTCAGCTCTAGCGATCCTTTCGGGTTTAATCCTACTTAATCTGACTTTTCTTAAAGTCGTTCGAAAAAAAATGTTGGCTTGGCTAACGATTTCGCTCACTACTTCGCTGATGTTGGGCTCGGAAATGTTATTTATCAACTCACAACAAGCCACCCCCTACGCATTGGGGTTTATGACGAGCTGTTTGGCTATCCTTGGTAGTGTGCAATTTTTACAAGCTGATAATCTAATCGGGTATTTGACAACATTGGTACTGTTTTGTTTTTTACCGTTTGCCAATTACCAATCTATTGTTGCTGGAGTTGCACTTTCCTTTTCTGCTTGGGCTACGAAGATGGTTAGCCTTTCTCAAGAAGAAACCCATAACAAAAAAAGAAACCATATGTTTTTTAGCTGTCTCATTTTAGTTCTAATCGCCGCTGCATATACGCCATGGGTAATATGGCTAAACAAAAACAAATCGGACATGATAACCCCCTGGTGGCTTCAAGATTTTGTGAGGCCCACCGGAGTGTCCCCTTTTCAATTACTACAAGCTCTACTCATAACCTGTAAGAGCAGTTTCTTCGCATTGCTTTCTAATCAGCTACCTCGCCTTTTCTTGAAAACTATTACGTTTTTTGGCTTAATTTTTTCTGCGGCCATCGGATTAATTCGGCTCCTAAGTATTAAATTAGTGGCTCCAACTGGTAAAAATTTTTGGACTGACCCCATGGCCATGGTTTGTCTGGGCTTGGGATGCCTTTTCTGCTTTTTGATAGAGGTTTTATTGTGGGTGAAATATACGGGCTCAGCTCTTGCTCCATCGCGTCACTCCTTGTTCCTACTTCCTTTTTTATCTCCTTGTCTCGTCTTTATCTTGTTGGGTCTGGTTAAAATCTGCACAAAAGCTCATCCCACGGCACAGGGAGTTTGCCTCGTATTTTTGTTTTCACTTTCAACAGCGTACAGTATCACTTCAGTCCAAAACCTATCTCGTTTTTCATCGCTTAAAAAAGAAGCATGGGATTTGGGGTTTTTAGCAACGCTTAACACGCTCTCAAATCCCACCAGGGTTGTTATGCCATTAAATGACTCCTCCAAATTTTTTCTGTTACTCAAAAAGCAGGGCCTGCTAGAGCGTTTTAAAGTCCTTGCGATCAAGAGTTACGATGACTTTCCCAAAGGAGATTTTATTTTTATTACGCAGTTTTTAGATCCACACACAGATCTTCTGCCCCCCGCACACAAATTGCCTTATAAATTAATTAAGTCAGTTTCGACCGGTTTCGATTATGAACCCAGTGCGCTTATAAAGTATTGGCCCAATGACTTTTATGTGTGGCGAGTTTCTGAAAAAGGTAATTTATAACCGCTCTAAATCCATCGACATGTTCAAGGATGGGCTGGAATGGGTAAGTTGCCCCACGCTGATATAATCCAGTTTTAATGCCGCAATCTTTGCTACTTTTTCTAAAGTCATACCGCCGGAAACCTCAATTCGAGAAGTTCCAGCTTTGGCGTGGCTTCGAATTTTTTGAATGGCTTTCGGTAAATCACTTTCAGAAAAATTATCTAACATGATCACGTCAGGCGAAGACTCTAGGACATTATCTAGAGTCGCAAAATCTTGCACTTCAATTTCAAATCTATGAAGTGGAGAGCGTTCCCACTCGGCACGCTTTAAAATATTTTTGGGCTCTTCAAAAATCTGATGATTTTCTTTGATCAAAATACCATCGCTTAAGTTTCGACGATGAATTCGACCCCCACCCGCTACGACAGCGTCGAGTTGAAGCTCTCGAAGACCTGGAAGAGTTTTTCGCGTAGCTAATATCTGGGTTGAATGTGGTTTGACAGCATCTACAAATTTTCGTGTTAAAGTTGCAACCCCACTCAAATAACTTAAATAGTTAATGAGTGTTCTTTCTAATGAAAGACAACGGCCTGCGGGCCCTTCCATCCTTAAAATCTGCTCTCCTGTTTTCAGAAGGTCTCCATCTTTCCGTTGGCAAAAAATATCGACCGACCCCTCAAAAAGAATCTTGAAGGCTTCAACTACTGTAGCCCCGGAAAACACCCCAGGTTCTTTGGCTTTAAGAATGGCTCTAGCAGGTACGGCTTTATTTGCCCCTAGCAATTGGACAGTCACATCATCATCGACTCGGTCCACTTCGCACTCGGCAGAAATCGCATGCATTAATTCTGTAAAATTTATCACCCGACGGTCTTAGCACAGTTTGAGGACTTTTTGACCCATAAACTAAATAATTTTATTTCCGCCATGATTACTACGGCTACTACTGATAGCCCTCCAACTATATCGGCTAAATAATGTTGCTTTGTTGTCAGAGTAGAAGCAATTACCGCTAAAGTCCAAATGACAAAAACTCTAAAAAGACGACTAGACCGGTTTCTCAAATTCCATGCCGCTACCGAGGTTAAAGCAACGTGCATGCTTGGAAAACAGTTATTGGGACTATCTGCTATATAAACCAAGTCCATCGCCCCTTGAATAATTAAACTGTCGAGAACTGGGTACGGTGGTCGAGGATAGGTCGTTGGAAAAAAGAGAAAAAAGAGTCCACAAATAAATAAAGTGCAGAACATTGTTCGACTAAAAGACTGAAACGATTCTTTATCTTCTATGATCAAAACGGCCAAAAGAATTAGTAAGTAGTCTGAAGTGTAGATCAAAAAGGTCCAAGGTAAAAAAGGAACAGAATGGTCAACCCAGGTCAAAGGCAGTTGAGAAGGCTTCCAGCTGGCATAGAAGTTAGGAAAAATGTAAAAAATCCCATACCCCAATGCAAACCAACCCAGCACTTTGACTTTTTCTCGTAGGGAATATTTTAAAGCGGCACTCATAAAAAACATTTCACCAAAACGGTTGATTACCGTCAACCTGCTATCGAATTGCTTTCTTACTGTTTTATCAGATTTTCGATCTCTCTCAGAATGGAGAGATCCATCCAATTTTGAGGACCACGATAGACTTTGTGAATTTTTCCCTGCTTATTGATAAGAACTGAAATAGGGATATTATCCACCGAGTAAGGCTTTAGTTGCTCTTTTGAAAAATTAAAAATTAAATTTTCAGGCATCTTTGAACTGGCTATTTTTCCAGCGATGCTTTCTCCGTTATCCTCACCAATATTAAAAGCCAATAATATAAAACCCTTGTTTCTGAAATGTTCCTCCAGAATTTTCAAATTTGGCATCTCTTCCATACAAGGTGCACACCAAGCCGCCCAGAAATTCACCAAAACTACCGCCCCTTGGTTCTGCGACAAAGTGACATTTTTGCCGTTGCTGGATTGAAATTCGATCTCAGGGGCAGGACTTCCTAAAAACTCGTCCCTGGAAAACTCCCAATGCCCTGCAAAAAACAGGATCAGTCCGAAAGCCATGCAGACAATACCGACAGCTATCAGCATTTCGTGCGGCTTCAATATTTTATTTCCGCTCGGAATTGCCATAGTTTAAACTCCAGTATACATCTTAATGATAACACAGTAGCTGCATGGAACACCTTAAATGTCGTGATTCAGGCTAAGCTACTTGGCACAGTTTCTAAGTAAAGGACTTTTTCATGGCCGAATTACCACTCTATGGACCTCCCAAAGTTGGTGGAGATATCTTAGCTTATTGCTCTAAATGCCAAGGGGAGTTTTCTCACGTTGTAGTTTCTATGATCGATAGAAAGCCGGCCAGAGTTCAATGCAAGATGTGCAAAGGCAACCACAACTTTAAGAGGATTGGCGATACCAGAGCCAAATCGGTGTCTAGAAGCTCGACACCCTCATCGACGCCAAGAAAACAGGTCGTTTTAGCGCAGGACTATTGGCAAGAGCAGATGGACCTTAAAAAGGGTAAGCCGATGAAAACCTACAGCCCCAAAGAACTGTTTCAAAAAGGGGAGGTCATCAATCACAAATCGTTCGGAGTGGGAATTATCGAAGAGGTTAGAATCGATAAAAAAATAGTAGTGATTTTTCGTTCCGGAGAAAAAGTCTTAGTTCACGGTTTGTAGTTTTAAGGAACAGTTTCTAGAGATCTCCTAAATAAGCTTTTCTAACGGTATCATTATTTAATAGCGCCTGAGAGGTATCAGAATAGGTTATCTCTCCCACTTCCAAAACATAACCTCGGTGGGCGATTTTTAGAGCCGCTTGAGCATTCTGTTCCACTAGCAGAACAGTTGTTCCCGCTTTATTAATTCTTTGGATCGTTTCAAAAATCGATTTGGTAATCTGAGGTGCCAAACCTAAAGAGGGCTCATCCAGCAGCATCAGCTTGGGTTTGGAAAGTAACGCCCTACTGATCGCTAGCATCTGCTGCTCGCCTCCGGATAAAGTTCCTGAAATCTGTTTCTTTCTCTCGGCTAATCGAGGAAATAAAGTGTAAACCTCTTCGAGATCTCCAGGAAGAAGCTTGCGCGTATAGGCCCCCATAAGCAAATTTTCATAAACGGTTAGGTTAGCAAAAATACCCCTTCGCTCGGGAACATGGGACATTCCCCTTCTTACAATCAGGTGGGGTTTCACGTGTGCGATATCACAACCATCGAACACCACACTGCCGGACGCAGGTTTAATGAGACCAGAAATAGCCCTTAAAATCGTTGTTTTACCGGCACCATTAGCCCCAATGAGCGCTACGGTTTCTCCTACCCCTACTTCCATGGATAAGTTTTTGACCGCAGGAATAAGACCGTAATTAACCGATAAGTTGTTAACTGAAAGAATCACCCTACCCCCAAATAAGCTTCGATAACTTTCGGATTAGCCTGAATCTCTCTCGGGGTTCCAACTGCAATGACTTCACCATGATCTAAAACGGTGATTTTTTCGCAAATTCCCATAACCAACTTCATATCATGCTCAATTAATAAAATTGTGGTCTTAAACCTATTCCGAATTTCAGCAATCGTTGCCATCAGAGCTGCTTTTTCTTGGGTATTAAGTCCTGCGGCGGGTTCATCAAGCAAGAGAACTTTTGGACTAGTAGCCAAAGCTCTCGCAATTTCTAAGCGCCTTTGATCGCCGTACGGTAAGCTTTTAGCCTTTTCCTCTTTTCGAGACTCTAAACCCATGACTTTTAATAGTTCGGCCGCATGCTCCCGGAACTCTTTCTCAATGCGATAGTAACGAGGGGTTCTCAGGAAGAGGTCCCAATATCCATAACCCACGCGCATGTGATAAGAGACCATTACGTTTTCTAAAACGGTCAGGTCATTAAAAAGTCGAATATTTTGAAATGTTCTAGCGATACCTGCTTTAGAAATCTGGTGCGGGTTAAATCCCACAAGTGATCTGCCATTTAAAACCATAGTTCCGGAATCTGGAGCATAAACCCCTGTAATTAAATTGAAGCAGGTCGTTTTGCCGGCTCCATTGGGACCAATGAGTCCCTGAAGCTCCATAGGTTTTAAATGCAGGCTAAACTGGTTCACGGCTTTCAATCCACCGAATGAAATGGAAAGATTATCGATCTTAAAATCGCCACCCAGATTTGGTGTTTGCTCTTGGTTCACGATGATGCCTTCTTACGAAAAAGCTCCCAAATTTCCTTATGCCCAAACAATCCCATAGGCCGTACCAACATAAGAACAATCAAAATCAAAGGAAAAATAACCATTCGATACTGTTCAAAAACACGTAAAAGCTCGGGTAAAACACTGACAATAATTCCACCAAAAATGGCTCCCGATAAACTGCCCATACCCCCGATAACAACCATGATCACAGCTTCAACCGATTTGTTAAAAACAAAAGAGTTGGGATCAATAAAGCTTTGGAAGTGGGCAAATAATCCCCCGGCAATTCCCGCAAAAAAAGAGCTAACTACAAAAGCGATAATCTTGTAATGGGCTATATCGACCCCCATCGACTCAGCGGCGATCTCATTCTCTCGCACCGACAAAATAGCTCTTCCATAGCTGGATCTTAACAATCTAAGAAGAGCCACAAAAGTAATCACGACCCAAAGATAAACCCAAAAAAAGTTAGCGCGATTAGGAATTCCAGGAAGTCCTCTGGCACCTCCTACTTCCTGAATATTTAAAAAGCAGATCCGAATAATTTCACCAAAACCCAGAGTTACTATCGCGAGATAGTCTCCTCTTAATCTTAAAGACGGAAGCCCTACTAGGTAGCCGGCAATCGCAGCAGCGACTCCACCGGTAACAATCGCGCAACCCACGCCGAGATCCGTTTTGAAAAATGGAGATAGAGCAAGAACTGTGGTAATCGTTGCGCTAGTGTAGGCTCCAACTCCCATAAAACCGGCATGGCCTAGAGAGAACTGACCCGCACAACCGTTCACAAGGTTTAAGCTCATGGCCAAGATCATCCCGATACCACAATTGATGATCACTCTAAGAACATAGGGATTGATATTATCTTCTAAAAGATGGTTCATCCCCCATAAAACTGCGACGATAACTACCATTGAGATAAGCTGAAAAAACTTCATACTTTCTCTCGTCTGAAAGTACCAAATAGCCCAGCAGGCCTAAATAGCAGGATTAAAATTAATATTCCAAACGCAATCGCATCTCTGAAAGTAGAGGAAATGTAGTAAACCGTAAAAGCTTCGGCTAAACCCAAAACAATTCCCCCGACAGCGGCCCCCATGATGTTCCCAATGCCTCCGAAAACAGCCGCGACAAAAGCTTTTAATCCAATCATCATACCCAAGAGGGGCTCAATTTTGGGATAGGATAAACCATAGAGAATCGCTGCTGCGCCCGCGAGGGAAGATCCAATTGTAAAAGTAAAGATGATGATCGTATCGGTCGGAATTCCCATCAGATTGGCCACTTCAATATCGAAGCTGACCGCCCTCATAGCAATTCCAAGTTTGGTATGACGTACAATATAGTGAAGCAGAAGCATCAAAACTACCGAGACCACCACCACAATCACTTGGATGTTGTTAAGAACAAGTCCGTCGCCTTCCAAAAGGGACTTCGTAGAAATTAAAGAGGGAAACACTTGAGGATCAGCACCAAAAACAATCTGTCCTAAATTTTCCAATAAAAGAGAAACCCCAATGGCTGTGATCAAAACATTCAGTCTTGGAGCTGATCGCAAAGGCCGATAAGCGATTCTCTCTACAGTAAGTCCAACCACCACACAAAATGCCATACTACCTAATATCACCGACACCAGAAGCAGAGCCGGGTTGGTGATGAAAGGTGACAACCATTTCGCAATGTAAAACCCCGCAAAAGCCCCAAGCATAAAAATATCGCTATGAGCGAAATTAATAAACTGAAGAACACCATAAACCATGGTGTATCCCAAAGCTACGAGCGCATACACACTACCCTGAGATAAGCCGTTGATGAGGTTTTGTAATAAAGCGTTCAACATCAAATGCTCTTTTACGGATTAATTGTAGTCACGTAACTGGTTTTTTGAGGTCCCACTACTTTAAGTACCACGGCCGGTTTCACAGCATTTCGGTCTTCATTGATAGTGATCATACCTGTGACACCTTGGAAATTCTTAGTTTGTGCTAAAGCGTCTCTCAAGGATTTAGGACTTAGATCTGAAGCTCGCTTAATCGCATCGAAAGCAACCATGGCCGCATCATAGCCTTGGGCCGCTAGTCCGCTTGGAACATCTCCATATCTTGTTTTAAATTGGGCAACAAAGTTTTGCACTACAGGACTTTTATCCTCGTGAGAGTAATGATTACTAAAATATCCTCCCACTATCGCTTCGCCTCCAATTTCGGTGAGCTTTTCGCTGTCCCAACCATCGCCTCCTAGAAGGACGGCTTTCAATCCTAACTCTCTGGCTTGTCGAGCCACTAATCCCACTTCCGTGTAATAACCTGGGATAAAAAGGACGTCTGGGTTTTTCCCTTTGATCGATGTCAGCTGAGATTTAAAATCCATATCTCCGCTGGCGTAGGAAACATCAGCTACAACTTCCCCTCCCATTTTTTTATATTCTTCAACGAAGAAATTGGCGAGTCCCACGCTGTAATCAGCTTTAATATCTCTGAAAACAGCAGCTCTTTTAAGTTTCAAGTTATTGATGGCAAATCTAGCCATCACAGCTCCTTGAAAAGGATCAATAAAACAGACCCGAAACACATAATCCCCGACTTGAGTCACTTTGGGATTGGTGCTTGATGGGCTAACCATCGGAACTTTATATTGTTGAGCAATGGCCCCTGCTGCAATCGAACGAGAACTGGCCACTTCTCCAATCACCAAACTCACTTTGTCCTGAGTGATGAGTTTGGTCATTGTAGTCACAGCTTCAGCAGCTTGACCTTGATCATCATAATGTTTCAGCTGAATCTTTTTGCCTTTAATTCCACCCGCTTTATTGACCTCATCAATGGCCATCATGACCCCTTTGTGGGTCGAAACTCCAAAAGTGCTTTCAGAGCCGGTCATCGAACCATATTCCCCAATCAAAATCTCACTGCCCTCAGGGGTGTTAGTAGCGGAAGTAGAAGAAGCTCCATCTTTTTTTATGCAACTACCGTTCAAAAGCAGCGAAAAAAGGCCCAAGGTCAAAACAGCTCGGTTGGTGAAACTCTTGGCAGAAATCATCATGATCTAATCCCCCTAAATTACGATTGAGCAATGTAAGTATGCCAAACACGGGTTGTCAATGAATCCCAAACATATAAGCTATTTAAATAAGGTTTAATATTTGACAGCGATTTCCAATCTCCCCTATTGTTCCTTTTATGGAAAAGGAAACCAAATCGAAATCTTTCGAAGCCTCACTGAAAGAGCTCGAAAAAATTGTTACCGAACTCGAAAAAGGGGAAACCTCTCTGGAATCGCAACTAAAGTCTTTTGAAAAAGGGGTATCGTTGTCCCGCGAGTGCATGAAACAGCTTGAAGAGGTTGAAAAACGGGTGGAACTCCTAGTCAGGGACTCTGAAAACAAACCGACCTCAACCACTTTTACAGAAAATCCTTAACCTGTTGACACCTTTTGAATAAGTCACCTATCCTTTTCGTTTGGGATTGGGGTGTGCCATGGAAACTAAAGCACCGGGTGCTTTTAGCAGTTCGCGTATTAAGTTAGTTAATGACTATTTAGAATCTAACTTAAAACGCTTTGAAAAATCCTGTTCACAGAGATTTGAACCTCTTATCGAAGCCATGCGATACTCTCTCGAGGGAGGGGGGAAACGTTTAAGACCTATTTTAACCCTTTCAGCTGCCGAAGCTTTGGGACTCAACCCCGAAGACGTTCTTCCCGCAGCTTGCGCTCTCGAATACATACACACCTACTCACTTATTCACGATGATTTACCAGCTCTTGATGACGATGATACCCGCCGGGGAAAACCCTCAAGCCACAAAAGATTTGGAGAGGCTGTAGCTATTTTAGCGGGCGATGCCCTTTTAACTGAAGCTTTTGGCCAAGCCTTGCTTTTGGGCGAATCACATAAGTTTCAGCCCGCCCAAATTCTCGGGGTCGTAGAACTCCTAGCCCATCATTCAGGGGTTCGGGGCATGGTAGGGGGACAACTCTTAGATGTTACTATCGATACATCTGATGCGTCGCTTCCGGAGATTGAGTTTATTCATATTCACAAAACTGGGGCCCTTATCCTGGCTTCGGTTTTAATTCCAACAAAATTAACTCCTTTGGATGAAGAAAAAGTTCAAAGTTTTCGAAGGTATGGCGAGGCTCTCGGGTTAGCTTTTCAAATCTCAGATGATATTTTGGATTCGGAAACCTCTGTTAGATATTCAAGAGGGGTTAGAAAAAAACCCAAGCCCTGTTATACCCAAGTCATGAGTCCGGCAGAGATGAGGCAGAAATTAAATCTTTTAATTGATCATGCCATTAATTCGGTTAGATACCTGGGTGACAAATCTCAAAATTTGGTGGATATTGCTGAGTTCATCCGTACAAGGAAAGCTTAAAAAAAACCATGAAACTGTTAGAGAAAATCGATTCTCCAGAAGACCTAAGGAAACTTAAGACCTCTTCTTTGAAACAGGTGGCTCAGGAAGTTCGAGAGCTTATCCTTCAAGTAATTTCGGAAAAGGGCGGGCACTTTGCTTCCAACCTAGGAACTGTGGAATTAGCTGTGGCTCTCCACTATGTTTTTGAAACCCCAAAAGACAAAATAGTTTGGGATGTGGGACATCAATCCTACCCACACAAAATTTTAACCGGCCGAAGGGATCGCTTTCACACTATTCGACAAGAAGGTGGCCTCAGTGGTTTCACCAACCGATTTGAGAGCGAATATGACCATTTCGGAGCGGGTCACGCAAGCACCTCCATCTCAGCCGCTTTGGGAATTGCCGAAGGTATGCGTTTAGCCGGATCACCCCACATGGGAATCGCCGTCATTGGAGATGGCTCTATGACCGGGGGTTTAGCCTATGAAGCTCTTAACAATGCCGGCCACATTCCAGCTAAAAATTTAGTTGTGATTTTTAACGATAATGACATGTCGATCGATCCCAATGTAGGAGCTCTATCGAAGTTCGTAAACCATACGGTAACCCACCCCGGATACAACCGTCTTAGAAAAGAGATCCGATCGCTCGTGGATTCGTTGAATAACCACGGTTTACCTGTTGCTAATGTCGTTTCAAAAATTCGAAAAAGTGTAAAAAACTTTTTTACTCCCGGGATGTTATTTGAATGTTTCGGCTTTAGATATTTTGGGCCGATAGATGGCCATAATCTGGAAGAGCTAATTGAAACTCTTAAGTTTATTCAATCAGAAGGACCCGAAGGCGGTCCCTACTTAGTTCATGCCATCACTAAAAAAGGCAAAGGCTATAAGCTCGCTGAAGAATTGCCTTTGAAGTATCATGGCGTCACGGCTTTTAAGATTAATGATGGAATCCAAAGCTCTGGAATTAAAACTCCCAACTACCAGGATATTTTTGCAGACACGCTGATTAAGTTAGCTAAAGAGGACCCTCGAATCGTGGCCATAACAGCGGCGATGCCGAGTGGGACCGGAATCAACAAGTTTCAAAAAGAATTCCCAAACCGTACCTATGACGTAGGGATTGCTGAAAGCCATGCCGTAGTATTTGCGGCCGGTCTAGCAACAGAGGGATATAGGCCGGTAGCAGCTATTTACTCGACATTCTTACAACGGGCTTACGACCAGATTATTCACGACGTAGGAATTCAAAATTTGCCTGTCATCTTCGCTATGGATCGCGGAGGTTTAGTTGGGGCAGATGGTGCTACTCACCAGGGAGCTTTTGACCTCACCTATTTAAGAACGGTTCCTAACTTTGTCATCATGGCTCCGAAGGATGAAAACGAATTACAGCATATGATTAAAACGGCAATTAACCACCAAAGTGGGCCGATTGCTTTCAGATATCCTCGTGGCGAAGTTGTGGGCGTAAACATGGACAAAGAGCCCATCTGTTTGCCAATTGGAAAAGGGGAACTTCTCGCAGCGGATAACACCGAAAATATTGATGTGTGTTTGATAGCTGTAGGACAAGCTGTTCAATCTTCTTTAGCGGCTCAAAAAATCCTAAGAGAAAAGGGATTAAAAACAGCTTTGATCAACGCACGATTTATCAAACCTCTCGATGAAAAACTTATTATTCATTGGGCTAATCGATCCAGTTTAATCGTAACCGTGGAAGAAAATGCGGCTATTGGGGGATTTGGTTCGGGAGTACTCGAGCTTCTCCAACGCCAACACCTTCAAAAGGACTGTTTGGTCATGGGGCTTCCTGATCAGTTCGTGGATCATGCATCGCCAAAATCACAAAAAGCTATGACTCACTTAGACGGCGAAGGAATCGCTGCTAAAACCTTAGAAAAACTCTTGGCATTGGATAGAGAACCCAAAACTAAAACCAAGTCCAAAGGGGCAATAAAAGAGTCCTCGATTTCTCTTCAATAGGTATTAACTAATTAATAAAAACACTGATTAAGTTGGATGTTACGGCTGGTTCCAGCTTCACCTGCGCCAGCCCCTAATTGAACTAAAGTCACTCTCCCACATGTAGCAGTGAACTGCATCGTCTCTTGAGTAAATGATTTTTTGCTCACCAAAGGCAGAGCGTAGAGATCATTAAATGTGGTTGTTATTTTTCCGGTGGTCGGCCAACAACAATTGGGGTCGGTAAATCTTAGATCTTCGGAAATCGTAGTCACAGCCAAAGCTTGATTTGAATTGTATTGCGTTCGGATTTTTCCCCCAGCTTTAACTACAGGGACACTACCTGAATAAGCCACTTGAAGGGGGTAATCTTGACCATAGGTAAAATCAAGATTGGCTTCTTTACGCTCAAACTTGCGATCCCCGTTTTTTATCGATGCAAATGTGTGATCCGATTTCAAAGTTAAAACTTGGCTTGAAGGTTTGTTTTGAATATCCACATAGAGATCAATAGGACTATTGATCTCTTGGTTCACGGGAGAGTAAGTTTTTACCTGAAGTCCTTGTATCATGAGATTTCTCTCATTAGGTGTAGTGAAGGTAACATCAATTCCACCTTGCTTACTTTCCAACCAACCTGTTTGAAAATTACTCCACAAATACTGGACATCACCATCTTGAGAAAACACTATATTTTGCTCGTCGCTATTAGGCCCCAAACCAAAAGTGATTGTGACAGTCTCACCCACCAAAGAATTTGCCGATATATTGGCACTACTCAACCCATTCGATGAGGCATTAATAGCCTGACAAATAGCCTGACTTGGAAATTTAAAAACCTGATAACTTCGCCACCAAGGAGCCGATTTCAGTCCGGAGGTTTGGCACAACCCCAAGTAACGGCGCAAATACTTTCCTGTGGTATTGGGATCTATTTGAGAATTTTGAAAATCCAAACAACTGGCCAAAGAATCATCAGCGTTTGTAATAGTGGGACAGCTCACTGAACTAGATGGCAAACCAGCAAAAGCCCTCGTTTGCAAATCGGTCCGTCTGACACTGGGAGGTTGAGTCGTCATGACGGCTCCCCCAATCATCCCCATTAAAGATTCAGACCAGACAGAATAACTATCTTTAGAGGAACAGGAACCGACCAAAACGGCCATCGAAAGACAAAGCAGTCCAGCTGACAAGATAGAAAAACTAAAATGTGGGTTAGGCTTTTTCACCAGAGTGATAATAATCTCGTAGATTACGCTCCCTTTCAACTGTAACTATGAGATAAGGTGCAACGCAACAAATCAGTAGTACGGTACGTACTGCTCCTTGGGTTCTTCGAAGTAATCAACGCTACATCCCAAGACTACGTAGCCAAAAACACCCGTTTTAAGAAACTGTCCCTTTTGTAATAAAACAGGAGCCACAGACAAAACTCGGTTACTTCCACCTAAATTTGAAGCTTGAAAAACATCTACCGATTTTTGAACAAAAGATCGCTTCAATAATCGATCAAAATAACTTTTTAACTTCTGCCCTTTGTACTTTTGAATATTGATCGGTCGATTTCCCTCATCCAAGTCGGTCTCCATAGGCTCGACCCTCATCCCGGTTGAGGGATCTATTCCCATCACATTCCAAAACTTGGGATGAGCGATAAAGTCTAAGTCGCTATCTACAATGTAGATGTAATTCCCGTTTTGATAAGAGTTAATTAGGTTGTTTTTTCTTTGGTAGGGAAACGTGGGTTGCGATAAGAGCTCTTTAAAATATCTATAATCGATTCCAATCAAAAAAACACCGTCTGTGCCACGATAGACGATCGGAAGATATGCCCCTTCATTTTTTTCAATTTGATTCTCTTTAGAGTACCAACGATTTAACTTACCAAAATATAGCTCTCCTTCTGTTAACGAGAGAGCTTTCCTAATTAAAGAGGGATCACAAAGATTAAAAGTCGAACAATCTGAAGAGCGTCGGAGCCTAGACTCTATCTTTCCATTTTTTAAACGGAGTTGCTCGTCACCTCGCAAATTAAAGTAGATGATCTCATTATAGAGGGGGAGAGGAACGATATTGATAGAATCATCTCTGGAATCAAGTTGGGTAATTTGCCCCACTCGTGAAAGATAAAACTGAGTAAAGTGAGAAGGTGTTGGCGTAATTAGAGACAACGTTTGAATATCTCTCGCGGCTCCCTCCAAGAGGTTAGAAACTTCTCGAGCTAACTCCATCGCGTCAAAAGCCAACACTTGATTTTGCCTCTGGATGAACTGGCTAGTGACTCGTTTATAATCCGATCTTGCCGAAGACAAAAAATAAAAAAGCAATCCCAAAACAACTAACGGAATTGGGAAAACAAACAAAATAAGAGTCCAGGGATTCAAATTAGAAAATTTTTTATTTAGCTTTCCCATTTGTAAGTCCAGAGACATTCAGGCAATCTAACACATTGAAATGAAAAAACGAGCAGACATTCTATTGGTTGAGCGAGGATTGGCTGGGTCACTTGAAGAGGCGAGAGCCTTCTTGATGGAGGGTATCGTTTGGAGCCAAAATCAACGCATCGACAAAGCGGGGACCTCATTAAAAATCGATGTCCCTTTAGAAATTCGCGATACTAGAACCGAATTTGTAAGCCGGGCAGGTGACAAACTGAAACATGGGTTAACTGTATTTCAAATTGATCCCAGTAACAAAATCTGTTTGGACGTAGGAAGTTCGACCGGGGGTTTTACCGATTGCCTTTTAAAAAAAGGGGCCCAAGCTGTATTTGCTCTCGATGTCGGCTATGGTTTATTGGACTCAAAACTTAGAAATGACCCGCGAGTCATTGTTGCTGAAAAAACAAATGCAAGATTGGTAACCCAACAACAACTAAAATCTCTTTCACCCCAAGCGGATAGTATTGAACTCATCGTATCGGATGTCTCTTTTATTTCTCTTAGAGCTATCATTCCCAATTTGGTCTCTCAATTTCCTAGCACCCCAAGTTGGTTACTTTTATTCAAGCCCCAATTTGAACTTTCTCCCGAAAACATCCTTCAAGGAGGCATTGTTCGGGAATCTGCCAATGTTGAAGGGGCAATGAAAGACTTTTCCGATTGGATGAGCTCTCTAGGACTCATTTTAAAGGGAGGGCCCGAAACCTCTCCCCTAACCGGTAAGAGAAGTGGTAATGTGGAATACTTATTATTTTATGAACACCTATAGAAAAATTTCTATTAGCCTTTTATTTTTAGTGACCTTCCTTATTAGCGGTTGCTCCATGTTTCGTCGTTCCTCTTCGGCCTCAGTCCAAGATGATAAAAGTTCAAACTCTGCCCAATCTTCGGACGGAAGTCCTTTCGCGAACCCAAACGCTGTTGAAACTCCAAAACCCTTTAAGGAAAAAAGGAAAATCAGCTTAGTTTTAGGCGGCGCTGGAGTTTCAAGTTTTGCGACTGTCGGACTCTTAAAACGACTTCACGAGGAAGGTATCGAGATTGAAACGATCGTTACTTCAGGTTGGCCAACCCTTTTTGTTCTTGCTGCAGGTTTTTTGAAAAGCATACATGATGTGGAGTGGTTCGCGATGAGACTGCAGGAAAAAGATTTCTCCAGTGTCAGTTCTTCAGATCCTTCAGTTGACTATTCAGGCCGGGAAAGGATCTCTTCACTCATTGAGTCCAACTTTAAAGAAAAAGAGATCAATGAGACAAAATTTGCTCTTATCATCGCACCGGGGAATACCCATAGCGATGGAAATGATACTTTTGACCACGGAGATTGGAAAACTCCCCTTTTAAAAACCATGGCTGTTCCTGGCCTCTTTCGTCCCTATCCTCCCAATACCAAAGATCAAGATTGGATTCAGTCTATTCAAGGGATGAACGTCGAAGAGGCAAAAAGAAGAAGCGGGAGAATTATCGTGGCCGTTGAAATGTACGATGATTACTTTAGCTTTTTAAAAACCGGAAAAAAGGATTCTAGTAACGGAGTGTTCCGTCAACTTTACTTAGGTTCTCTCAAAAAAAGTGTTAATCAACAATTGAAAGAGGCCAATTTAGAGGGGCATATTCAGCTTATGACTTCCCCCACCAACTTTGCCGAAAAACGGCTAGCCATCTTCGCCGGATATAAAGAAGGGGCTCGCCTAGCCAAAGCCATCCGAAGCCTCAGCAATAACTAGTCATTTCAGATACTTGCAATAACGGTCAATTTACCAATGCTAAATTGACACGAAGCGTAATTTTCTTTATATTGGCCCCCATGCACAGGGTTTTAGGGGTTATTTTAAATTTCGGTTTACTGGTGTTTGTGGGCTGTTCCAAGCCCCCCGAAATTCCAGTCATTGGGAGTAACAAACCAGAATTCTTTCCCGAAATAGCCCTGAGAGACACCCTAACTGCAGAGGACTTCAGAAAGATTTTTAACGCCGTCAACCAAACGGGGCGACTAAATGGTTTAAAGAAATGGTTCGAAAAGGCCTCTGACCACGATCTCAATACCTTAGGAAAAGCTGCTAACCTTTATCTCTATCAGGATTCTCTCGATTCCGGTGGTCTTCCCAAACTGATTGAAAATAGAATTTTTTCAAAAACATTTTCTAACCTGTCCAGAAGTTTGGAAAACCTAGATCCCAAAAAGGAACTTAAGCCATTAAATCAGATCTTGCGATCGAGTTTTACTCATCCGTCTTTCTCTAAAATTATTCGCAACAACTCCTATATTTTTGATCCTGATTGGTTAGATTCAATATCTCAAATTCACCTTCCAAAATTAACTTCATCAGAAATTTTGGGACCAGACTCTCTGCTTCTTACTGATTTAAAACGGGCAACTGAAGATCCTGCGTTTGAGCAAGAGGGAATCCTCTTAGCGCAAACAATAAGAACAACTGAAATCGGCAAAAATATATTTTTATCATTACGAGACATTTCCGAAAAAAAAGGGGCCGAAGCACTCAAGGATTTAAGTCAATCTTTTAGCTCAATTGTAAAATCATCATCAAAATCGGATTCCATTTTGACCAGAGGGTTAACTCTTGCGGATTTACTCAATCGCCCCTCTCAAGGCCTGTTTTCTGAAGCTCAAGAAACCTTAAAAACTGCGGACGGAGAAACTTTAGTCAGATTAATGGCCGAGCGCTTCGAGCCTTTGGTTCTCCGGGGGGCTGCAGGATTTATTCGAGAAACACTAAAAGAGCCGTTTGATGACGTAGAGCTCGATGCTAAATTCTGGCTTGAACTCCCAAGGAAAAACATCACAGATCCCCCAACTGAAAACCTAAGACATCTGTGCAGAAGAATTCAATTTGCCATGGATAAAATGGCAAACAGTTCGCAGATCAATAAGGATGCCTCGGTCATTCTTAACTCTTTTCTATTAACCGAATGGTTTGAAAGTTATGCAAAAGAAAACAAAGACATTTTATCAGCAATTTCGAAAGAGAAATTTAAAGACGACTTGTGGGCTACCCCTATAAAACACTTTTCATTCTCAATAAATCTTTTGGAATTGGATGAAAAAGGAAAACCAACCAAAGACTCAAATGGTAAATTGGTTTTATCGCCCAAAATTGAATCTGAACTGAAAGCTCTTGATATGGAAGAGTTTGCTAATGACTTAAAGGTCAGCATCAAACGAGATTCTTTCGGACCGACTCTTACCAAAATTTCTTCATCGATTAATGATCTCAGTCTCAAAAAGGGGCTGGCTGAAACACTGAACTCACTTCATCGAGCCCATCCTATTGCCGATCCTGTTCCTTTTTTGGCCTCTTTAGCTTTTCTAATCACGCGCCCCAACGAAGGCAGCCCCATCCTGTTGGCCGATTTAGAAACCCCTAATATGCTTAACAGCATTCAAAACTTTTTAAGGGGCCTGTCATTTACACAACTAAGAAAACTCGTCACTTTTGCCTTTGAAGATCTCGAAATTGGAAATCTTTCAGAAGAAGACCGGGAAAGACTTAAAAGTCTCTACCCCAATAACCCCTCAGCTCAAGATCTCTTGGACTCTCTTTTACAAAATTTAGAAGTTATTCATGATTTAGACCGTCATTTACCTGAACAAATAAGCTTGCTTGAATTTTATCACTCTATTCTCAGCAATAGTCGAACACGCGATATCAAGGGTTTTACAGCGCTCTTTAAATTTCTTCATTCTACGCAGCTGTTTGACGTCAAAGATTCCAAAGGCAAATACCCTAGCGTCATCCAGGCGTTCACTCAGGAAGAAAAATTAATTCAGCTCGTAGAAGCCTTAGCTAAATGCAATCCCAGCCAAGAGGAAGCCATTCTCAAAGTGTTTCACTCTTTAATAGGAAATCGAGACACAGACATTACTGACCTCTTCTCTTTTCTTAAGGGAACTCTATTAGCCGATACTCAAGCCCTTAAATCCGCTCTCAGTTTGATACAGAATAAAAATTGGAATGTGACCCTCAGCCGAGAAGAAAACGAGTGGCTTTTTAGATTCATTAATTCCGATTTATTCTTTGACCTTCACCATGCCCTCGTTGAAATCAATGATTCACAACAAGTCTTTCAGCTCGCTGCAGAGCTCGAAACACTTCAGCAGGATGGCGAATTAGAAAATATCTTTAAAGTTTTGGGCAATATGAAGAGCGACCGAATCCAACGCCTAGCGTTGGTCTTGTGGGAGTGGGAAAAGTCCCATGAACTCAAGGCGGCTTTCGCTTTAATAAAAAATCTAACGAAAAGTTGAATTTAGGAGGGTTAAGTTCTATGTTGTGTGCGAACAATAAAGCGGGAAAAAGTCAGTGTATGAGAACGTCAACGCTTGTAGCTAGTAAGCTTGTGGTTCTGGGAATTTTAGCTCTTAGCTCGAGCCCTGTTTTTGCGACTTCTCGGCCTGTGATTCCAGAACCTGGGGAGGACTTAAAACTCACTCAAGGCATTCCTGTCGATCAATTTTTTGCCGCTCGAACCCAAAACACTCAATGCCAAACCGAGCTTAAAGCTGCTAATGAGCAGTACCATGCTGACAAAAAAGCTCTTAATGTGCTCTTAGAACAAAAGGGCGATGCAACCGCTATAGACAGAGCGGAACAAACCGCTGATGCAAGTCGTAAGATACTTTTAGCTAAGACTCAAATTTGCGGGGTATGTGCGACTCAAGATCTAGAAAAGAAGAGCGTCACTACTAACAAAAAAGAGTATTGGTACCTAACAGATGGCTCCTGTTATATCGGACAAGGAAAAGATTCGGCGACTCTGAATAGATATTTTGAGAATGCAGTGAATCGCTTGAAAAACATGAAAAAATATCCCGGCAAATCGGGGGGCTTTAGAGCACTATTGGAGTTTAACGAAATTGACATGGACACAGGAGAACTGCTTCCTCCGGTAGATAAAGTTGACCACACACCCTTCTATGCCTTCATCGGGGTCCGAGGCCCGGTCGCTTTAGGAATGCCTGTTGGATTTTGGTATATTTTTAAAAATGATCTTGTGGATAGAGAACAAGGTGATCTTAAAGAGTTCTTTATTCGATTCGAATCGGTCAAAAAACCGGCCAATTTTCCATCCCCGGATTTAAAAATTCAAACGGCTAGCGGAAAACAAAGTTCTACCATTCAGCGAGAGCTCACTTTAGTTCAGGGAATGTGGTACTTGAATAATCGAGGATATTACCGTTATTACACCGGTGCTGACTTTGGAATTAATATTCCTTTCGGGACCGATTTTGCACTCAACACTCTAATGGACACTTTACTCACTTTGACTGAGGATAGTGTCGCCGAAAATTAAGGTGTGAAGTCTACTTAAGGAGAAACTGTGATCGCCAGATATAGCCGCCCTAAAATGGCTTTGGTTTGGTCCGAAGAATCTCAATTTAGAACTTGGTTGGACATTGAGGTTCTAGCCTGCGAGGGATGGGCCAAGCTTGGCAAAATTCCTAAAGAGGCTCTCCAGCAAATTCAACAAAAAGCAAATTTTGACGTCCCTAAAATTCATGAAATCGAGAGAGAGACTAAACATGATGTTGCAGCTTTTGTCTCCGATGTCCAAAATCACATTGGAGAAGCTGGACGCTATGTTCACTTAGGACTCACGAGCAGTGATGTTTTAGATACCGCTCTTTCCT
>Ga0136644_10001091_pt1 | contig 21531 bp, 15 predicted proteins | sample C_130820_EF_Meta_FD_94780 | JGI IMG/M metagenome (GOLD analysis project Ga0136644, IMG submission 94780) | Freshwater microbial communities from Lake Croche, Canada to study carbon cycling - C_130820_EF_MetaG (v2) (version 2) | ecosystem: Environmental > Aquatic > Freshwater > Lake | place... | reverse complement strand
CAAAAATTCTTATCTTGGATGAACCTACGGCGGCTCTTGGTCAGGACTCAGTCGAGTTGCTGTTCCAGTTGGTCGCTAAAGAGATTGCCTCGGGCACCGCAGTAATCTACATCACCCACCGTTTGGCAGAAGTGCGCGAGCTCGCCAACACCGTGACAGTGCTTCGCGATGGCAAGAAAATGCAGACCGCAAAGATTTCAGAAATTACCGACGCTGAGTTGCTCGCTCAGATTATTGGCCGCGAACTCACCTCGGCTTTCCCGCCGAAGCACAAAGAAGTTTCAGGCGCAACTCCTAACCTCGTCGTAAAAAACATCTCGGGTGACGGCTTCACGGATGTGAGCATCGAAGCTTTTCCTGGCCAAATTATCGGTATCGCCGGCGTTGTCGGAAACGGTCAGAGCCAACTGCTGAGGGCCTTGGCCGGTCAGGCAGCTTTTACGGGAACAATCGCCATCGATGGCAAAACTTTGTCGGTTAGCGACCTGAACGGAAAAGCGGCGCTAATGCCGGCCGATCGCCAACGAGAAGGCGTAATGATGCGCATGTCGGTGCGCGAGAACGCCGCTCTAGCAGCGCTCAAATCTTTTAAGATCTTCGGTTTCTTGAACCGCAAAAAAGAGCTCACGAGCGTCAACGCGACCTTGAACTCGCTTTCGGTCAAAGCGCCAAGCATCGAGGCTCCGGTTTCTTCGTTGTCTGGTGGAAACCAGCAAAAAGTTGTTATGGCCCGCGCTTTGCTTTCAAACCCGATGATGATTTTGGCTGACGAACCGACCCAGGGTGTAGACGTTGGCGCCCGTTCGGAGCTTTATGAGATTTTGCGCACAGCTTCGGCAAACGGAATTCCGGTTGTTGTCGCCTCATCTGACGCAAAAGAACTTGAGGGTCTTTGCGACACCGTTTATGTTCTTTCGAGGGGTCAGGTTGTCCAGACACTGCACGGTGGTGAAAACCGTGAAGAGGCCATGATTAAAGCGGCCGTCACTGCAACCACAAAGGTGATTCGCGTGGAGCGCGAGATTCGTGAACGCAAACTAGAGCACGAGACCTGGCTCGACAAGGGCCGCAGATTCTTGAAGGGCGACTATTCTCCGGCAGTCATGCTCGCCGCCGTGATGGTTGGGCTCGCAGCCTACATCCTCACAAAAAATGCAAAGTATTTGAGCACGTTCAACATTGGCGCGATTTTGATTTTGGTTTGTGCCCTGGGCTTCATCGCCATTGGACAGACCACCGTCATGATGACCGGAGGTATCGACCTTTCAGTGGGTCCACTTGCGGGCTTGCTGGTGGTGGTTGCCTCATTCTTTATCAACGACGGGTCGCCGCTGCTTTCTGGCCTCCTTGGTGTGTTGACCATGGTATTGGTGGCGGTCGTTATTGGGTTGCTGAATAGCTCGCTGATTAGATATGTGAAGTTCACGGCAATCGCCGCGACACTTACTACTTACATTGCGATTGGTGGCTTCTCGTTCATCCTTCGCGATGCTCCGGGTGGATACATCAACCAGGACATTTCGGCAATCGTAAACTCAAAAATTGGCCCGATTCCCTATACGTTTATCCTCTTGATTATTGCCACCGTAGGAATGGAATACTTGCTTCGCAAAACCCGCTGGGGCTGGAACCTTCGCGCTGTGGGATCTAACGAAGAGTCAGCACGTCGCATAGGAGTTCCGGTCACCGGCACAGTCATTGGCGCCTACGTTATTTCATCGGCGTTCGTATTCCTCGGCTCACTTATGTTGATGGTTCAGCTGGGAATCGGTGACCCTTCGCAGGGCGTTGGCTACACGCTTACCAGCATCACCGCCGTGGTTTTGGGTGGCACCAGCCTAATGGGTGGGCGCGGCACGTATGTCGGCACACTGATGGGCGCAATCCTGTTGATTCAGGTTTTGAATGCAACCGTGTTCTTGAACCTCGACCAAACCTGGCAATACCTGCTCCAGGCGGCTTTGATTTTGGTTGCGGCCGTTGTCTACAGCACGCTTCGCAGTCGCAAGGCAGCCCGCTAGGCCCTTCGATTCACAAGCTAATTGAAAATGCGGCACCCCGAAAGGGGTGCCGCATTTCGGCTTTTGAAAAAACTTAGGTTTACTTTATTTTTCGTTGGCGAGTTAACTCAGCGATTGCCGACCAGTCAAGATCCTTAAGGTCGGGGTCGGTGAGTGCCTGCTCAAAAAGGGCGTGAAGCACGGGGGCAACCGGCAACTTGAGGTCAAGCTCTTCGGCGGCGCTCTCGACCAACTTGACGTCTTTGAGACCTAGTGCCACAGAGAAACCCGGCGGGGTGTAGTTGCGGTTGACAATCATCGGGCCGTATCCAACGTATGCGGCACCCGTGAATGCGGTGTGAGTGATGATCTCGACGAAAGTGTTTGGGTCAACGCCACCAGATTCAACCAGGGCCACCGACTCACCAATCGCCTGAAGCGCGTGAATCAGGTTGTAGTTCACGCCGAGCTTCACCAGAATCGCTTTGGCGTGATCTTCGCCGACGTTCCAGAAGCGAGCGGAGGCCTTCTCGAGTATCGGGCTGGCAGCAGTGATGTCGCTGGCTTTACCAGCGGCGACAATCAGGAGCTTGCCGTTTGTGATCGCAGCTGGGCGACCCAACACCGGGGTAGCAATATAACCAACACCGTGATTTGCGTGCAGAACCGCCAGGTGACGAGTTGCCTCAGTGCTCAGAGTCGACATGTTTAGGTGAATTGTCTCTGACCCCGCGAAAGCAAGATTCGTCTCGCTAAAAACCTCAAGGGCTGCAGCGTCGTTGCTCAGGAACGAAATAACGAATCGGGTCTTCAGGGCCTCTTCTAATGTGACGAAAGTTGCCCCCGCAGCTACCAGCTCGGCTGGTTGTTTTGCACTTCGATTCCAAACCGCAACCGCAACGCCCTGGTCAAGCAGGCGAGCAGCCATAGCTGTGCCCATAGAACCTAGGCCGATTACGGCAACTTGGATTTTTTCGGTCATCATGCTCCAGTCAATTCGTTGCGAACGAACTCTAGTTCGCGGGTCACATAGTCGACAATATCGCCAGTCTTGAGTTCGGCGGGCAGAACATCCCAGGTATACGTCTCGATCTCAAGGTGGTCTGAAAGCGGCGTCTCGCGGTGCATTTTGAGGGCTTCTTGAACGCCGAAGCGAGTGGTAAGAAATGGACCGAGTTCTTCAAGAAAAACCGGCACGTGAAAGTGGGTGCGCATTTCAGTCTTAACCGGGTTGGCCTCGAAAGCGTCTAGAGCCTCGCCTAGGTTCAGGTACTTAGTGATTTTGCCGTCTTGCTTGAGCGAGGTTTGGCTCAGATAGATGGTGTCGGTGAAGCGACGCAGTGCCGAAACCTTGTCTAGCGTTAGGTCTTTCACCCACAGCGAAGCCGCTTCTTGCAGTTTGAAAATCGGGATACCCGCCTCGACCAGCTTGGTGAGCGAATCGGTGATGTTCTCGAAACCGACCGACTGGTGACCGATGTCGAACACGACGCCCAGATAACGTCGAATCGAACCCTCGGCTTCACTCAGAGGAATGCCTGCGATCTCGGCTAGGCGACGAACGCCTGCTGGCGAATAGATTCGCTCTTTGAAATAGGTGACGGTCTCGTCGGTGGTTTCGAGGTAACACGCTGGCTCAGGCTCGATGGCTAGCTTGACTCGGCGCCCGGTTCGTTCCTCGAGGTCTCGCAAGTGAGCGACTACCTTGAATACGCCGTCGGTAAAAGTCTGAATGTAGTGCTCGCCCGACACGTTTGGCTTGAAAGCCAGCGGCGCGGTCTGAATCGAAGGGTTGATGTGTGCCGGGGTGATCTCGGCAAGAATGTTGGCTACCGAGTTCGTGTAGTCAACTCGAGCGTCGGTGGTCCAGTCAGGTTCATAGACCCTCTCCATAACTACTTCGCCCTTGAAGGGGCCATAAGGAAAAGCGTTGACCGTGTAGACATACAGGTCTTCTTTGGTTAGAAAATCAACCAGCGACTTGCGCTCTTCGGCGCTTTCGGTGAGCGTCTTAGCCGACGCGGCCGAAATGCGAAGCGACACCGCAAACGGGGCATCCGGAGAAACTCGCTTTTTGACCTGAGGCACAAACTCGCGAAGGCTCGCGTTCATTTCTGCCCAGTTATCGCCTAGGTGTACCAGGGTTGAATAGCTGAGGTGACCCAGACCGTTTTCGAGCTCCACAAAATCCTCCTTGATTAATGTGTCTTTAGTATATGTGCAGTCTGACTAAACACAAAATTGGCTTTTTGTAGGGTTTTTGTTGACATCAAGACCAATGCATCAAGAGTTTGGCCACTTGGTTGTAAAGTATTTGTTAAGTTGCATCTCGTCTAGCAATTTGGATAACGGTTTGAACAGGGAGCCCACTTGAACTTTGAAATCGGCGCAGAGCTTCGCCGGGTGAGAATCGCTCGCAAGCTGAGTTTGCGAAGCGTGGCCACTGCCGTAAACGTTTCTGCCAGCCTGCTCTCGCAGGTTGAAACGGGCAAGACTCAGCCCTCGGTCAGCACCCTTTACGCTCTTGTGAACCACCTGGGAATCTCGTTGGATGGTCTGATGAAGGGGCAATCTTCGGGCGCAGCCACTTCGGCTGCAACCGCAAACTACGAAGACGGACACCACGGCATCGTTCAACGCCGCAGCGAAAATCCGAGCATCGAGATGGAGAACGGGGTTGTTTGGGAGCGGCTTGCCGATGGCGGCCGTGTTGACGCGGACCCATTGATGGTTACATATGAGCCAGGCAGCTCAAGTTCGGTTGAAGGCAAAATGATGCGCCACGATGCTCTCGAATATGGCGTGATTATTGAAGGCACCTTGACACTGCGAATCGAAGCCGATTCCTATGAGTTAATGCCTGGCGACTCGTTTAGCTTCGATGCCAACCAGCTGCACATGTATGAGAACAACTCGTCAAAGCCTGCTCGTGGCATCTGGTTTGTGATCGCAAACCGTGAGCACGAAGTCAAGAACCTCAGCAACCTCGGACCGGCTAAAAATTCTGCCAGCTCGCTACCGGCAAAATCAGCGGTGGATGTTCTAAACGCCATGGGCGACGCCAAAACCCGCAAACTTAGCGGGCTTTAGGCAAACTGCTCGAGTCTTGACTGCAATGCCGTCAACTCGTCGCTGAGCTCTTCGGGCACATGAGAACCAAACGATTCGTAGTATTCACCAATCATTTCGGCCTCGGCCAACCAAGATTCTTGGTTGATGCTGAAGAGCTCGGCTAGACCTTCATCGCTCAACTTGACTCCGTCTAGATTTAGTTCACCGGGCGCGGGAATCACACCGACTGGCGTCTCTAGCCCTTGAGCTCGACCCTCGAGGCGATTGATGATCCACTCGACCACGCGAATGTTGTCTGAGAAGCCAGGCCAAATGAACTTGCCGGTGCTGTCTTTTCTAAACCAGTTGACCTGAAAAATCTGCGGGCGAGATTCCTCGCTCAGCGAGTCGCCGACCTCAAGCCAGTGCGCCCAGTAGTCGGCCATGTTGTAACCGCAAAACGGCAGCATTGCAAAAGGGTCGCGGCGCAAAACGCCAACCGGGCCCTCGGCAGCAGCGGTCTGCTCCGACGAGATCGTTGAGCCCATAAAGACGCCGTGAGTCCAGCTGTTGGCTTGGGTAACAAGCGGCACGTTGGTTGCCCGACGGCCGCCAAAGAGAATCGCATCAACCTCGAAACCTTCGACGCGGTTCCAGTCGGCTGGAGCGGTGAGACAGTTCGCCACGGGCACGCAAAAACGTGAGTTAGGGTGGGCGGCCTTCGTGCCTGAAGCGGGCGTCCAGTCATTGCCGCGCCAGTCGATAAGGTGCGCTGGGGTATCGTCAGTCAGGCCTTCCCACCAAACGTCTCCGTCATCGGTTAGTGCCACGTTGGTGAAAATCGTGTTCGAGCGGATTGCATCTATGGCGTTTTTGTTTGTCTTGACGCTGGTTCCCGGTGCAACACCAAAGAACCCAGTTTCTGGGTTTATGGCAACCAGGCGCCCATGCTGGTTTTTAGCCAGCCAAGCAATGTCGTCGCCGATGGTCTCAACCTTATAGCCGGCCAGGTTCGGTTCTAGCATGGCAAAGTTTGTTTTACCGCAGGCCGACGGAAAAGCGGCGGTAATGGTGTACTGCTTACCGGTCGGTGTGGTTACCCGCATGATCAGCATGTGCTCTGCGAGCCAACCTTGGTCGCGCCCCTGCACCGATCCGATGCGAAGCGCCATGGCTTTCTTGCCTAGAAGGGAATTGCCACCGTAGCCCGAGCCGAAACTCCAGATTTCGCGGGTCTCAGGAAAGTGTACGACTTTGATCTTGTCGGGGTTGCATGGCCACGATGGAATTGCATCCGCGGAGCTATCTTCGTCAAGTGGCACGCCAACCGAGTGAACCGCCGGCACCCATTCAGCGCCGGCTTCGATGCGATCTTTGATATGACTCGAAACGGTTGTCATCACCGCCATCGAGGCAACCACATAGGGTGAGTCGGTGATTTCGACACCAAAGCGGGCCTGAGGTGAATCTAGCGGGCCCATCGAAAATGGAATTACGAACATGGTGCGACCCGCCATACAACCGGCAAAGAGGTTCTCCAGATCGGCCCGCATAACGGCTGGGTCGACCCAGTTGTTGGTGGGCCCCGCATCCGATTGTTTTTCTGAGCAAATAAAAGTGCGCTCTTCAACGCGGGCAACATCGCGAGGGTCGGTTCGGGCGAGGTAGCTGTTTGGCCTCAGCTGTGCATTTAGCGGGATAAGTGTCTGTTCGCGTACGAGTTCTTGGGTGATGTCTTCGAGCTGTTCAGAGTCGCCGGTAATCCAAGTAACTTGGGCGGCTCTTGTGAGTCTGGCGATTTCGTCAACCCACCCTTGCAGTGACGGTGTAGACACGCTGACTCCTTCGTCCAAATTAATGTTCAGTTACACTGAGCATAGGTGTTAAGCATACCTTAACGCTCTGCAAATCTCAAAAACATTTGGAACCGAAAGTCAACGATGAAAAGAGTGTGGCCCGCCCCAGCGAGGGCGGGCCACGTGTTGTGGAGGCAACTATTTTTCGTCGTCGCTGTGAGCCCAAGACTCGATTAGCGAACGAAGTTTATACAAGAAACCCATGATTCCCCGAGGAAAAAAGCGAACGACGAGCACAACTACTGCAGCTTCGATAACAAGCGCCCAGTTCGCTAAGTCGGCTGCGAAGTCGCGAACGTAATAAACCACAATGGCGCCGAGAATCGGCCCGGCTACGGTTCCCAGCCCACCGATCACAGAGGTAATGGCCGCGTCGAGACTGAACTTCAGGTTGAACGCAGCGTCAACGGTTAGAGTGCCCTGCTGAAGCGCATAGAACGCACCCGCCATTCCGGTGACCAAACCGCTGACTGCCCAGAAAGGCAACAAGGTGCGAACCCGGTGCACCCCCAAACTGGCGGCGCCGGCTTCATCTTCGCGAAGGGCAATCATTCGAAGCCCCATCGGCGAGCGCACCATAAAAAGTGATGCGAGAACTGCAATCAAGACGAAAAAAACGACGTAGCTATACAAATCGTCGATGCTCAAGCTGAATTCGATCGGAATCTGATAGCTCGAGGATGCCTTAGTGAAATCCCAGTTGATCATCCACCCATACATGGCAAGAGTCATGCCCAGGCTGCCCACAGCCAGATACGGGCCGCGCAACCTGAGTAGCGGAAAAGCAATAAGCACTCCGAGAGCCGCGGATATCAGGGCAGAGATTGAGACGGTTGCCAAAAGTGGCCACCCAAAATAGGTAAGGAGTATCGCGGTTGCATAACCACCGATGCCCACAAAGATGGAGTGGCCGAGCGAGAACTGACCACCGAAGCCTCCAATTAGGTTCCAAGCCACCGAAATCGACATCATAATCAGAAGCTCGGTGAGCTGATTCTTGTTGCCACGGGTAAGGCTGCTCTGGGCGACAATTGCAGCGATTGCAAGGACCACCGCTAGGACAGAGGGATACATCGTCTGACTGTCAATGACACTGGCGACGATTTTTTTAAATTTTTTCATTTGCCAACCCTCTTAGCGAATAACCCGTTTGGCTTGATAACTAGGATCAAAACCAAAACACCGAAAACTACAAGGTCGCGATACTGAGGTCCGATGAACTCGGCTCCAACTGTCTCAACCAAGCCCACGATGAAACCACCGTAGAGCGTTCCAGAGAGAGAACCCAAACCGCCGATTACGATGACAGTGAAGGCGCGGAGGAGCCAGTTAGTACCCTCTGGTGGTGCAATCGCGAATGAAAGCGCAATTAAAACGCCGCCGATTGACGCGGACGCGGCTGAGATAGCCATTACCGAAGCATAGGTGTGTTTCACGTTGATTCCCACAAGACCAGCGGCCGCTGGGTCAAAAGATGCGGCCTGAACCTGGCGACCGAACTGAGTCTTCTTGATCACAAAAGTTAGAGCTAAAACTGTGGCAACACCAATCAAAGTTGCAATCAGAAGCGTGAGCCTCACATGTAAGCCAAAGATGTTTAACTGACTTGTCGCATATGGTGCGCCTATCGAACGTGGGTTCGACGAAAAGAAAATGAGCAAGAGAGTCTGAATTGCAATGCCGATTCCGAACGTTGCCGTAATCGGAGACTCTTCGCCCGAAGACATGACCGGACTGAAGATGAAGCGCTGCATAGGGTAGGCAATCGCCGCCATGAGAATAGCAATTGGAATTGCCGATAGAAACGGGTCGCCACCGATTGCGGAGACTAAAAGAGAAGTAAGGTACGCCCCAAGAACTAGAAACTGACCGTGTGCAAGATTGATGAGCTTCATCACACCAAACACAAGCGAGAGGCCAAGGGCTGCGGTGGCATAAAGCCCACCGAGCAAAATTCCCTGAACTATTACGTCAGCACTCAAGTTTCCCAAGGGGCGTACCTTCTTCTTTTAACTAAGTTGTTACTTTAGGCCTGGGACCGGAGTAACGATTGGGTTTGCTGCCTTACCATCTGGGGTGAGAACAAGAACCTGATCTGCGCCCTTCCACTGAGTCTGAGCCATTGGAAGCGCAGCCGAGTGGTCTGCAGCGAACTTGATTTTTCCAGCAGGGAAGTCAGCGTCCGTTGCGCCAATAGCAGTGTTGATGGCCTCTGGTTCGGTGCTGTCGGCAGTCTTGATTGCGTCAAGCAGAACTTTAGCGATTGAGTAGCCATAAGCCACGGTGCCTAGGTTTGAGTTCACGCCACCAGCGAAGTCCTTGAACTTTGTGATGAAGTCTGCCTCTTGTGGCAAGCCCATTCCCTCTGCGAACCAGTTCGCCGAAAGAACGCCCTCAGCCAATCCGCCAGTGATGTCTACATAGCCACCGGTGTTTCCAGCTTTCTCCATAAACATCATCTTTGGCTGGTAACCCTGAGTCTTCATTTCCTTTAGCAGGGCGATGCCGTCTGGCGGAATGATCTGTGACAAAACGATGTCAGCGCCTGAAGCCTTAGCCTGAGCAACCTGGCTTGAGAAGTTGGTGTTACCAACTGGGAACTCAATGTGGTTTACAACAGTGTAGCCGTGCTCGGTAGCGTGCTGCTTCCAGAGTGCTGCCTGAATAGGTCCGTCTTCTTCGGTGTCGGTGAAGATAACTACCTTCTTGTTGTTGTCAACAAGGTCAGCTGCCTGGAACTGGGTGTTGGTCATCTGGGTCTCATCAAAGAATGCGTCCCATGAATACTTGTAACCCGAGGTGGTTCCGGTCAACCAGCCCTTGATTGGGGTGATGGTAAACACCGCAGGAACCTTTAGCTGCTCAGCAACGGTCGAAACCGGGATGCTTAGCGGCGGGGTTGCTGGACCAAGAAGCGCAACAGCGCCATCGTCAAGCACAAGCGACTTAGCCTGGGTGCTTGCTTTCGTGCCGTCAGATGCGTTGTCTTGGATCTTGAGAGTTACCTCGTGGGTCACTCCACCCAAGGTAAGACCACCGGCAGCGTTGACTTCGTCAACTTCTGCTTGGTAGCCCTGTTGCAATGACGTGCCGAATGCTTGGAGCGGACCAGTCAAAGGTAGCGAAGCGCCGATTACGATCGGGTCGCCTTTTGAAGAGCCAGAGCCGGAAGCACAACCTGACAGAGCCAGGGCGGTTGCAGCTACAGCAGCAGCTATAACTAATACTTTCTTTTTCATCTTTAGAACTCCTTCGTTTCTATAGTTTTTTGATGGTGCGGACTTCAATCAGTGCCTAGATAGGCGCTTTGAAGTTTTTCTTCAGAGAAATCATCCGGATTCCCTGAAAAAACTGTGGTGCCGCGTCGCAACACCAAAATGTTGTCGGCGAGAGCCAAAGACTTGTTTACGTTTTGTTCGATGAGGATCACCGAGGTGCCCCAAGTTGCGATTTGTTCCACAGCTTTGAGCATCCTGTCAACGATTATTGGTGCTAGGCCGAGCGACAATTCATCAAAGATGATCAGATCTGGCTCTCCGGCGAGGGCTCGACCGATAGCAACCATTTGCTGCTCGCCGCCAGAAAGAGCACCGGCACGGCGGGTGCCAAGTTCTAACAGCTTGGGGAACAGAGTGTTAACCCGCTCGAGCGGAGTCTCATTGCTGCGGTTTTTGAGACCCAGAATTAGGTTTTCGCGAACCGAAAGGTCCGCAAATAAGCGCCTACCCTCGGGAACCAAAGCGAGCCCTTGACGCATTCTCTTGAAGTCGGCCAGGTGGGTGAATGACTCTCCGTTGAAGTTGATTTCACCTGTTTTGGCTTCAACCATGCCCGCAAGGGTTTTTGCCAAAGTCGATTTGCCCGCACCGTTTGAGCCCAGTACAGCAAAGATTTCACCTGGTCGCACCTCGAATGACACATCGTGCAAGACTTTGACCTGACCGTAACTTGCTGAAAGTTTTTGAACCGATAGTCGCGGCTCGACAGTACTCTCAATCGCTTGGCGCTGGTGCTTCTTAAGCTCTTCCGAAACACCAAGATAAATCTCAATCACTCTTGGGTCATTTGAAACTTCGGCAGGTGTGCCTTCGGTGAGCTTCTGACCCCATTCCAAGACGACAACGCGCTGGGCGAGCTCATGAATCACTTCTTGAACGTGTTCAACCAAGACGATGGTTTTACCCGAGTGATGAATCTTGCGAACGAGGTCAATAAGTTCATCCAGGTCGCTTCCGTTTAGGCCAGCTGCGACTTCATCGAGCAAGATGAGTTTCGGTTGAAGAGCCAAAACTCGCGCCATTTCAAGGCGCTTTAGTTCGAGCAGCCCAAGGCTTCCGGCAACTTTGTTGGCACGGTCGAGTAGGCCACAAATTTCTAAGGCATTCTGCACCGCTGCTTTGCGCTGCGCTCGGGGCAACACAAACGAGGCAATTTCAACATTTTGAAGAACCGTCAATTTGCGAAATGGTTTTGGAATCTGGTGCGCTAAGCCAACGCCACGGTGCGCAGCCTGCGAAGGTGTGGTCTGGGTGAAATCCGTCCCACAAACCCATAGTTGTCCTTCGCTCGGGCGACGCGACCCAGACAGCATCGAAAGCAACGTGCTTTTCCCAGCCCCGTTTGGACCCATTATGCCTACAAGTTCGCCAGGTTTTACGACCAGGTCGACGGCGTTAACGGCGGTGACGCCGCCAAAACGCATCGAGATGGCGCGAGCGTCAACAAGCAGTTCATCGCCGACGATAGCGGCTGCAGCTTTGTTGATTACCATCTGAACTCCCTGCTTAGAAATATTGGATTTAGGCCAGGTTATGCGACAACTAGGTTTACAGTTGCTCGGTCAAAAGCTGCCTGTAACTGGTCTGTGTTATTTGCGGTTGCGGCCACAAAATAGTCAGGGCGAACGACAAGGTGATTCACATTGTTTTCTGCAAACCAGTCGGCATAGGTGCCGTTAATGTCAATGACGTCTGCACCGGATCCTCTTGGGCCAACAGTGAGGGTAGCGCCCCCTACTTTGGCTAGTTTGGCCTTTTGACTCTCTGTGAGTGCTTCACCAGAATGTGCTGCATCGGTCAGGACAAACCACTCACGGCCAACAACTTCATCAAAGCGACCGGTGCGGCCCTTGTAGGCAACTCGTCCTTGAATCGAAGGTCGGCCAGCCAATTCGTCGCTGGAATCCCAGGTACCGTCACCCAAAACAGCTAGGTGAGGATTAGTTGGTCCGTGTTCGAGAGTCGCTTTGTATGCGGCGATCATATTTGCGTCGCGCTCAGCGGCTTCTTTTTCGTCGGTTACACATATGACGCGCCCAAGTTCTACCGAGAAGTTGATGTACCACTTGGCGTTCTCGCGGCGCTCGTTCGACCACTCGGTCAAAAGTTCGTCACCGGATTTGCCTTGCAAGACGAGGTCTAGGCGCCAGGCTAGGTTGTAGACGTCGCGGAAAGCCGCGCACATACCTTCGCCAGCAAAAGGTGGCATAAGGTGAGCTGCGTCTCCAACCAGCATGGAACGGTGGCTGCGCCAGTTTTCGAGGAACTTACCTTGAAAGCGCCAAGCGACCGAGCGGTCCATTTTTGAGTTTTCTGGCGTAAGTCCGAATGGCTCAAGCAACGGCCAAATATTTTCTGGCTTAGCCAACTCTTGTGGGTCCTCGCCCGGCAAAACCATGAATTCCCAGCGACGACGACCTGGGCCACCTGGAACTACGGTCGTGGGTCGAGCTGGATCGCAAATTTGGTAGTGGGCGGTCCAGTATTTCGGCATCACATCTGGGGTCATGTCAACGACGATCCAGTCATAATAAAAGTTGAGGTCCACGAAATCGTACCCGAGCGAGCGCCGAACAAAGCTGTTTGCACCGTCTGAACCGATGCCATACTGTGCCTCTATCGTGCCGACCTCGCCGCCTTCAACTGGAACAGTGATGAAGCCTTCCTGCCGCACTTCCTTATATGTGAGGCTAACTCCACTGCTGCTCTCGACATAACTGTCAACTTCGAACCCCTGCATGATTTTCACGTTTGGCAATGAGGAGATAATTCCCCTAAGGCGTTCCTCGAGCTCAGGTTGGCTGAACCAGTACCGGTTGCGCCATCCGTCGTTCGCCGTTGACATCCAGTCCACTTCGAGAAGAATCTCTTTGTCTTTGTTGATCCAGAAATAGTGGTCATCGTGGTAATCGATTGTCGGGTCGCTGTCTGGGTTGATTCCCAAACTCGCCAAAATGCGAGCAATTTCGTGGTCGAAAGTAACGGCGCGAGGCAAAGGATATGGAGTCGGCCAACGATCAAGACCTATTACTTGGTAACCCTTTTGGCCGAGCAAGATGCTTGCGAGTAACCCGGCTGGTCCTAGTCCTACGATTACAACATCTGCTCGATGCAGCGAACTGTTTGTCATTCTTCTCTCCAAATGTGAACACGCGTTCATTATTGAACATACGTACACTTTATGAGAAAGTAATATTGGCGAAGTTGCAAATTTTGAAGTTGTGTCCAAATCGTTAACAAAGTGTTTTCAAAAAACAACTAGAGATCAGAGGAAAAATGGTGTCTGCTGAACACTCGGCACCGATCGGCCGTCGAGCCAAGCGAGCTGAAACAACAAGGCGCAACCTCCTTAAGGCCGCTCGGGAATTGATGTCCCACGGTGGCCCAGACTCTGTCACCATTCAATCCATAACCAAAGCCGCTGACATCGGACAAGGAACTTTTTACAACTACTTCACCAATCGTGACGAAGTTATAGACACTGTAATCATCGATGAGGTGGAGTCATTGGGTAAGAGACTCGACCACCTCACGCAAGGAATGTCGGACGCAGCAGAAATTTATGCCTTTTCGTTGCGCCACCTTATGCACACAGCGGTTACAGACCCGGTCTGGGGCTGGCTGGTGGTAAGAATGGGGATTGCTCAACAGGGTTTGCTAAACCAACTCGGTCCGAGAGCTGCTCGAGATATCAAAATCGGAATGGACTCAGGCCGGTTCAAAATTGCAGATCTTGGAGTCGCCACAGCAATGACATTCGGCTCGCTTCTTTCGGTCATGCATGACTATTTGAGAGGCGAACGAAAAGTAGATCCAAGTAGTCTCTATGCCGAAAACTTGCTTCGAATGGCTGGTCTCAGCGCCGAAGAAGCCCACGAAATTTCTATCAAGCCGCTGCCTGAGTTGCCACTTTATTAGGGCTCATGGCAGTTTCAAATAATGCAAGATCCATTCAACGACGAAAGGACTGAAATGTCACTCAACCTAGATGCCTCTGGCATCGCAACAATCGAAATCGACGGCCCGGAAAGAAACCTTTTGAACCCGGCCGTTATGCAAGCACTGCTCGCAGACCTAAACGCAGCAAACGAGAGCGATAGTGTCAAGGCCATTCTCGTGACCGGAAAAGGAGATCACTTTTGTGGCGGCCTTGACCTAGCGGGTATTCGAGCCGGAGGCGATCCCTTAGATTACGCGGCTAACCTTTCATCCCTGCTCAAAGTTTTTCCTAAACTGAAAAAACCGGTTGCGGCGGCAGTCAATGGGGACGCCGTTGCGTCTGGCTCGTCAATCGTAGCCGCTTGCGACTTCGCAGTTTCGACGCCTGAGGCCATGATAGGTAGCTACGAAGTGGCTGTCGGAGTTTGGCCAATGGTCGCTCAGGTACCTCTAATTAAGCGGTTGGGCGCTCGAATGGCGATGGAAAACATCGGCTCTGGAAACCCACTTACAGCGGCTAGAGCTCAAGAGCTTGGCTTAGTGAACCTCGTATCTTCTTCGTCTGACTTGATTTTGGCAGCAAAGAAGTGGTTGGTTGACGCAACTCGAGGTGGGGCCGCAAACGCCGGTCGCGTTACCTATTATGAACTCGCAGAGCTGAGCTATGAAGATGCCCTTGATGCAGCGCTCGAAAAGTTCGCCGCGCAGTTTAGAAAGTAGATCAAAATGACTTTGGTGCGACTCGCTGAAATTGACGAACTTACAGGATCCGCTCTTGCAATGGCAGAATCTGGCGCAGCGCAGTACGGCAAACTCTTGAACACTTGGAAAGCCATCATGAATCGGCCAAACCTGTTCGAAGCTTATCTGCCGTTTCTGCGGAGTGTAGCTGGCCCAGGCCCGCTTGACCAGGCAATCAAAGACACGTGCGCTCTATATGTTGGTGTGCTCAACCACTGTCGATATACGGTTTCGCACCGAAGCACCTCGGCTCTTAAAAATGGTGCGGATGCTACCACGCTGGTGAAAATGGCAACCGACGAGTGGGCTGACTTTGATTCCAAAATGAGAACCGCACTTGAGTTCACCAAAGAGCTAACACTGAACCCTGCTCAAGTTGAGTATTCGACTTTGCCTCAGGCTGTCAGTTCGGATGTTTTGCGCGACCTTAAGGCTCAGTTCAACGATGCCGAAATCGTCGACCTTGCGATGACTGTCTCGGTCTGGAATGCCTTAGCCCGTTTTCACCGTGTGATGGACTTCGAACAGGACATGCCCGATGCCCCCGAAGGGTTAGACCCGCGTTAAACAGTCGGAGTCTTGAACACCTCTGGGTGCTGTGCGAGCAGCAATCGGGTGCGACGAATGTGTCCGGCGATGATTCGCTCGGCGTCTTCGGAATCTCGGCGAGTGATTGCCTCAACCAGCAGCTTGTGCTCGAGGTGGGTTACGTCTAAACCCGGGCTGCCCGCGATGTTGGCATAGGCGCGCCGATAATGCTGGGTGGTGTTCCACAACCGCTCGATAATCTCTTTGAGGGTGGTGTTTGGTGCGCCCGAATAGCTGAGCATGTGAAACTGCCGATCGAGCCTCATAAAAGAGGCTACGTCGCGATTCTTGTGAACCTGCTCAGCGAGTTCTTCGAGTTGCGCAAGTTGCGAGTCGGTGAGGTTTGGCAGGCTTTCGCGCAGCAGCAGAGGCTCGAGGCGCTCGCGAATCTCATATTGCTCGAGGCATTCCTCGCGGGTTAGGCTTGCGACCCATGCGCCTTGGTTCGAAATAACCTGCACGAGGCCGTCGGTCTCAAGAATGCGCAGCGCTTCGCGCACCGGAATGCGACTGGCCTGGTATTCATCGGCCAGCTCTTCTTGCCGAATGCGCTCGCCGGGCAACCAGGAGCCGTCCAAGATCTTCGCGCGCAGTTGATCTGCGATGCGATGGCTGGCAACGGTCGGTGGCGTCATGACTCTGTCTTAATTGGAAGGCTTGGCTGGGTGCCACAAAAGTTTATCGGCAGTGGCCTCATAGGCCTTGCCGTTCGGGTAGCTCACCAGTTCAAACTGCATTCCCCAGGGGCTCAAAAAGTAAAGCCAGTGTTGCCCGGCCGAGGCTCCCGAGCTGGCTGTCGGTGTGCTCAACATCCTGACTCCGTGGCGCTCTAGGTGGGCAACGGCCGCCGCCATATCGTCAACATAAAAAGCAATGTGATGGCCACCGACGTCGCTGTTCTTGGGCGGCAGCGAGTTTTGATCCGGCGCTTCGTATTCGAAGACCTCAAAGTTGGGGCCGAAGTGGCACCTATAGAAGCGCAGCTCTTTGAGAACCGAACGCGGGTGAATGTTCAGGTGTACAGCGAACCAGTCGTCGTCTTTGACCCAGGGCCCAAGGCTATATACAAACTCGGCGCCGATTACCTTGGTGAAAAAATCGTGGGCCTGCTCGATGTCGGGAACCGTAAAACCGATGTGTTCGGCACCTCTGAGACCTGGGATGCCCGCTGGCTTTTGAATGTCATTCATGCACCTAATGTATCCACTCTTACTCTAAAAAGCGATAAAGAATGCATAACGAAAAGAAATTGCTTGCAAATGTATCCATTATCAGTATTAGACTTATCGAACATTGGAACGCTTACAAAGGAGCAAGTGCCCGTGCCAACAATTAAGAAGCTTGAAGCTGCGAGCCCGTGGGTTTATCTGAGCACAACCGCGGCCGACTACAAAAAGGCCGACCCGCAGTTGCTAATCAACATGCTCAGCCAGATGCACCTGATTCGCGCTTTCGAAGAGTCAGTGCTTGAGCTTGCCGGTGAAGGCCTAGTTCACGGCCCAGCTCACTCAAGCATCGGTCAAGAAGGTGGCGCGGTTGGTTCAGCCGGTGCACTTCGACCAACCGACGCTGTAAATGGGACCCACCGCGGCCACCACCAGTTTTTGGCCAAGGCACTTGCCTATGTGGCACAAAACGGATTCGCGCTCGACAAGCTAGTTGAGAAACCAACCCAAGACCTTCTAACTCGCACCCTTGCCGAGATTCTCGGCCTAGAGCTTGGCTTCTCACACGGCCGCGGCGGCTCAATGCACCTGCAGTGGCTTGAGGCGGGCGCACTCGGAACCAACGCAATCGTCGGCGGCGGCGTGCCGCTCGGCGCAGGCAATGCGTGGTCGCAGCGCCACGCAAAAACCACAGACCTCACCGTGACCTATTTTGGCGACGGCGCAACCAACATCGGCTCAGTTCTAGAAACCATGAACCTGGCCGCGGCCTGGAGCTTGCCGCTTTGCTTCTTTATCGAGAACAACCTGTATGCGGTTTCAACCAACGTCAACGAGGTCACGCACGAGCCTCGGCTTTCGGCACGTGCGCTCGGGTTCAATTTTCCTTCGTGGCGCGTTGACGGTATGGACCCGCTAGCTGTGCACCTGGCAATGCAGGAGGCCAGCGAATACATGCGCGCGGGCAACGGACCAGCACTGATTGAAGCCGAAGTTTATAGATTCTTTCACCAAAACGGACCCTACCCCGGCAGTGCATTCGGATACCGCGACAAAGCCGAAGAGGCAGCGTGGCGCAAGCGCGACCCGCTCGATCGTCTCGCTACCGAAATGCAAAAGCTCGGCCAAATCGATGCCGATGCGGTTGCGCTGGTTCGCAGCCAAGCTCAAGCCGCGATGAAAATCGCCGTCGAAACTTTGGTCGAAGCCGACCCAAACGGCGCAGCCGGCACCCGCCGCATCAAGCCGAGCCTCTGGCCAGACCCCAGCATTGTCGACACCGGCATCCGTGGCGACTTGTCTGAACTAGCGGGAGCCCGCACTCTTGAGGCAGAAGCAGTCGTCGGAGCCAAAACCGAGGTCAAGTTCATCGATGCCGTTGCAGCCGTGATGGAGCGCAACATGGAGCTCTCAGAGCAAATCGTTGAGATGGGCGAAGACATTCACCGACTCAAGGGTGGCACCAACGGAGCAACCAAGGGTCTAGCAGCGAGGTTCCCCGACCGCACGCTCGGCACTCCGATCAGCGAGAACGCATTTGCCGGTCTGGCCTGTGGCATTGCAACCGATGGTCGCTACCGCCCGGTGGTTGAGTTCATGTATCCAGACTTCGTTTGGGTTGCAGCCGACCAGGTCTTCAACCAAATCGGCAAGGCCCGCCACATGTTCGGTGGAGCTAATCCGGTTCCCCTTGTGCTTCGCACGAAAGTCGCAATGGGTTCGGGATATGGCTCCCAGCACCTAATGGACCCGGCAGGCATTTTTGCAACCAACCCAGGATGGCGCATAGTTGCGGCATCAACACCTCATGACTACATCGGGCTAATGAACGCGGCCCTCAAGCTGAACGACCCGGTTCTAGTCATTGAACACATTGACCTCTACGGCCAGAGCGGTGAGATTCCTGATGGCGACCTCGACTATCAAATCGAGTTTGGCAAGGCCAAAGTTCGTCGCGCCGGTAAAGCCGTAACCGTCTTGACCTACCTCTCGATGGTCGGCCACAGCCTTGAAGCGGCTGAGCAATCTGGAATCGATGCCGAGGTTATTGACCTTCGTTGGCTCGACCGCGCGAGCCTTGACTGGTCAACCATCGGTGAGTCAATCAAAAAGACCAACAGCGTTCTGATCGTTGAGCAGGGTGCCCGAGGCACCAGCTATGGCGCCTGGCTCGCCGACGAAATTCAACGCAGATTCTTTGACTACCTCGACCAACCCATCGAACGAGTTACAGGGGGCGAAGCATCACCAAGCATCTCTAAGGTGCTCGAACGCGCTGCCATCGCAAAAACCGAAGAGGTCGTTGCTGGTCTAAAAAAGGTTGCCGCCGCCCGCGGGGGTGCCCGCTAATGGCTACCGTATTGAGAATGCCAAGTGTTCTTGCCGGTGCATCTGAAGCTGCCATCAACAAATGGCTCGTAGCCGAGGGTGCCGAAATCACTATCGGCGCACCGCTGGTTGAACTCGAGACTGAAAAAGCAGTTGTTGAATACAACGCAGAGGTTGCCGGAACCCTAGGGCGCTACCTACTCGCCGAAGGTGAATCTGCAAAAATCGGGGAGCCCATCTGCATAGTTCTCGCGTCTGGCGAAGATGCCAGTGCCATGGATGCTGCGCTTGCCGAGCTCGGTGGCGATTCAGCCTCACCATCGCCTGCCCCCGTCTCAGCGCCTGTTGCCGCACCTGCAGTAGCGCCAGTCGCAGCACCGTCGGTCGCGCCAATTATTGCGCCAGTAGCCGCACCGACTGTCGCGCCTGCAGCCACAGCGCCGATTCCAGCAACTTCCGGCTCGCGCATCTTTGCATCACCGTTGGCTCGAAAGTTGGCTCGTGAAGCAAACCTAGACCTATCGGCGCTCGCCGGCACCGGCCCAGATGGTCGCATCGTGCGCGCCGACGTTGAGACTGCGGCAGCAGCCAAGCCAAGTGCGCCGGCAACCGCAGGTGCATCCGCATCAAATGTTTCATCGGCATCTCGCGCCAACGTCGTTACCGAGATTCCGCTTTCGGGCATGCGCAAGGCAATCGCCCGTCGCCTGCTAGAGAGCAAGCAGACTATTCCGCACTTCTACCTAACGGCCGAGTGCAACGTCGATAAGTTGCTTGCTTTGCGTGCCGAGATCAATTCGGCTGGCGGCACCAAGGTTTCGGTGAACGACTTTGTCGTTATGGCCGTGGCCAAAGCCTTCGTCGACGTGCCAGAAGCCAACGTAACTTGGGGCGACAGCGTCATTTATCAGCACTCGAACGTTGACATCTCGATTGCAGTTTCAATCGATGGTGGGTTGATCACACCGGTTCTGCGCGATGCCAGCAATAAAACGCTCTCGGCGATCTCAGCCGAGGTTCGCGATCTTGCCGAGCGAGGCCGCTCGAAGCGTCTAAAGCAGGCCGATCTTGAGGGCGGCTCGTTCTCGATTTCGAACTTGGGCATGTATGACACTCTCGAGTTCGCCGCGATCATCAATCCACCGCAGTCGGGAATCCTGGCCGTAGGCGCCGCTAAAGACCAAGTTGTGGTCATCGACGGTGAGATGCGCGTTGCCAAAGTTATGCGCGTGACCCTCTCGGCCGACCATCGTGCGGTCGACGGCACTCTGGCGGCTCAGTGGCTTGCAGCGTTCGTCAAACGAATCGAAAACCCGGTGACCTGCCTCATTTAGCCCACTCAGGTGAGCTCGGTTACAAAAGATATGTGAAATTAGAAACATCAAATCGAACCAGAAACGAGCAACAAAATGAACGCAGTCCGCGAAGCCGAACTTTTGGCAAAGGTGCCAAACCAGCTCTATATCAATGGCGCATGGGTTGATGGTTCTGGTGGCCAGACCATCAACGTATTCGACCCGGCAACCGGCGAGGTTCTTGCCAAAATAGCCGACGCAACGGTTGAAGACGGCAAAGCTGCCATGGATGCTGCCGCGGCCGTGCAAGAGGAGTGGGCAAAGACGCCGGCTCGCGTGCGCGGCGAATTGCTTCGCAAAGCGTTCGAGCGGGTTCAAGAACTCAAAGATGACTTCGCGCTTCTCATGACCCTTGAAATGGGCAAGCCGCTCGCTGAGGCCGTCGGCGAGGTCAACTACGGCAGCGAGTTTTTGCGTTGGTTTAGCGAAGAGGCCGTGCGCATCACTGGTCGCTACGGCGCCAACCCTGAAGGCACTGGCCGCGCAATCGTTTCTTATTTGCCGGTTGGGCCGTGCTACCTGATCACACCGTGGAACTTTCCGTTGGCAATGGCAACTCGCAAGATCGCTCCGGCGATTGCGGCCGGCTGCACGATGGTCATCAAGCCAGCAACGCTAACCCCGCTCACCACCCTGTATTTCGTCAAGATTCTTGAAGAGGTTGGCGTGCCAAAGGGTGTTGTCAACGTCATCACCACAAGCAAGTCTTCGGCCGTCTCTGGCCCGATTATCGCCGACAATCGCCTGCGCAAACTTTCGTTCACCGGTTCAACCTCGGTGGGCATCGCACTAATGAAGCAGGCTGCCGACAACGTGCTTCGCACCTCGATGGAACTCGGCGGAAACGCCCCATTCGTGGTCTTTGCAGACGCCGACCTCGACAAAGCTGTTGAAGGTGCGCTCGCCGCCAAGTTTAGAAACATTGGCCAAGCGTGCACAGCAGCAAACCGCTTTATCGTGCACGCCGACGTTGCCGAAGAATTTGCCGCCAAAGTTACCGCTCGAGTTGCCGCAATGAAGATTGGCCGCGGCACTGAAGACGGCGTAACCATTGGCCCGCTAATTGACACCGCCGCCGTCGAGAAAGCCAAGTCGCTCGTGGCTGATGCTGTTAGCCGCGGCGCTAAAGTCACCACCGGCGGCAACGAGATTGCCGGCGCGGGCACGTTCTTTGAGCCAACCGTGGTTACCAACGTTCAGCCGGGCAGTGAAATTTTGACCGAAGAGAT
>Ga0136644_10001090_pt1 | contig 21532 bp, 24 predicted proteins | sample C_130820_EF_Meta_FD_94780 | JGI IMG/M metagenome (GOLD analysis project Ga0136644, IMG submission 94780) | Freshwater microbial communities from Lake Croche, Canada to study carbon cycling - C_130820_EF_MetaG (v2) (version 2) | ecosystem: Environmental > Aquatic > Freshwater > Lake | place... | reverse complement strand
GTTGTTGCAAGTGCTCAATCAACCAACGGTACATTGCAGTTGGCACAAGTGGCCAGCGTTACAAGTTAATTTTTAACCTGACTGAATCCTCCCAGCTACATACTGGGAGGATTTTTTTATGACCGTAGCGTTTGTATTGGGTAATGGGATCAGCCGCCAAGGCATAGATTTGCTGCTGTTAAAAACACAGGGCAAGGTATATGCATGCAATGCCATGTATCGTGAGTTCGCACCCGATGTGCTGGTCAGCACAGACTTGCCTATCAGTGAGCGAATACAACAAGAAGGTTACAGCGCCAGCAACATTCACTACACTCGCAAACCTTTGCCAGACACTGGTGCAAGAAGGATTGCAAAAGAATATTTTGGATTTAGTTCAGGCCCTGTTGCCACAGGACAGGCTGCAATAGATGGAGCCACACACATTTATCTAATTGGATTTGACATGGGTCCTACCAAAATTGGCAGATTCAACAATGTCTATGCTGACACTGAATTTTACAGAAAAAGTTCAGGAGCCCCCACGTTTACCGGCAATTGGTATAGACAGTTGATAACAATTATGAAAGATTATCCTGCCATTAATTTTTTTAGAGTGGTTGGGGAAACCACAGCAGAAGTTCGTGAACTGCTGGGGGTTCCCAATCTAACACACATCAACATGGTTGATTTTTTGCAAAATATTGCTCGGCAATGATTTATTCTTTGCTGAATTCTTGTTCCAACAACAAAATTTTTCCTTGCACAGCATCTAGGTTTACTGTGTTCCACAAGCCTGGATGCATGGGCTTGGGCCAGGTACCGGCATCGATCCAGGCATAACCCAGGTGTTCGTAGTTGAGTCTGGGCACAAATTCACTGTCAACAATGCACACCCATGTGTGGTATTCAAATGCTGAATCAGCTGAAGTAAATTTTTCTAGCGGGATCAATCTTAGATAGGTGGGAAAGAATCCCAGTTCTTCCATGCACTCACGTTCCATGCCACCCAGTAAGGTTTCGCCTGTTTCAATTTTGCCGCCAGGCAATCCCCATGCACCTGGATGTTTGTTGTCGTTGCGCAACAGATAGAGATAGCGCCCTGTGTCTCGACTACGGAACCATACACCTGCTGCCTTCAAAGCACCAGACTCCATGTTCCTCCCGGATACACACCTTGATAGCTCTTGAGCCATTGTGTGCCGGTCCACTCGTACTGAACGCCAGTGGTGATATTGGTAACGTACTGTATGGTATCGGCTTGTGCTATGCTGTTGAACACAATTTGCCAATAGTATCCGTTCCACTCAATGACGTCATTTGCTGCTGCCACCAAAGGCTGTCCCAGATCTCCCAGCCAAGCCTCAGCAGGATAAATGTTTATGGCAGATCCAGTGGGTTCGGTCAACAAATAACGCTGACCCACTGCTGGCGTTGGCAATCCGTATCCAGGTCCACTGACCAACGGATCAATGATGGCTGTGATAGGGTCCAGGGTGTTTTGGGGAGCTGTGTCTTGGTCAATATCGTAGATCAACAGTCGGTCATCATTGGGATTGATAGCTATGGTACCCACAATCACTGAGTCATCAGCTTGAGTCAATCTAATTTGACTGATCCCTGGACGCAACACACCATAAGCACTGATCACTGCAGGCCATAGCAAACTGCTGCTGGCTACAATTTGTGTGGGAGTTAAATTTTCATTGCTGCCATCGGGCACTATGGTCCTGTCTTGCAAGCATTGTATTTGATTGCCAATGACCACAACTTCGTAGTTCCAAGGAGTGACAATGACTCTGGTTCCCAACAACAAATCATTGTCTGTGACAGCATTGTTCAAATCACCTTGAGCATCATACATGCTCATGATCACACGCTCGACCACACCCAGCTTCTTGACCTTGGCTGGTGCTGATATCCATATAGGCATGCTGAATTTGATAGTGGCCATGTCTATAGGATTGTCTGTGCCGACTGGCACAGTTCTTGACGTCCAAGTCACACCATCAAGATCGACCACACTCAAACTGGTCCAGTCAATGTAGTTGTCAGTACTTTGTATTTCCAAACTGGGATTGAACAATGTGAGCAACTGTTCCAACAACTGCATTTTTTGATTGGTGTTGCTGGTCCATATATCCAGTGTGATTCCTAATTTGTAAGGCACTGGCATCAAACGTTCGATTGTGAACGCATTGCCTTGTGTGGTATCGTAGGTGTCGGTTTGTGTGTCATACTCACGCTGGCGAACTTGAATTTTGCTCACATGATATGGTTCTTGCATTCTGGGACGATCATAATCCAGGCTTGAAATATAAAAAGTCATCAACGGACTTGCTGGCATTGAGTTGCGGCTGTTCTCTTGAATGATAACTTGAGCATTGCGGCTGGCATCGCCATAGCGAACCGGCACACGAATCAGCGCAGCGTTGTTGACACCATTGTTTTCGTTGCCGTATTCAATTTGGAAATTGCTGATGATCCTGGTGAACTGTAATAGAAAACGTCGGATTTGTGCATCATAAAAAAATTGTTGTTGCATTGTTTAACTCGATTTCTGGCCTGGTTGTGTGTCAGGATAAGGCTTGGCATCTTGGAAACCTTTCTGGTCTCCGTTGTCGGCACGTGGCTTGAGTATCTGACTGAGACTTTGGCGACTGGGAATGTTGCCAAGATCTGTTGTGGGCACAGTGTATGTATTGTTAACAAAGCTGGAGCGTAAAGTATCGTTGGGTACGCCGTTGTTGAGATTGGTTCGCACTTTGTCCTCTATCTTGATCCAACGCTGTCCGCTGTAACGGAACAAGCGATTTGGGAAATAATCCAAACGCAAACAGAAATCGCCTGCCACAGCACTCAGTGGGAAGGCAACTCCTGTGGTGACTGGTAATCCGTTTGGTGGTATGCCGTCACCGGTCAAATAACCCACAGTATAACCATCAGCCTTGGGCGTGATGTTCATGCCACCTTGTGTGCCATCCACAGTGTCGCCACTTTCATTGGTAAGTGATGTTGGGTTGGCAGGTTGACCGTTGTCCAGCGTGGGCACAATGTAGAACTTTTGTGTATCGTAACCAGATACAGGCACCTCCACGTCTGCTTGTGCAAGAATAGCGTCATTGATTTGATTGTCTTTGGTCCTGGTACTAAACACATCACTTTGTGTGGGTGGTGTATAAACAGCCCAATATTCAGTATTGGTAATATCTGTACCTGCAGGCACATTCTTGAGAGCTTGATAATACACATCTCCTGCATTTGTGACCCAGCCGGTGGGATAGAAATTGCCATTGTCCCAGATGTTTTCTGACACCACAGGTTTCTTGAGTATGTCTTTGAATTCTTGGTTGTTGGTCATTGGCGTTGCTTTCACACGCCAGGTGTGTGGCATCCAGGTTTGACTCATGCCTTCTGTGGCATAGTCAGCATCCTGTACCACATAGTATCTGGGCAAGGGCTGAGGAATATCAGAATTCAAAGGATAGTAATCTTTCAAGTTGGGCACTTCCAGCACATCCCCGTTCATGATTTTGCGACCCAGACTGTCAATCATGTCGTTGAAGTGAAATGTGATAAACAAGGTATCGTTGTTTAGGAACAGTCCAAACTGTGTTAGATCAAAATCAATGTCTTGATGGTTGTACACACCGCGCATGACATAAACATCTTGATCGTATATTCTGTCACGGTTTTCCAACAACAGCAGATCCTGTATGTGCAAAGGACTTTGAGTGTCATAAATTGGTTGTGTGGTATCATAGTTGCTGGACAGCGCAGAATCTTCGCCCCCAGTTTGTGGGCCCATGTACTTGTGCAGGAAAATATCCATGCCACCCACGGTGTACATTTCAGAGATAGTACGATCCAGGAATTGGTAATCTCGGGTTCTATTGGGGCGGTAAAGGCTTAAACGTGGCATAGTCTAGTATTTATGGGCGGTTGACCAATAAATCTCAAACTGCTATAATTTGGGTATGAAAGTAGTTAAATTAAACCGCAGATACCGTCAATTTCGCGACAACGGACACACCATTGCTTTGCGTTTTGATGGCTGGGATGAAATTGCACTCCAGTACGAACGAGTGGCCCGCAACAAATTGGGCGGGCATGGCTACAATCGTGCAGATTCCTGGTTTAGCTATTTTGGCGACGGCCGCAAAGGCTCACGTCCATATTGGATCACATTCTGCAACGAGCAAGATGCTACTTTAGTATTACTTTGTGCCCAGTTGACCAAATAATCAACAAGTGTTACAATACACACTTGTTCACTACAGGAGTCTGTATGAAGGCAGCAAATTTTGTTGCAAAGTATTCAGCCACCAACAAGTCCAAAGCCGTTGTGCCATACGACAAAATAAAAGCCACAGAAAAATGGGTGGAGTATAGTCTGGACATTGTTGACATGAATCGAATTCTGATGTCCGCAGATTTTGATACCAAATGGCGATTGATGACAGCCCTGGACATTGCAGAGCGCAAGAGAAAGTACATGTACAACCACAAAAAATTTGAACTCAAACGTGCCATGCAATTGTTTGAACTCTGCAAAGATTTACCTGTAAAATAAGTAAGGACACACATGAGTACCACATTCAAAATTAAACTGCTAAACCCCCGCAGTTCCGATACCAATATCCTGGGCATGGAGCCCACTTGGCAAATCCAGCCCACTGAGTATCGCATAAGTCGACTCAGCAAGGCATTTTCCTGGTACAACTATTTCTACGGCAAAAAAGATGCACGAGACATGATTGTGAATTATCTAGAAGCACACGGGCGCAAAGCAGATGTGCGATTGCTCCGCGGCATTCCAGACTCGGCAATTCGCCTGACCACAGGATGGCTGTGTCGCATGAGCATGGTGGGCCTGCAACTGCATGACGCAGAACAGCTCAAGTTGGAAACCCAACTGCGCGAAATCATTGACAGCAAGCAGACTGAAGTGTCAGAATCTGCTGACGAGCCTGTGGTAAGCAAACCCAACATTCAAGATCGACTGAGAGAAAAAGTTGGCGAGTGTGCAGCCGAGCTTGATGCTATGTTTGACGAGTTTATGTCAAGCGGTGCCAAAATGTCAGCAGACTACAAACCCATCATGGTCATACGTGGCATGAATGTGGTGCCACAAATGATCGGTGAAATCGCCAATCGCTGGAAACGCAAGTTGGCAGAATTTGAAGAAGCTGTGGCTGGACGTGATCCATTGCTGGTCGAGGCATACTCGTACTTGACCAAGATTCAATTGCGTAATTGTGTGAAGTTTTGCGAAACTGTGATCAACGACTGTGGTGCTTATGTGCAGATCAAGAAAGTGGAACGCAAACCACGCAAGGTCAAGGCAGTGCCTCCAGAGAAACGTGCGGCCAAGTTCAAGCACATTGTGGAATTTGTTGAACTCAAGCTCAAAGGCTTGCCAGCTGCCAGCCTAGTAGACAAAGCCGAAGCCTGGTTGTATGATACCAAGAAGCGCAAGCTCATACACCTGGTGGCAGACAGCCACACACAGGCATTTACCATAAAGAGCAACAGCATAATTGGCTACAGCACAGCAGAAACGCTACAAAAAACTGTGCGCAAACCTGCAGATGTGGTCCGAGCAATACAGGCTGCTGGCAAGCCAGCAGCACGTAAGATTTTCAAAGATCTTACCACAACGCAGACAGCGTTTAACGGACGCGGAACAGAGAACTTGATCATACTCAAGAGTTGGTAAATATAGGGAACGGAGTTCCCTATGTCTGACAACACCTTGCCTGAGCTAAAGCAAAATCTCATTGAGTATTGCAAATTAACCATGGGCGATCAAATAGTCGATCTTGAATTAGACCCTGCACACTATGAAGCGGCCTATCAACGCACAATTGGCACTTACCGCCAACGAGCCAACAACGCCTATGAAGAAGCCTACATCTTCATGGAGTTGATTCAAGACATGAACATCTACACATTGCCGCAGGAAGTGCAAACAGTAAGACAAATATTTCGCAGACAATTTGGCAACAGTACCGGACCTTTTGCGTCAAACTTTGATCCGTTTGCACAGGCTTCGATCAACGTTTATCTCATGAACTTCAACGTGGCCGGCGGCCTGGCCACATACGATTTTTACAGTCAGTATGTTGAACTGGCAGCACGTATGTTTGGCGGATTCATGAATTACACTTGGAATCCGGTTACCAAGAAATTGCAACTGATCCGTGACCCAAAAGGTTCTGGCGAAACTGTGCTACTTTGGACCTATCAAACCAAACCCGAAATACAATTACTGAGTGATTATCAAATCAGCCAGTGGATTCGAGACTACATGGTCGGTGCTTGTAAAATGATCATCGGCGAAGCCCGTGAAAAATTTGCTACCATTGCCGGCCCACAGGGCGGCGGCAGTCTAAACGGTGCCGCAATGAAAGCCGAAGGCCAAGCTGTCATGGATGCCAAGATTGAAGAACTCAAATTGTACGTGGATGCAAGTCAGCCACTTACCTGGGTGATCGGCTAACACGCTGTAGACAATTCGTTGCTATTCTGTTACAATCATTGAATGCACCTAATGATTGATCTCGAGGGCTTGGCAACAGGCCCAGACACTACCATTCTTACCATAGCCGCTCAAGCATTTGATCCTTTTGGGTCGGGCTTCTACGAACAGCATTACTATGCCAGGATCACCTTAGAAAGTCAAGAAAATCGTTCCATTGACGATGGCACAATTGCGTGGTGGGCAACTCAACCGGAGCATGCCAGAGAAGAAGCATTTGGAGAACAAGATCGTATTCCTTTGGACCAAGCACTAGATGAGCTGAGTCGATTGATCTGGCACTCCAAGTTGATCTGGAGCCAAGGGCCCACATATGACATGAATATTCTTGAGCATGCATACAAGAGTTATCACAAACCCTTGCCTTGGAAGTACTACATGGTACGGGACTCAAGAACTGTGTTCAGTCTATGGCCAGACCAACCCATCCCCTCCACCAGCCATCATGCTCTAGAAGACTGCCGCAGACAAATCGGAATGCTTCAAAATACGCTTAAATACCTCAACGTAAAGGAACTCAAATGATCATTGGCATCTGTGGATTTATTGGTTCAGGCAAAGACACTGTGGCTGACTACCTGGTTAATTTACATCAGTTTCGAAGAGAAAGTTTTGCATCAACTCTTAAAGATGCAGTGGCACAGGTGTTTGGTTGGGATAGAATCATGCTGGAAGGGCGCACAGCACAGGCCCGGGCCTGGCGAGAACAAGTGGATCCATGGTGGGCAGAACGCCTGCACATGCCCACACTCACGCCACGCTGGATCTTGCAATACTGGGGCACAGAAGTATGCAGAGCAGGTTTTCATGATGACATCTGGATCGCCAGTCTAGAAAACAAACTGCGACACAGTCAAGATGATGTTGTCATAAGTGATTGTAGATTTCCCAACGAAATCCGAGCCATTAGAAATGCCGGGGGTCGTGTGATTAGAGTAGTGCGTGGACCTGAGCCCACTTGGTACGATGCGGCTGTGAGTGTGAACCGTGGTCCCAATGGCAACTCAACCTGGGCGCTGAGTCAGCGAAAACTAGAAAAATTTGGGATACATGCCAGTGAAACTGCCTGGGTCGGTACTGAGTTTGACACTGTGTTAGACAACAATTACAGTCTTGATGACCTGTATGCACAGATCATAGGTCTGGTTCAAGGTCCCCACGACGCCATGTGACGTCACTTTTGGCCAGCTCAATCTCACAGTTCTTGCAAACTGATTTGAGATTTTTAATTTCAGCATTGTTGAGTTTGCCGTCCATGTGATACACTAGCATTTGAGCACTGTACTTTGCTCTAAAGCCGCAGTGATCGCACACCATCTTTTTCTTGTATCCTGCTTCTTCCCATCTGGGAATCCTTCGCTTTAGTCCACGACCACGACGCTGACAATTCTCACATCTAGAGCGATAGTGAGGCACTCCGTCACGGTGATAATTTATTGCACACGGCCTTTGCTCACAAGATTTACATAAAGGTCTCTTCATACAGTATTTAGCGGCCGGACCTTTGCTAAAGGGCAAGCAAGACTGGTGTTTTTACCAAAATACTATAAATATCTACAACTTGAAAAGGAAACCATTATGGCTTTAACATCACCAGGCGTACAGGTAACAGTAATCGACGAGAGTCAATACATCCCTTCCGCTGTAAACACAGTACCTTACTTTTTGGTTGCCACAGCGCAAAACAAAGTATCCAGTGACGGGGTCACAGTAGCAGCCGGTACACTTGCTGCTAATGCAAACAAAACTTATTTGATCACCAGTCAGCGTGATTTGGCCGCCACGTTTGGTGTGCCTTTCTTCTACAACACCACAACTGGTACTCCCATCAACGGTTACGAACTCAACGAATACGGCTTGCTGGCTGCTTATTCAGCCCTAGGTGTTACAAATCGTGCGTATGTGCAACGTGTTGATATTGATCTAACAGCACTCACTGCCAGTTTGACTCGCCCCACTGGCGCTGCACCAAACGGCTCATACTGGTTAGACACATCGCTCAGCACTTGGGGAATTTTTCAATGGAATGCTTCAACTGGCGAGTTCACAAATAAAATTCCCTACATCATCAATGAAACCGATGAAGTGACCAGTTACAATGCCAATCCCAGTTTGGCCAACTACACTCCATTGGCATCCATTGGATCCATTGGAGATTATGCTGTGGTCACATGTGCCACTAGCATGCCCGGCTACTTTAAAAATTACGCCAATACATGGGTACAAATTGGTTCAGATGCTTGGAAAGCATCTTGGCCCACAGTGCTTGGATCAAATGCTCCTGCATCATTGACAGTAGGTGCAACCATGTACATCAATGATTCATTGGTCACTGTTGGTGCAACAAACACTCCTGCTGGACTTGCAACTGTAATCAACAGTGCAGCAATTGCTGGAGTCACAGCTCGTGCAGTAAGCAACCAATTGTATATTCAAGCCACACACTTGGCTGCCAACGACGGGTCTACACTGAGCAACAACGGCTTGGTCACAATTGATATTGACCCACTCAATTCAGTACAAAGCACAGCATTGCTGGCAGCATTGGGTATCAGCACTGGAGAATATGCAGCACCTGAATACGATACAGGCTACAGCTACGAACAACCAAAATGGATTTCTGCCGGTGGCCTAACTGCAAGACCCACAGGATCAGTCTGGCAAAATTTAAGCCCAGCCAATAACGGATTGCAGTTGATTGTAAAATCATACAGTGCCGCTTTAGGAACCTGGATTACACAAACATGTCCGGCCTACACTGGCACCAATGCCTCTTATTACAGCCTTGATCCTTCAGGCGGCGGCAAAAACATTCCTGTAGGCACAACCATTCTACAAATCGCTGCAACCAACTATCTCACAACTCCGTTAAGTACATTCTCATTTGAAATACTTGAGAAATATGCAATTGGTGCAACTGTGGTAACTGGTACCGCAGTGGTTTCGTCAGGAACTCCGTTCACTGTTGGAAACACATTTACCTTGATTGGTTCAAATCTAACAGGCGGTTCTAGTTCAGCCACAGTGACCATTGGTGGAACAGGTACTGCTGCAAATTTTGTGGCAGCAGTTTCGGCTGCTAACGTGCCGTATGTTTCAGCTAGTGTAAACAGTTCCGGATATATTGCGTTTACACACAGCAATGGTGGTACAATTGGATTGTCCAACCTGACTGGTACTCCTGTGACCACAGCAGGATTTACTTCAAGCACTCCACAAGTTCGTATTTCCCCAGCATCCAGCACAATCTTGCTGTTGTCGAATTTTGTTTCATCCCCATTGTTCACATATACTCCAAGTACCACTGCACCCAACCAAGACCCAGCTGACGGACGTTTATGGTACTACAGTTCAGTAAGCGATGCTGATATCATGATCCAGAACAACGGTTCATGGGTTGGATACCAAAACGTTAGCAACGACGTTCGCGGATACAATCTAACACAGTGCAACGCTGCTGGTCCTATCATTAGTGCAACTGCACCTACCACACAAACCAATGCAGCCCTGAGCCCATTGGTTTATGGTGACCTGTGGATTGATACCAGTGACTTGGAAAATTATCCCAAGTTATATCGTTGGCAACCAGTCAGCAGTGTGAATCAGTGGGTAGAAATTGATATCACTGATCAAACCACACAAAATGGTATTTTGTTTGCTGATGCTCGATGGTCATCAACTGGTACTGTGGATCCTGTTGCAGATCCAATACCAACTATTGTGAGTCTGTTGACTTCTAATTATCTTGATCCAGACGCTCCTGATCCTGCACTGTACCCACAAGGCACATTGTTGTTTAACACACGCCGTTCAGGATACAATGTCAAGAGTTTCCAAATGGATTACTTTACAACCTCAGCTACCAACTATGCAATTGATGCATGGGCATCCACATCAACTTATGCTTACAACGACTTTGTGAGCTATAACAATGGTATCTATGTTTGTACAGCAGCAGCCCCTGCTGGAACTGTGCCAACCAATACACTATATTGGAGCGAAATCATGCTCAGCACATGGTTGACTGCAAGTGGCAACAAGAGCAATGGCGCCATGTGGTCAGGTCGTTTGGCACAGCGTCAAATCGTTGTAGAAGCACTCAAATCAGGCGTTGATACCAGTGTGACTGCACGTGAAGAACAAACTCAGTTCAACATTTTGGCCACACCTGCTTACCCAGAGTTGACACCAAACATGATTGCACTCAGCAACGAGCGCAACAACACATTGTTTGTTGTGGGTGACACACCAATGCGCCTGGGCCCAGATGGCAACAGCTTGGTGGCATTTGCTACCAACAATGGCGGACTGGGGCAACCCAACGGTGATGGCAACATTGCTACCAGCAACTATTGCGGTGTGTTCTACCCAAGCTGTCAGACCACTGACCTTGGCGGAAACACAGTGGTTCAACCTCCAAGTCACATGATGGTTCGTACAATTCTACGCAGTGATGCTGCAAGCTATCCTTGGTTGGCTCCGGCTGGCACACGTCGTGGCGTGGTTGACAATGCCACTGCAATTGGTTATATCAATGCTGCAACAGGCGAGTTTGATCAGATTGGTGTGAGTCAATCTGTACGTGACATCCTGTACGAGCGCAATATCAATCCAATCACGTTCATTCCTGGAATTGGTATTACCAACTTTGGTAACAAGACCAGCACCGCAACTACCACAGCGTTGGATCGTATCAACGTTGCACGTTTGGTTTGCTTCTTGCGTGGCAGATTGGAAGAGATTGGCAAACTGTACTTGTTTGAACCCAACGACACAATCACACGCAATCAGATTACCAATACTGTGAACAGTTTGATGGTTGACCTGGTTGCTAAACGAGCACTGTACGACTACCTGGTTGTTTGTGACACCAGCAACAACACACCGGCACGTATCGATCGCAGTGAATTGTGGGTTGATATTGCTATTGAACCAGTTAAGGCAGTGGAATTTATCTATATTCCATTGCGTATCAAGAACACTGGGGCAATTGCTGCCGGCGCTTGATCGAAACAAGGGGCTGATTTTTCAGCCCCTGTTTCAGGTAAATAAACATATTAGGAGATATATTAAATGGCAAGCGCATCACTTAACAGAATGACAGTACCCCTAGGCAGCGATCAAAGCTCTAGCGTACAAGGCTTGTTGATGCCCAAACTCAAATACCGCTTTAGAGTGTTTTTTGAGAATTTTGGCGTATCCGCAACAACCACAGAATTGACCAAACAAGTGGTCAGTATTGCAAGACCCAATCTAACATTTGAAGAAATTGCATTACCAATCTACAATTCAACATTGAAGCTGGCTGGACGTCACACCTGGGCAGACATTGCTTGCTCAATCCGTGACGATGCATCAAACAGCGTGCAAAAATTAGTTGGCGAACAGTTTCAGAAACAATTGGATTTCTTGGAACAAGCATCAGCTGCATCAGGCATTGACTACAAGTTTTTGACCAAGATTGAAATTCTTGACGGTGGCAACGGTGCTGTTGAGCCAGTGGTTCTTGAAACATGGGAATTGTATGGTTGCTACCTTAAAGGTGCTGACTACGGCGAATTGAACTATGGCACCAACGAAGGTGTCACAATTGCCATGACAATTGCATATGACAATGCTGCACAACTTCCTGGCGGACCTGGTACTCCAGTTAATAATATTGCACGTACAGTGGCAGGTGCTGTTACAGGTATTGGCGCCGGCGCCTAAAGGCTAGCCGATGCCAACATTTGGTCAACAGTTCTGGAAAGGTTTTACAGAAGCCGAGAGCTTGCGTGATTACAGTCACGCAAGCAAAACCTTTACCCCAAATTCTTTCGAGCTCAAGCCTCGATACAAATTTTTATTCCATGTCAGTTTCACGGTCAACACTAGAGACATACCATTATTGACAAATGTAATTGGCGATACCAATTTGAGTTACGTGGTCAAAACCGTGGACCTACCCAAATTTACCATCCAGGCCGAAACTCTCAATCAGTACAATCGAAAGCGTGTGGTACAAAGCAAGATCAATTATGATCCTGTGACTATCACATTCCATGACGATGCTGGCGACAATGTTCGACGCATGTGGTATGCCTACTACAACTACTACTACAAAGATGCCAGTCAACAATATCTTGCCCCAAGTCCACAAAACGGCAGTCTTGGAGATTCTGTAAACAGAGCTGCTGGATTTGACTACAACAACAGAGACATATATGCCAACCAACGTGTGGCCAATGTGAATGACTGGGGCTACATAGGCGAAGCATACAATGACGGCAAACAAACACCGTCGGGCAAGCCGCCGTTTTTCCGTGACATCACAATCTATGGATTTGATCAACACAAGACTGCAACTTATGTGCTGATCAATCCGGTGATCACTGCCTGGGGACACGACCAATACAACTACAGCGAAGGTGCTGGTACCATGCAAAATACCATGACCATTGCTTACGAAACTGTCAAATATTACAATGGTGCCGTGGGTCGTGCAAGGCCAGATCAGTTTGTGGCCGGCTTTGCTGATCCTGCACACTATGATCAAACATTGAGTCCGATCAGCAGACCAGGGTCAAGAGCCACTGTGATGGGGCAGGGCGGGCTATTGGACGCAGCAGGAGGTATCTTGGAAGACTTACAAGCCGGCGGCCCACTGGGCATTATTGGTGCTGTGCAAAAAGCCGGGGCCACATACAACACATTCAAGGGCAAAAATATTGCCAGCCTGGCACTAAACGAAACAGTTGCCTTGGGTACAAAAGCCATACAAGGATCTATACCTGGAGCCATGCGATCCATGCAAAACCGACCCAATGGGAATGGCATCTATTACCCAACCCCACAATCTCCAGGAACAAACTAAATGTCCAGCATCAATTACACAAACTACAGTATAGATCAAACCATTCGAGTGTTTGATACTTTCTATGACTATGATGTCAATGTACCAGTTGGTGAGTACGATGCAGTCAACAGCTATTTCAAAAGTGTGATGACCACACGACTGGCTGCTGATAGTTTTACAACAAGTCTGTTCAGAGTCTCACAAGATACCAAAATCCCAGCACTGACTTTGTTGGCAGCATTTGAGCAAGGTGGCAACACTGGCATGAGTCTCAATGTCAACATGGCCTACTATCTCAACAGCATTCGCAATCGCGCCACACTGTTGGGTGTGGGGGCTCCTGTGACCCCCAACTACTATGCTGCCAGAAATGTGGTGCAATAATGGCACACTGGGCCCAAGGCACATACACAGTGGTCAATCGAGAAAAGTACGTGGGCAATGGTGAACCACGCTACAGATCCGGTTGGGAATTCTCATTCATGAAGTTCTGCGATACCAACGATGCTGTATTGCAATGGGCTAGTGAAAGCATAGCAATACCATATCGTCATCCCTTGACAGGCAAGATGACACAGTATATTCCAGATTTCTTGATAACTTATCGCACTAGAGACAATCAAATGCGAGCCGAACTGATTGAAATCAAGCCCAAAAAACAAAGCGTGATCGAATCAAAAATGAGTTCAAAAGATCGTGCCATAGTTGCTATCAACTATGCCAAATGGGACTCCGCAACCAAATGGGCACGCCGTAATGGGCTCACATTTAGAGTTATCACCGAACAGGACATGTTTCACAACGGTCGACCTTAAGCCACTAAATATGGCATGACTCGTAAACTTGAAGAACTTTTTGATCTCCCGCCTTCTGAGGAAGAAGTAGACACTGCTCTACCCTCACTTCCCACCAATCGAGAAACACTACAAGCACTAGATGATGCTATTGACAAAGTCGATGGCGCATTGCCTGCTGTGCGTGGACTTGAATCAACTGATGCTGAAATGGACGACCTTAGCGACTTGGCCAAGGCCAGCTACAAAGATCTCATGGATCTAGGTATGCAAGTTGATAGCCGCTTTGCTAGTGAAATCTTTAGTGTGGCCAGCAATATGTTGGGGCATGCTATCACAGCCAAAACTGCCAAACTGGATAAAAAACTCAAGATGATTGATCTACAGATGAAGAAAATGCGACTGGATCAACAGCAACAGGCCTTGGATGCCAAAGATCCCGAGGGTGCAGCCGCTGCACAGACAGCACACGGAGTGGTTTTGAGCCGCAATGATTTGCTGGAACGCATCATTGGCAAAAGCCAAAACACACAAAAAGAATAAATATACAACAGGATACCGAACATGAAACCATTTGCAAAATACCTAGCCGAAAGCGAACGTACATACAACTACCGCATCAAAGTGGTTGGCGATGTGCCTGCTGGCTTTTTCCGAGAACTCCGAGACAAGTGCGCACAATTTGATGTGGTAAAATTTGGTGATGCAAAAAGCACACCAGTGCGCAAAGCGATTCCAGATTTTCCAGCATTTCCCAATCAGCCCATGAGTATTGTGGATGTGGAATTTCGTTACCCGGCAATTGGCCCACAAATCAAGCAACTGGCACAGTTGTTGGGCATGGATCCCAATCGCATTGTAATGAATACCACATCTTACGAACAAAGCATGGACACTGAAAGCGACAAGATTGCAGATCAAAACCAGGACTTGTTGGATGCACCATATCCTGCTCCGGATGCCGAGCAACGAGCTCTCAAGAAAGACTATGCAACTGGACCCTATGATCATGCGGTATTAAAAAATGCTTACCGTTCAGATTTCACCATTGCTGGAGGCAAGACTCCTCCTGCAAAAACCACAAATGAATTGCCAATGGGAAAAAACAGTCCCATGAGCAATATCAAGCGTCAACCCAAGCCAGCGACCGGCTCACACCCAAGAGGATAATACAAATGAGTTTCTTTTACAATTTAAACAAAAAGCTGGATGAGATCCGCGCTACACCATCAACCACACACAGTCAATTGAATGAACGTGATATGGGCAAGCACAACAATGCCACAACAGGTTTTGCAGCCTTGGCCAAGAAAGCTGGCAAAGAGTATGGCTCGAAGGCCGCTGGTGAGCGTGTGGCAGGTGCTGTCAAGGCCAAGATGGCCAAGGCAGGCAAGCTGGAAGAACAAGACATGGACGAAGCAGCCAAGTGGCGTGATCCTCGATACAAAGATAAATTGTACACTCAAGAACCACGTGATTACGATAACTACGACTACGGGGATGAAGATTATTACAATCCAAAACCGGACGACTATCCTGGCGAAAAAAATCTAAAAGGCGGCAGCGAATATGATCACAATGACCCACTGCGTAAAGGGTTTGGTCGTTCGGGTACAGGTAGTCCTGTAGAAAAAGGCCCAAGAAAAGGCTTGCCCACACGCAATCACATCACCAGCTTAAAAGGTAGCATTAAAGCCGCACGTGGTACTCATGCAGAACCTAATCTGCCAGAAAGTGGCATGGACGAATCAGCGTTTCAAGCGGCCATTGGCAAAAAGAAATATGGCGATGAGGGCATGAAGGCTTTGCAAAAAGCCGGGCGTGACCATGCCAGCGCCAAAACCATGAGCAACATTCGCAATAAATATGACAAGTACGATGAGAGCACGGGCATGGCCGACGAAGGCAACGAGTCTGGTGGATCACAACCAGCAGTGCAAATTTTCAATGACTATGATGAAGTAGTTGCTGAGTTTGACCAAATGCCACCAAGACTACGTAGTGCATTGCAAGGCAGTGACTTTGGTGCAGTGCAATGGCTTGCAGACCTAGCAAGAAAAGATCCCGATCTTGATATGTCTACTATTGAGAAAATGGTATTTTCCGATGGGCATGTAATTGAAGTACAAGAATACCTAGATGATTTAGATGAAGGCAAAAAATATCCACTCAAAGAAAAAATGTCACCTGCCAAAGCAAAAAGTTTTGCAGCATTGGCACCTCCCCGAGACAAAATCACTTTTGCTGACAAGATTGCCGGTGCCAAAAAAGAAGTTGACGAGATGCTGGGCGATGTGGCAGCCGAAGCTATCAAGGGCGCACTCAGTGGCAAACAAAAGCAACTGGATAAAAATCACAATGGCCGACTAGATGCCAACGACTTTGCCATGTTGCGCAAAGGCGGCAAGAAACAAGTGGCCGACGAAGGCTGGGACGAAATGGAAAAAGACGTCAAGGGTCGCATGAGCGCCCCCAAAGTCGGTTCAATAACACACGGTCACAAACACGACATTGAGCACACTGCCACAGGACGCCGAGTAACTCGTCGCACAGACGATCAAGGTATCAGTGTTGGTGCAGATGATGCTTCTGATGCTCAGCCAGAAAAGCGCGGACGTGGTCGTCCAAAAGGTGCTGCCAAAGGGCCAGAGCGTGTGACAGCCAATGCTACCAAGCACAAAGGCGGTAGAAAGATGGCCGACGAAGATTTTGATCGCGGTGAGTATGACCAAGAAGGCGGCATGGCCAAAGATGACATCAAGACTATTGTGCGTCACGCACAGGCCCTGTCAAAAATTCTAGGCGACAATGACAACTTGCCAGAATGGGTACAATCTAAATTGGCCAAGATCGAAGAAATGATGAGTTCTGTAGATGACTACATGCAGAATCAAAAAAGCGGCGGCCAAGAAACAGAGCTTGATGAAAAAGCAGTGAGCAAAAAGCAACAGCGTTTCATGGGCATGGTACATGCCACACAAAAAGGCGAAAAAGCACCGTCTAAAGCTGTTGCCAAGGTAGCCAAAGAAATGCCAAAGAAAGCAGCCAAGGACTTTGCCAGTACAAAACAAAAAGGTCTGCCAGAAAAAGCACCCAAAAAAGACACAAAGTCTGCAGCTCCTACCAAGAAAGAAAAAACTGAAGAAGCAGGCGGAACTGGAACTCCAACAGCGTCCAGCGGATTCAGTTACGGCAAAGGCATTTATGATTCAATGAATCGTGAATTAGAAACCATGATCAAAGAAAGCATGAATGTCAGCATGAACATGAACAGTGATGCTCACGGCGGCCCTGAGAAAAGTCTAACAGTCACTGCCACAGATGACGACGCAATGAAACTGGGCGAGTTGTTGAAAAACGCAGGCCTTGGCGGAGATCGCCCAAACGTTGAAGGCGGCGCTGACGTACAAGTACACGGCGCAGAAGACCTTGCCGATCAAATTCGTTCAGCAGTTGATGCACATGACCATGGTGAACACAGTGAAGAACCATGTCCAGATTGTGGACAAGCACCTTGCGGATGCGAATCTGTTGACGAAGCCTATGGCAGCACAGACGAAACATTGAATCAACCAGACTGGCCCACCAACACTGAACATGCCCAAGACAATCTTGGCTACGCAGGTGGGTTGAACAAGCCCAAGATTGATGTCAACGGCAATGGTCAAACAACTGTGCCTAATCAAGCAGTACACACACAAGATGAAGATGCGTTGCATCGCCTGCGTGAAATGGCTGGTATCACACAAGAAGGCAAAGTTGTTGATGCACTCAAAGCCGGGGCCAAAGCAGTGGGCAAAGCCATTGCTGGCAAGAACGATGACGAGTTGTTGTCAAAGTTAGAAAAAGAAACTGGTGGCAAGCGTCCTGAAAAGAAGGACGATAAAAAGATGGAAGAAAGTATCTTCTCGTTGACCAATCAGTGGAAACAATACAAGGCGCAATAACATGTCAAATCAACCATTTACCGCAGGGTTAACAACACCTCCTGTGATTAACCCACACAGTCCGGCCTCCAATGGATACAAACAGCAACCTGTTTATATCCCTGGAGTATTGGATCAATCACGTCAACTGTATCAACCAGTTGTGAGTGAAGTTCCCAAGGACAACAAATAATGGCTAATCCAGGCATTCTTCCAAACTTGAACGTGGCCAACGTTTATACCACACTGGCCAATACCACAGTTTACACTGATAAATTGCGCATATCCACTGGTAATACCGCAGTGACTTATAATGTGTATGCAATAGGTCTAACACAATCTTTGGCCAATGGTGCTGTCACTACATCAACGCCGGTTGGTAACATCTACTCGGCCAACGTGCAGATACCAGCCAACACCACACGTGATGTATACTCAGGCGCACAAAACAAAGTCACAGTCACAGGATCAAATTGGACTGCCACTGAGCTAGGCACAGCAAGCAGTGCTGCATCTGGATCAATTGGTCAAGGCAGCTGATCATGCGAGCCAAAGAATTTGTTGCTGAAGGGCATGGCAAATTGCATCCTGAGCAAGAATCCACCATGCCTCGCGCACACAGGTTCGCTGGCACAGCAGATCGCATTTACGATTTGAATCGTGCCATGATGGCAGTGGCCTGTTCTGATGGAAAATCTTTCCCTCATCACGAATCAGATGAAGAAAGTTGGATTGGCCGCAACAACATGGCCAACCCATTCACTGAGGAAGAACACAACATGTTACACCATGCCTACAGTGCTCTTGGTATGGAAATCAATGATGCAGTGAGTCATCCCAACAAAGAACCTGACAGCGTGCATAAACACAGCCCCATAATTGGCCACAAGGGTTTCAAGTGAGAGCTCAAGAATTCATTACTGAATCTGGTACAGAGCCCAAAGTGCATGGACGTTGGGGCAAATTGCCAGCTGATGTTAAAGGGGCGTTGCCTGGTATGTGGCTCCAGAGACAATTGCGCAACACTGATCCTTACATGCAAGGTCGTTACGGCCTGGCCCTGGCCGCGGCCCGAGGAGTGCAAGCCGGCGATATCGATTTTGAACAAGAGAGCGCCTGGGCCGAAAACTTTGCAGTGGTTGGCTATGCCAAAGAAGACGCAGAAGTAGTTGCACTGGCTGACAAGCTGATGGGAGTCAAAGCCACAAAGATGGCAGACTACAGTGCTGAAGAAGCACCCAACACAAACAGACAAAGTCCTGTAAAACCGTTCAACGGTTATTGAAATCACATATAAAACTTAATATGAAAAAAATAATAACTTTCTTGCTTGTTGTGTCTGCGATCACAGCCAATGCCTGGGACCAGCGTCCAGTCAACCCACCACAAGCCTGTGCTGTTCATCAACCCTATGGCTTTGCTCAAACAGCACGTCAACTACAACCAATTTGCCGTCAGGCTTATCTTGTGGCATATGATGCGGCTGCCAAACTACCAAACTATGTTGCTTACACACTAACTCCTCCTAATGCTTTGGGATGTGTTGCTCGTACTAATGCATTTGCCACAGATCAAAGCGTCCAAGGTGGTGCTCGTCCAGATGACTATGCTGGTACAGGCTACGACAAAGGACACATGGCTCCAGACGGAGACCTAAGCTGGGATACACAAGTAGAGTTTGAATCATTCCTAATGACCAACATGAGCCCGCAAGCTGGTTCATTAAATCGCGGCATTTGGAAACTGTTAGAAACTTCAGTACGCGGTTGGGCAGTACAACGCAATCAAACATTCACAATCATTGCAGGTGGAGTATATGATGCCACTGACAAGAAGATTGGCAGTGGTGTGGTTGTGCCGCATGGATTCTACAAGATTGTTATCAATCAAGCCACAGGCGAAATAGCTGGTTGGGCTTTCCCACATGTTGCACCATATCCTAACTTGGGCAATGACTTGACCCGATTCCGTTTGCCAATTGCACAGATTGAAAAAACAGCCGGTGTTAACTTTGCTTTCCCTAAGAATGCCAAAGAACTAGTCCCTGGTGCAGAATGGCCAGTGGACTTTGGTGCATTGACCAAGGCCAAACGTGCTAAGTGTGGTACAAATGCCAGTGACGACTGATCCCAATGACTATCCAGTCTACCCACAAGACGACGGATACGATCGATTTCGCAACCCTTACAGTCCAGTGTAAATATAGCATGTTAAAATTGGACATGTAAATACTGCATGTCCAATTTCTACTGTGCGGCCCCTTGGCGTGGCCTACATATCAATCCCCGTGGCGATGTTAAAACTTGCTGTGCAGGTAACCCTAACATGCTAGGTAATCTAAACTCGCAAAGCATTATTGAGATTCTCGACTCCTCTTTGATGGGAGAGATACGTGCAAGTTTGGCAAAAGGCGAGCCACATGAATATTGTTCCAATTGTGTAAGAGCAGAACGATTTGGTGCCGACTCAGAACGCAAATGGCACAACAATGTAAACCCTGACTTTGATTTTGCTGCCGCAGGGGACAAGTATCACTATCCTGTTATTGTTGATGTTCGTTGGAACACAACTTGTAACCTAAGCTGTAACTACTGCGGCGAGGCATGTAGTTCTAAATGGGCAGGCATTAAAGGAATTCCGTTTAAATCAGGTGCAAGACCTTATTATGATGATGTGTGTGATTTTATTGAACAGCATCACGAACACATACATGAGGTGGCCTTGGTCGGCGGTGAACCATTGCTGCTGCCAGAAAATGAACGATTGCTAGATGTCATTCCCTCAGATGCCATAGTAACTCTCATAACCAACATGAGTGTGGACCTAGACAAAAACAAAATCTTCAAGAAACTGAGTCAACGAAGTCAGGTGGGCTGGAGCATGAGCTTTGACAACACCGGCGATCGATTTGAATATGTCAGACACGGTGGCGACTGGGAATTGTTAAAGCACAACTTGGCCGCAGTGAAAAATTTAATAGCCAATTCGGGGCACTGGGGCGGCATCCATGCAGTATACAACATTTACAATGCCACACGCATTGTAGAACTGCGTGAATGGGCCGCAGATCAAAAGGTCAGTGTGCTGTGGCAAAATTTGTTCCAACCTGACTACCTTGACCCATTCTTGCATGGATCCAACGTGGCTGCACTGGCAGCAGCCGAGATTGAACGTTTTTATACAACTGGACTTGCAACGCCAGTTGAAAAACAATTCTTTGATAATGCGTTAAATACCTACCGTGAAATCACACGAGAACGTGCAGGTATCAGTGACAAATTTAAAAAACACATTGTTGAAATTGAAACACAATATCACCCAGACAAGGCAGGCAAGTTTGCACGCCTGTGGCCGGAGTTGAATCAATGATAGGCGCTAAAAATACTCTAGACACGGTGTTGGTCAAAGCACCGCACCGCAAAGAAACATTTACTGAACAAGAACTTGAAGAGTTTGC
>Ga0136644_10001087_pt1 | contig 21547 bp, 27 predicted proteins | sample C_130820_EF_Meta_FD_94780 | JGI IMG/M metagenome (GOLD analysis project Ga0136644, IMG submission 94780) | Freshwater microbial communities from Lake Croche, Canada to study carbon cycling - C_130820_EF_MetaG (v2) (version 2) | ecosystem: Environmental > Aquatic > Freshwater > Lake | place... | reverse complement strand
TTGCCAATTAGGCATACTACACGGCTTAGCACATCTTTGTTTATTATTCGATCCATCTTGCGCCCAAATGTATGTATGAGTTGAAAATATGGTAGTAGCGGCAAATGGTACGGAGAGTGTAGTGCGAGTACCTTGATTCGAGGCAGGTGTTACTAGAAGACCTAGAGCTCCTGCGACATTTGTGTACAAAATATATACATTCGTCTCATCAGTTGTTAGATCCAAAATATTTGAAACTTGATATTGCGTTAGATCAACTTGTGTCCAGTTTCCAGTACAAGGCAACTGACAAGTGTATACCATACTACTTCCGTTATATCCCCATACAAACCCTGCGGCAGAGGATGACGCTTTTACAAGTGTTCCTGGCACATTTAACCAATTTAACACAGATGATAGTTGTGTAGTCACTATACTATCAATTGCGTTTGTTGATGTTTCGTATTCAGTTTGAAACGTTGCCATGTTATTCTTTTTCACTTAAATAAATCCATTAGGATGTTTCTGTAGAAAATACTCAGCAACACCATTGGTAAACCCTTTTGTTAGATGGTGTTCGGATATTAGAGGCTTCTTACGTTGATTTTCGGCTGATGACGAAGTCTCACACGTGTCTTTCTGGCACTGCCCCTTAATAATTGCTTGTTTTCGTAACATAGCCGTGCGGTAAGATGCGTCTCCATAAAAGGAGCTTTTTGTTCCACCTGCTCGAAGGATAGTTGACATTTATTTAGTATGAAACAAAAGTAATGGACGTTAAGAAGTTTCAAGACTCTCGTGCTACAGAACTTGAGTCGTTCAAGAAACAATATCAGTTTCTAAAAAAGGAGTATTCCGACGCCCTGTCATCTAGTATACAAGAGTCAGATCCTGCTCAACAAGACATTCTAATCAACAGGGTTCAACAAATAAATGGTAATTTAGCAGATGAATTACGTGGTATCATTAATGTCTTAAATAAGGGTTCCCCGGGGTTTGACGCAAAAGAGCTCGATGATCTCACCGCAGACTTAATTACATATCAAAAAGAGTATGCGGAGATTGAAAAATCAAAAGACAGAGTGGCTACTCTAAAGTTAATTAGAGATCGCACTGAGGGTACTCTAAAAAGTGCTACGTTTATGTATTATGTATACGTAGCAATCCTTGTTGCGCTATCATTTTATGTTGGATATTTAGTTTTAACAACTACATGGGCTCAAACTATTTCAAAAATATTTAGACGATCAACAAGCCTACGATAGTTGCTCCCAATACTCCTAATGCGATGTATTGAGTAGTTGAAATCGGAGGAGGGCTTGGAGAAGGCGCAGGTTTTTCATTTCGAATTTTAGCAGCCTCAATTTCATCTTTTTCACCTAAAATACCTCGTTGTAACTTACGATTCTTTGCGTCGACCGATTTAATTTTTTGCTCAACACCTGACTTGTAAAAATCAGCTATTTGTGCTTTCCCTGAATCCACTTCAGCCTGTAACTCACGAATTATAGAGTCTAGACCTTGTTGAGCCGCAGTATACCCATTTTGGTAAGACTGATTTCCAGTAACCTTATATTGTACAAAGTTGCTACTGTAACTCTGTATAAGAGAATTGAATTGACTATCCATTTGTTACATCCGCCATACAAAATAGATAACGCTTATTCTCTACTGAAGTTTCACACATTCCTGTTACTTCCAAAACATCTCCTGGACGCGCGCCAGTCCACTTTGCCATAGGATCTTGTGAGTCAATTTTTCGGAATACTGTAGGAGTTTTAGCATTTGTAGCTTTTAGGATTCCTTCAAGTTCTGATGTAGCAACAATACGATGCTTAGGAACCTTCACATGGCGACCATATTGGAACTGAAGATGACGAATTTCAAATAGCTGAACAAGAGGGACGTCAGACTGATTCACATGATTGCGAAGTGCGTTTAATACTGTTTCAGAGGGACGAGAAAGACCAACAATAATAATACCATTACCGTGTCTATTTTCACTTGCGTATTCGATAAATGTGTTTAGATCCTTTTCGGAAATACGAGCTTTCGTGCTAAAGATAATTAGAATACCTCCGAAGGTATACATTTTGGTCTCATCAATTGTTGAACTAACTGTCTCGAAATTCTCACCAGTGAGACCACGCTCACTTAGGATTACTTTTAGAGTCGAAAGGGCACGTTCTTCCATTGTTTAACTAGAGTGAGGATATGAAAATACCATTCCGTTTTCTGTGTGCTTACAGTAAATGAAAGGACTCGAATTTGTCATCATAATCGTAGGTATCCTGTTGGTATGGTATCTATCATCTGCTAAAACTCGAGAGACATTTATTCCCGAGTTTTTAGATCAAGGTAATGTGAAGCGAACCGCAGAGACATCTACGTCTTCATACGCTCAGCAAACAAATCATGTAATTCCTACACCTCCTCAGCCCGAACCTATTCTTGGCATGGAGACACCATTTCGAGTGAATATGTTTAATTCGTATCAGCCCAACTAAAGATAGAACTGATGTTTGCATAGGATTCTCTCGTTGAATAATATGGGTTTATTCGTATTTCCTGCCAGTGTGATTTCATCCGGATGTTCTGCTACAATCGGTATAATGAATGTAGATCGTTTACATCCTAACTCATTTGAATCAAATAGTACAGAGTCTGTTACAAATTTTTCTTTATACACTTCGTAAATATTATCATTTGAAAATAAGTTTACCAATTTTGTAGCGTAGAGTCTTGAGACCATATAACATTGACAGCCCCATGGATTTGAAATTTGTACTCCTTCTATCACATCGCGATCCACAAGACGAATTACTCGTTGCCCATATGAAGTCGATGGAATATTTACAAATCCAACCGAAAACATATCATATTTTGATTGCCGCATATAGGTCTCAACATATGGAATAATATCATTGAACTGCTTATGAAACCGAACATCGTCTTCTATAATCATACATAATTCATCTTGTGTTTCTAGAAAACGTTTCATTGCTCTTAGGTGACCCAAAGTAGCAGCAAATCCAGTAGGATAACTCATATTGTTTTCAATACATTCCTTGCTGCGTCTTTGAACTTCCTCATCTGTGTACCAAGGAGAGTCAACTACTTCAAAATCTAAATTCAAAGGCAATGACGCATTTTTTAACCTAACTACTCTATCAGCATTACACGACACAACGTAGATTTTCATTGATTGTATTAATAATGTAGTTCTTCTGAAAACCAGATGTAAATATTTCATTAGAAAATTCTACCGCATTTTTTGCGATTTCATGAGCCTTGTCATCATTATTTGCCAACCATTCAAGTTTCTCTTCTAAATCAGAAAGATCATATTCGATAGGAACATAGTGTTTCATTGGAACTAAGAATTTCTTAAACCACCAATTATTTTTAGGATGAGTTACCATAATAGGTACCGCTCCTGATCCAAATGTCCATTGATGATTTGATGCGATAGTCATTCCATCAATAATAAGTAAATACTTGTATTTAAGAAAATCTTGAAAACTATTTCGTTCGTGAACTTTATATTTTTCATCGATATTATTCGCATATGGTCCTAATTTGCCACTAAACGCAAATTTACAGTCCGAATATGTATTATTTTCTAGTTTTGTTACAACTCGTTCACGAATAGTTGGGCGTTCATAACCACCTGGATTTCCTCTCCAGAATACCTTTGAACATCTGTCTTCCCACGGAATCATTTGAACATCTTTGAAAATAGAAGCCATCCCATGTTCAAATGTATAATCGTCAAGTGGAAGAAGTAATATATTTTTTCTATATACATCACGCGTAGCTAGTGCGCAAATAAATGGTACCGTATTTGGTATTGCTTTCGACTCTAAACTACTCAAATATTTTTCATTTAAAAATAAGAATGGATTTTCTTGAGTCACTTCTTTACAAAGAGCATCTGATACAATTCCATCAGTGCATGTGAATATTACTGTTATATTTGGATTGATATGTTTTAGAAAAGTTTCAATGCTACCATTTGGAGCACAATAACTGTATGTTCCACTCCAATATACATTAATATTTTGTGGAAACCTAACAATATTATTTTTTTCCATTGTAGATACAACCGTACTTTACGCCTAAATCGAAAACTTGTAATTATTTTTAATACGTTCCATTTGTTGAGGTGGAGCCTTATTGTCTGCGATTAGTTTCTCCGATGCCATTTTTGCTAAATCTTTACATCCACAATAAAATGCGATAATAGACAGTTCATCCCAAACTTTCCAATCATACACGTCGTTCTCTAAAAATAAGTGCTGATCGGTAGGCTTTGGAATTGTAGACGCATATAATGCCATCGCTAAAAGTTCACGAGAGAATTGGTTTGTCATACGACAATGGGATAGATAGGAAACTAAGCATTCAATTCGTTTAGGATTACATTCATGTGCTTTCCATGCCCATTCTTTACTATGTGTCATCTTTGCGATGTTGTACGCAGACATGTACTTCTCTTCGTACCACCTGCCTATCTCATATCGTTTTGTGTACCATTTTACTGCTTCATCAAGCTGTCCATCATCCCGATATGACTGTGCCAAATAAAACATATATCGTTCATTATCTGGCTCGTCTTCAGTACCTTTTAGAAGTACTACAATGTCTCGCTTCATCTTATCAGTACATTTGCTACGATCCCCGAGTCGTCGACTTGTCATAAACATAGTAGCTGGACCATCTAGAATAGTATTATTCGGTTTGTCATTCCCAGCATATTCGTGTAAAACACCATTATACCTCCATCCGTCGTTTGCTTTGAACAATTGCGTACGGGTATAGCTTAACGCGTCTTGACGTATTTTTAAGTTGATACCATTTGGGTCACGTTGGAGAATATCTAGAAGTTGTTGTTTTCCGTTACCATCCCAGGCAATCAAATCATCGGCATCAATGACTAGAATATATTCCATTTTGCCATCACACAATTTGAGTGCCTCAGACCGATTATGGCCAAAATTTTTCCATTCAGACTGATGAACTTCACCTTGAATACCGTGTTCTTCATAAAATGTTTTGATAACTTCAATTGTATTATCAGTAGATCCAGTATCAACAATACAATATGTATCAATGAGTGGTAATGTAGCAGTTAGAGATTCATGAATGATATGACTCTCATTTTTTACGATCATACATAATCCAATTCTAGGAGCTGGGATTTTTGTAGATTTAATGTTAATCCATTGAATAGAGCTCTTTTCAATTTGTGCTCTTGATGGATCTCCGTCCATAAAGCTAGGAAATGCTTCGATTGTTGTTTCATTCATATCTCGAAAACTAACGCAATATTCAGTACTAGTAGTTTTAAATACAAATGGAACGCTCATTCGAATAGGAACATATGTCTCTGTATTAAGTTCTACAAACGCATGATAATATTTACGTAGTCCAGAGTAATCGACAAAGTGAATCATACACATAAGTTTATCATCAATCATTACAGGAGGAGATGATCCGCGAAAGATGTTAAAAAGACCGGGCGTTGTATATTTATTACATATTTCGGCATTAGAATTAATGATTCTGAATGGATTCCATGAATATATAAATACATCTCTATCTGAAATGGGAAGCCAGTTTTTTTCACAAAAATTATTTAGCGGGGAAGGTAAATGTCTACAATTTGAAAATGTTCCATTGAGATTATAATCGCCTGTAATGATTCCAACTGTTGGGCAGAATTCATGATAGTTTGAGGCAATGAAACTAAGCTTATCATCTTTCTTGAACAAACGGATATCTTCTAGTCCTTTTACGTTTGATTCTTTTCTTGGTAGATTTACAGTTCCGTCATTCATATCCGCAACAACTTCTTCGGTTTCTAAGTTTACATATATGTTTTTTGTTACAATTGCGCTTCCATCTTTTGTTCTATATTTACCATCAAACGGCTGTAAAAAAGTTACATGTCGTACATTCGCAAATGGATATGTTAGTACAGATACTGCGGATGGTCTAAATTCATCAGGAAAATGTTTTGGAATTACAAGAGGAATTATTTGAGATGTAATTGGTTTTACAATATCTTTAAGTTCTGCCAAAAATTTGGAGATATTGCCAGTTTTCAAACACTCAACCGTCTGTTCCATTTATTTATTTTTATTACGTTTATAGCGTTAAAGTAGTCTTCTCCTTCGGATGTTCTGGAAGACTTTTATTAGCACGATGTAGACAAATAGTATCCCATACAGCTGTCATACTTGGTAGATTTTTTGTAAGCCAATCTACTTCATGCTCTACTAACTTCATTCTATGCTTATCAAGCACCCAATATACGAGATTCCAATCATCGGTTGTTCCTAGTACTTGAGACCGCCATTCAGCAGGTGTTCGTGTGTCGTCTAGATCTTTATATTTAATAATCATATCTGTATCATCTACTGCGTAGAATCCCTTGTGTTCTGCTTTGCTGTCAACCCATTCGGAGTATGAAAGCACTTTGAACTGGAACTCAATATATTCACACAAATTCAAACCTGTACATTCCATCTGTAACTGCATCTGGTGATAATATGATACGGGTACAGGAGTATCATCTGAAAATGCACGAGATATAGGACATTTAAATTCTACAAGACGCCCGTATCGTTCATGAGACACATCTTCAGTTACAATGATACCATCTGGGGATGCTCCTAAAAACGACACAGTTGGATGAGGAATACATGTTGTATCTATGATGTTCATGTTAATACCTGAAAGCTTACAATAGATCTCTTTTGCGATAGGTTCAAATCGAGTACCCCAAACTAGTGCTCGCGGCCCAGGTCCTTCCGTACGTGGTCGAGGCATTAGCTTACCCATTATAATCTCATGCTTTTGGGAAGGTGTCGCATCAGGCAATGCTTTATAAATTTCTGAAGCAGTTAGCATGCTTCCACGTTTTGCGTGCCATGCGTCAGTGCGTTGGTCGTTTTGACCATGCTCTGCGATAAGTTGATTTACTTTGGTTTGAAGTTCCATTTATAATTACTATATATTAGCATATATACATTCGTTTTGTATAGATCTAAGTTTACATGGAAACGCATGGAGTTAAATAACGAATGCAACAAATACAATCACAAGAACAATGGGTATTGTATCGTCTAGAACGGTTTTATTCAAATACCCAGCACCTAGAAAAAGTGAAATCTATCCTAAACGGAACGTCTCAACTATCACTTCGTCTAATCGATTGGTTTGTGACGAATTACGCAAAGAAGTACAATGTGGCGTATCTAACCAAAGGACAAAAGCACGTAATTGTCTATCTATCATACAAGTCACACCTAAAGGCTTATAGCAAGAAGATGTTTGATCCGTTCTGTCGATGGAAGAGAATCAAATTTCATGATTTGGAAACGACAGTAGGACAGCTTAACTTTTTTGAATGGGCTGTAAGCGACGATATATTAGACTATCTTGAAAAGCATCGTGAAGAAGTTCATGCGGATATGGAGACACGCCTTCATGAAACAAAAGAAGAAAGCACACCCCGCAAGAAACGTCATGAATTGTCACGCTCTGCAACTAAGTCACTCGCTCGTCATGATGTAAACGTTAAAGTCTCATTTGAGTAAAGTTTCCATTCTGAAACATCTGTAATGAAGTCATATTTGCACGCAATAAGTCCACCATAATTTATTCCTCCTAGAATGGAAAGGTTACCACACTTACAGAACACTGGAATATTGTCAATAGATTCTATAATATCTTTGCAAAGATCACATCTATATTTAAACTTAGTCATTTCATATAGTTTACCATTCTGTTTCTTTAGTTTACGTACCATTTAGTTAGATAAACTATCTTATCTAACTAAATGTTTTCATTGCTTCGTAAAGGGCTTATTTATAAGAATATTTCATCCGATATTGTAGAACATGACTTAGATAATGAGGCAGATCAGTGGTCATATGACGGAAAAGATGTATATCGCGGATCTCTAGATTCTGAATATATGGATCATACGCTCAATGTATATTGGTTGTATGATGATAACTCAAAAAGAGTCGGCTTAGCAGAGCATGATGTAGATGAGCCCGAAATATTCAAAGCTCTTTGGTTTCGAGCAAATCCCTACGCAACGCTATATCAGGACGATAGTTGGAAATCTACTGAAACAACATTATGGTCTAAGTTATCAAACGAAGCATATCAAGACTGTTTAGAAAATGACTTTATGAATGTAACGGATGTTGCTCTCACCAGTGGTACTCTATTAATAACTCCAGAACTGCTAATCAATAATCCAGATGTATACTCATGTGAAAAATGTGGTAAAAAATCACTCATGAAGTCAAACATTTGTTCGACCGCATCAGTTTCTAGTTTAGATTTTAATCAATTTTCTATTTTGTTTTTGGATGATAACTTTGTCATGTATGAGAAGATAGAACTTATGCAACCGTGCGACGCTTCCTCGCAGGAGCCGCAGGAGGAGCAGCCTGAGTCGGCTGATCAGGAGGAGTCGTCGGGCGAACAGCCTCATCAGGATCCGCCACCGTCGCCGCAGCTACAGCAGTCGTAACATCGTCCACCTCATCTTCCTCTGCGCTGAAGATGTCAGCCGCAGTTACACGTGCGCGAGCAAATACCTGAGCAGTCTGTAGACGCCAGGTGACACCGAAGCCACCGCCAGCAATCACATAGATGCTGCCACTGACTACGAGGTTCGCCTCAACACCCTTCGTAAAGATAGACGTCAAAGACTCAGGAGTCGCGTACACCGGATTCCTCTGACCATCGACGATCTCAGTAGAGACGCGATTGTCATAGACAGGAACCTTAGCCTTGAAACTAGGAGGATACTTGCCATTCGGCACCCACTCGCCATCGATATTGTCCTTCGACGTACCGACAATGCGATTGAAGCCCTCGCGAATGCCCTCCTCAGAACGCTTCTTACCAAACCACTTGACACTGTTCTCCACAGCTGCCATAATGATTCGTTCCTCAAGATCGATTAGGAAGTTGTAATACTTCTGAACATCGGTACCGTCGGGCGCATGCTCCTTCGCATAGTTGTCGCAACCAGCGAGAGTGCCCATGAGCGTATAGGTAGTCGCACCAGACTTCTCATCTGTACGAACCATTACTCCACCAGGAAAGGCAAGTCGGGGTACAAGGATCTGCATGTTCTGTCCATCGTACTTAAGATTGATCGCGGGATTACGTCCAGGCTTCGTAGGGCCAGGAACAAACGTTACCTTGTTGATATCTAGATTGCGGATTGAAATTGGGCGGCTCATTTTGATTGATTGTTGTTGTGGTATGTATAATGCTTGATTACCGTAAATCCGTTTTCAACGAAGGTTTCTAGTTTTAATAATAATGATCACATGTATATCGTGTAAGAACAAGATGAGTGATGAACGATGTACGAATCGTCCTCTTAAAGGGTTGATTCTATGCGGTAAACACGTAAAGGTAAAAAATCCTCGTCTATGGAAGGATGTGAATAAGCTTGATTGTAGAGCTGTTATCATCCAAAAGGTTTGGCGTGGTCATGCGATTCGTAGTTGGATAAAACTCGCGGGACCAGGTGTTCTAAATAGAAGCATATGTCACAATGATGAAGAGTTAGTTACACTTGATGAAAAGAAAAGTGTAAACCCGTTTGATTATTTTGCGTTTGAAGAGAATGGTAAAGTATACTGGTTTGATGTTCGGAGTTTGGCAGAAAATAGCATGCTCAAGTTACAACCTATAAATCCATATACGCGTGAACCTCTTACAAACGATACACGCAAACGCTTACGTCAAATATGTATTCGCAGACATCGCAAAAAACTTGAAAATATACATAGCACTGGAACAAAACAAACCGTTGATGATATAGTGTCGTCTACTTGGATCTATATATGTCAGATCATAACTGAGAATGGATTCTATGATATGTCACATTTATATTTTACCTCTTTGAATCGAACTCAGTTATATATTTTTACGACTATGCTACGGCAAGATATGGTTGCCTGGGCTGCGGAGCATACAAGTACAGAATCCAGAAGACATCGTTATGTTTTTTGGTTAAAACGCCTTCTTGATCATTATTCGTCACGTGTTGATGTACTAAGACTGTCATTTATAACCGCAAGAGTTCTTGTAACAATTCTTAACGATTGTTCGGAAGAATATCCAATTTGTTTCATGATAATGAGCGCTTTACATAGACTTTAAGCTCACAGCGAATGATGCTTATACATGTCATCAAACTGATTCGGTCCTTTATACACATATCCATTTGCTAAAAGCAGCTCCTTGATTTGACTTCTTCTTGGCTCAATATAATTATGTTCAACATCAATTAGCCCAAATGTATATCTTTTAAAATCAAAATTTTTTAGAATTTCAAATTCACTACCTTCTGTATCCAAAGACATATATTCAATGAATGAAGGTGCGTTTGCGTTATCTAATACATCTAATAAAGAGATTGTTTGAACATTAATAGTTGTTTTATTTGAATCAACATTAATTTTATGAGCGTCGATATGTTCAGAAATTCCTGACAATAAATCACAATTATTTGCTATATCAAAGATAAGTGTTAACCCACTCTTGCCGTATACCGCACTCTTAATACATTTAGACTTTGGTCGGTTTACAACTAGCTTATCAAATCTGGCAGGAATAGGTTCACAGCATATCCCTCTCCAATTATATTTAGTTTCAAGCAGATATGTGTTAGATAACTGAATTCCATCGCTAGCACCTATTTCAATAAAAAACCCATCTGTTTTGTTATTATAACTTTTAAGAACTTCCAGATCTTGCCCAAGTTGTGAACGTGACATTTATTTATATAAAGATATTTAAATAATGATATGAACAATATAAAACGTTTGTCGCACGTCGATGTGTGATTTAAACAGGTAAGGATACATAGTAGTATACCAACGCGTTAGAAATGTCCTCCTCCAAGTCCACTGTTAATGTAAATACGATGCCAGCTGATAAGAAGACCACCAAGAAAGCCGCTGCCCCCGCAACCGACGCCGCACCCGCTGTAACTGCCCCTGCCACCAAAGCGCCCCGAAAGGCAGCCGCGAAGGCTGAGGTTACTGTACCTGTTGTAAGCTCTCCTGCTCCCGCCCCTGCTGATGCGGCTCCCGTTGTAGCCGCGGAGACCCGCACTGCTCCTGAGATCCTCGCTGGTCTCCAGGAGACTCTAAAGTCTCTGAGCTCTGAGCTAACGAGCCGTGTACGCGCCGCTGTTCACGATGCGCAGGAGGCTGTAAAGGCGATCAAGCGTGATGCCCGCGACTCCAAGAAGCGCCGCCGCAAGGATCCCGCGGACATGACGCCTGAGGAGAAGGCTACGTGGGAGGCCCGCCGTGCGAACAACGCGTTCCTAAAGCTACGCCCGATTACGGATGAGCTGGCGACGTTCATGGGCCTACCGTCCAAGTCGCAGAAGTCGCAGACGGACGTAACGAAGTATGTTTCGACCTACGTGAAGGCGCACAACTGCTTCGATCCTAACTTCAAGCGCCGCATCATCCCGGACGCCAAGCTAGGCAAGCTCCTCCGCGTTAAGGATGGCCAGGAGGTGACGTACCTCAACCTCCAGAGCTTCCTGAAGGTTCACTTCATCAAGCCCGCTGTACCCGCGAGCGCGTAAACAAAAAGAGTAGTTATTAATAAATGACTGTGGTGGGTTATATTTGTGTAGCATTGTTAGTTGCGTATTGGCTCTGGGTTCTAACCAAAACAGGGTCAAATAGATCGTATTTTATACCTGGAGTGATAACCGTTGTTCTCGGAGGAGTAGCTGCATGGTCGTTCATGACCCCTGCTGCCCCACCGCCTATGCTAGGTGGACGCAGATATAGATGGTAATTTAAAAAAAAATAAAATAGAATACATTGAGAAGCCAAATGGCAGTTCAATTCATTCATTGAAAACGGATTCATTCAGTCATATACAAACACATATCATACAACAGTTATTCTCACAAGAATATCAACATGCCTCCTCAAAAGAATTCGGGAGCCAAGGCTTCCAAGCGAGTATCAGGGGTTCAGGCCAAGAACTCGCGGTTTATTCAGGCCTATTTGGATGACATCCATAAGGAAGGGAAGGCAGAAGATGTGTATGTCGCACGCGTGATTGCCCGTTTGGGCGACGGACGCATGGACGTATTCTATCTCGATTCCCTCAGTAGACCTCAGACCACTCAGGCAGTCATTCGTGGCAGCTTTCGCGGAAAGGGTAAGCGTAGTGTGTGGATTGATGTCGGGTCGATCATTATGATCGCAGACTCTGGTATTCCAGGATCAGCAGAGTTCGAAATCATGGCGATTCTCGATCAGAATGATCTTAATAACTTGAAGCGCGAGACTACTCTAGACCCGCGCATCCTTGATACTACGAATGTAGATAAGGATATTCTTAAGTCAAAGAATTGCCCGATCACAGATGGTGGGTTTGAATTTGACACGACACAGGATGTCGATATTGAAGACATCTAAGCAGGTAACTCATAATCAGTCACGATTAACTCGTGCGGTAATTCCAAATATAAAATAGTACTAAAAAAGGGCGTTGTACGTCCATCTAAAACCATAGAACGAATTTTTGAGTTCTCAATTAGAGTAGAAAGGAGACGGTGAAATATCTTTTCTTTTTTGATTCCTGCGTTGATTTTTACCTTACATGTATCTCCATCCCAACCACATAATTCTCCTTCACATGTATCTCCACACGGTTCACGAATCTTTGATAGGAACTGTTTAGGTTCCTTGATGTCTACAAATAACGTCGTCTCTGCGAACCATGATTCTAATAATGGTTGTACAGTTGGTACTTTAGGACTTACTTCACGTAAGGCATCTGCTAACTCTTTGTAATCGGTTTCAATATCTTTTGTAAGCTGAAACAATAAAAATTCATACACTTCGGCTGCGTACGATATCTCACGTTGTTCTTGCTTGAGTTCTTCTGATTCTTTTCCAAATACTAAGTTTGATTCGCCTATTTCTCGTATAGTTTCTATTACTTCACCTGTTTCACGTTCGTCTGCTTGAACAGGTCTTACAGGAACTCGCAGACCACTGTCTAACAATAGTTCGACCTTTTGACGTTTTGTATTAAACAAATCTTCTTTGAACGCAAATCCTGATGATATCTTTGCGGCTGTTTCGAGAAGTATTTTTATAGCAGAGTACTCGGGTAGATTCTCAGTTGATATTTCCTTAAATCCACTTACCTTTGTCTGAAGAACGTCGGGTAAAGGTGTGCTCTGGAATGGAAGTATTAACTTTGTAGGAACATACAATGCTTGTCCCCGACCCATAGGATCCAAAATGATTTCATAATCATCTGCCTCTACCATTGGTAGAATTTGTTGAATGGCTAAGAGCGCGTCACTATAGGAAGGTATCTTTAGCTTACATGATTGATTACGTAGTTTTTCTAATTCTACATATGTTTCCTTAGTAAATGGAGAATCATAGATATTGGAACGGAACTCAAATCCACGCGTCTTACGTTCTGTGTATGCGAGAATATCTACTTCATCTTCATTTTGTAATACAAGTATGCCACGTGATCTAGGTCGAACCATAGGAGAATAAAACATACATCCAAGAGTAGCAGAATCCAAATGGATACGGAACACATCACACTGTAACGCAAGAGCAGAGTATTCCAGTTCTTGAAGAGCGGTTAGTTCTTTCTTACGAAATGCCTCATCTATTCCAGAAATGAGTTTTGCGAGTCCTTCCTGTACCAATTGATCTTTGTTTGTCTTTCCAATTTCATTTGCGATTGAATCGAGATGTTCAGTTCCAAGACGATTCCATGTTTGAAGAAACGAGCATTTCAAAACCGTTTCAACTGATTCACGGGGAGACGGAATCTTTACATTTAGTCCTAAAAATCCAGGAAGTGTAGCAGAAGAATTTCCTAATCCTGCTCGAAAGAATCCCTTATTGGGACTTTGTAGACGACGTGTGCCTTCTTTGAATGTTTCATATGTTTCATTGATGCGTAATGAGTTCAATATATTCATAGGAATAAATGCGATACGCTCTTCGTTAATACCTGTTTTTGTTTCGCCTAGAATGTAATACTTATCTTCTGTCGCTTTTTCTGTTTTCTCATTCTTCTTCGCTCTAGATTTCTTAAAGCAGCATGGCATAGGACGACCGTTACGGGGTGCTTTATAGTCTACGAAGCCTGGGAAGATAAATCCAGTTTCTCTCTTTATGAGTGGAAAGTCGCGAGGATTATCGGTTGTCCGTGTCTGTAGTCTTCCATGACATACTGGACATTTAATTTCGCCATCACTGCGATCCAACTGTCCATCTTGTAGAGGTATTTGGTCACGCATACACCAGTAGTCAGGACACACTACAGTACCATCCGGATTCTCTACATCTACTAGTTGTTCTTCAGGAATCTTGCCGTCTTTAACATCGTATGGTCCTCCAGCTAACCGTTTGAGATCTACGTCACTCAAAATAATAGGCTGGTGTTTTTGTTCACACTTTTTAGGATATTGAGATCCTGTTGGGTCAAACGTTATAGGATCGAACTTTTGTAGGCGAGATTTAAAATAGTTATACGTTGTACCCTGCTTCTGCTCTGTTGAAATACGTTGCGCAGGTATAGATGTATCTACAGTATCTGCTACACTTTCTGCCTCGACGTCTTCTTCAGCTTCTAAAAACGCAAAGAGATCAGAATACTCTTCTGCCAAAGCAGCATCTACTTCTAATGTCTCGGTAGGAACGATAGCTGATTCTGCCGCAACTTTTTCTGCTCGTTTTGGGCATACTTCATTTAATCCTTCCGAGTCAGGATTCGATAAGACAAACCGAAGCAGATTTGAATACTCAAGAGTTTTTTCTAAATTTGATATGGATGATACAATCACATAGTCTGGGCCAACACGCAGAGTAGGATATCCACGAAACGCTTTCTCCCCAATACGAGGATCTTCTTCAATCCGATTTTGTACATGTTGAATTAATTCACGAGCATTCTGAAGAGGTATAGATAACTCTTGCGCAACTGCATCTGACCCCAAATTTCCGTTCGCATCTTTCATCATCTGAAGAATTTTTACTTCGACCGCTGAAAGACCATTGTTTGAATGATCGGTTCGCATCAAACTAAATTGTGATCGTGTTTTATCTGCGATGTCAAAAATACTAGAAATACAGTTAAATCTCAAAAGATCAAAATCTTCTAGCTTATCGGCATATTTCGCAAGATACGACATATCCTGTAACTCCCATCTAGTTTTGTATAGATCACTTTCCGCGATAAATGGAACAATTGCGTCAAGATCAAGAATCCAATCTGCCATCTGTCTTTCAAGTTGTTCAATTGTTTCTGTATTTCCTTCAGGTCTATGTGTAGAAATAACCATGTCTCCTGCGGTAATAGTTATTCTATCAAAGTGTGTCTTTGACTTTCCACGAAACAGAATCAGGGAAGGAATATTGCGAGCAGGTTTTACAGACCACCAAGAACTCCAAATAGACATATCCAAAAATGGTGCTTTTGATTTCGAATCTTCTGTAAAGAATTTATGACGACTCACTTGGTCCTTTGATGTAAAGAATGAAATACATGGCACGTCTTTCGAAACAGTAATGCCATAAAATATTTGTTCAAATCGTGTACGAATCGCAGAGCCAAAATCTGTATCTACAAATGGAATATAGAATCGTGTACGAATGATAGACACTTCTGAAGGTTTTGGAACATCTAGTTTGAGAAGCTTATCAAGAATTGTTGCGTTTTTTTGTAAAAGACGTATCGATTCTTCCGTTAATTTGGAAGGAGTTGTAGACCGGAGCAAGGGATAATACGTAGGAATACTAGATTCTGCTAGTTCATCATATGGTCTAACTAGAAACCGTACAAACTGTTCAGGCTTATAAAAAGAAGTGAACAATTTCGTATTGTCGGGTATAGGGAGGTTCACTGCCGCAATGCGAGATACAAGGGTTGTAGAAAGGTTTGAGAGAGGCAGTATGTAGGATTTGGTTTCTTCCACTCCTAAAATTCGGTACTCTATAGATTCAGATGTTGGTTCTAGAATAGTTTGTAATGATTCAGGATTAGACATCCATTCTGCTTTATCATACGGCTTGAAAGGTATAGCAGTAGTTGGTGAACGATATTGTAGCTGATATTCGCTAAATATCTCTTGTTCTAGCGGATCGTTATTATACGATAACCGTTCAAACAACGCTTCCCAATGACGAGGATCTCGAGTGTAATAATCTAGAGGTAGCTTGAGACCAACTAGAATATACAATCTATCTGGATGAATATCTATAGCTGCTCCTACTTTCTGTCGAACAGTGTCAATTGAATCGTCATCAAAGAATGATACATTGTATTTATTCTTTGAGGAAAGGTCGATAACTTCTCCCTTTAACATCTTATTCATTAGATAGGAGAATCAGTAATTGTCATACCGCAATATGGTATAGGAGTTTTCGAATAGTTCACATGTGTATAAATTCCACATTGAACTGCGTCATGTAGAATACGTTTAAAATTAGTCCAGAATTCGGGAGTATGTCCTACCGTAGTTGTCATCAAATGAGCCATCTCATGAAGCAACACAAACATAATAGTGTTATCATCTGCGAATTTATAGGGAGGAGTTTTATCGCGAATACATACCACGATCTTTTCACCTTTATTTTCAGAATAGGATGTTGTATCAGCATGAATATCGTTTTCTGAAAAGTTTTCAGGATTAAATCGAGATACCATAACCTTTATTCTAGGATCTGCCATAGCAGATGGATCGGATTTATAGTTGTCTATAAGTTTGGTAAGCTTCTCACGTATAATTGCGATACGTTCACATGCTTCTTGTTTATCTGGTAAATTCTGAACGCGATAGACATTTCCATCTCTCGTGCTCTGAACTTCTACTATATTTTTAGGTCCCCTGGTTGATGCTAACGCAAGGGCAACACCAGCCGTTATTAAAGCCGCCGGTATCATATTATTAATTAGGTATAATAGTTATTTAATATATCTACATGAGTCACTGAAACTTTATACACGCGTGTATACTACATCACAATGGTCCTGAATAGGTGGAGCACATATCTTGAATCCAAGACCTGTTATAAAAGTATTCAGATCATCAAATAAAACACCGTTTTTATAAAATTCTCTGGTACTTATTTCCGTTGTTATCTGCTCTATATTTTTGAAGCTACTAACATCAAATCCTTGTAACACATCAAGTTCTGCACCTTGAACATCCAATACTAAATCATATTTCACATCCTCCCATTTATTATCTCTTAAAATAGATTCAATAGTAGTTGACTTTAACTTTATTTCATCTACTTTCTGTACAGATGGCCATTTCCATTGAGAGCTGTTACTTTCATAAATAGAAGAGGATGCACCTTGGTTGCTGAATACATTAAAAACATACTCTTTATCATGCTTATCGGTAACTAAACAATTAACTGCTATATAATTTTTATTATATTTATCGTTAGCGTTTTGTAGATTGTATTCTAACTTCTTAAAAACACTTGGTATTGCCTCTATGAAGATACCATTTTGATAATCAGCAACGTAGTTTGAAATTTCACCCATATCATTTGCGCCAATAAATAAAATATTTTTATTAGGCATTTGTTTCACTAACAATATATTAATCTACCTATAGACCTGAAGACGCTTACGCATCCAGTCCACGCTTAAAGGGATTCGCCTCAATGGTGGTGTTCAGGAATGGGCCAACCTTTACCTGAGGGTTAGGGTTCTCCGAGCGAACATCCCACGAGGAATTTCGGTTCGTCTGGGATACACCCGCAACCGCAGTGTTTGTGTGGTAACCCGCATCTAGAAAGTTCTGACCCTTTAGGTCGCCCATGCTAGAGGGATTTACAGCTGCCCAAGACGCACCTAGACCACCCTTAGGTAGAAGCTCTTCGCCGCTCAGGTGAGACTCGGTATACTTAGACTGTCCGGCCGCCTTACGAGATTGTAGTGCCTCGGAAGGTTGAGCATTTCCACCCTGACTATGAACAGGCTTAGCCATGGGTCCGCCGTCAGATAGAGGACCTTGTACACCTAGACTATCCTTCAGTTGCTCCATGCCCTCGCCAAGAAGACCCTTTGTGGAAGAATATTGACTGAGTAGATATGCTACTACGACAACGCCTCCTAGTACAAGTGCTAAACGGGTAGTCTGCGAAGATTTCATCGTTATGTTTATATCCAAACGAAGACAAAAAACAACATGAAAAAATCATCCCTCGACATGTTGGCGATTTTTTCATCACCGGAATTTCAGGCATACTTCGAGCAAAATATACTGAGACCTATTTTACTCCGCGTTCTTCAGTACATGTATCCTTATCTGATCGCGTTCACCCTTCTCTGGGTTATTATGTTCCTTTCCACCGTCATTATCCTCATTATATTGCTTCGAGCTAGGATATAGTAGTTCTACAAGTTCATATCTACGAAGCTTCCAGATATTTGGCAACTTACGTTCCTGAGCTTCCTTACGTAGATCGGCAATAGTCTTTTTGGCAATCACCATTTCTACAGGAAACTCTTTCATAGAAAGTAATTTGATAAGATCAAGCCTAGACTTAATATAGTATTGCTTAATCTTCGGTGTATGATTCTTTGCTTGTAGTTTTAGTTCTGCAAGGCTCATTGAATGATAATCCATGGTATACTATGTGTATTTATAAGGCTCATTAAATCCGTTTTAGATAAGATAATGGAGACAATTATTTTTGCGGTAGCTACTGTTGTCGCAATAGGTGCATCAACATACATATTTGCTCTCAGTCGTGTTGATTTCTTGAAACGCAATTGGGTTAAATATAGATGTAATCCTATCTATATGCCAGTGGCAGGATTGGTAGGGCAAGATGTATTTACAAATTTTACAAAATGTACCATGAAGGGATTTCATGATTACGCAGGGTTTGTTATGGATCCAATTATGGCAGAGTTTGATACAGTAGGTTCAACTGTAAGTGAAATTGGTGGAGCTCTTGGTGATATGCGATCTATGTTCTCCAGTATGCGTGGTGGATTTTTAGGTCTACTTGGAGGTGTATTTGGCAAGATCCAAAATTTGATGTCTAGCATTCAATATATTATTATTCGCATGAGAACTCTTCTAAGTCGTATCATGGGAGTCATGATGTCTTTTATGCTAATCTTCTACACTGGAATGCAGACAGGAGAGTCGGTTGTTAATGGCCCCATTATGTCGGTAGTGAAGGCGTTATAAGTTTCCCGTTAAAAGAGTAGTTAAATGTGGTTATTTTACGCCCTTCCAATTCTTGTCGTGTTCATCATGGGAGTTATTCACGCAAGTGAATCTCTTGAAAAGATTCGGCTTCATTGGAATGAATATAGATGTAATCCAATCTATATTCCATTCGCAGGATACATTCGTCCAGATATTGGAGTCGAAGAGAACTTTCAACATTGTATGAACATGTTTGGCCAAAGCATCTTTCGATTTGTGATAGATGCCATCATGTTACTGTTTAAGGATCTACTGTCTGGTCTTTCTGAACTAGGCGGCCCACTCTCTATCTTTCGAGATATATTTTCTAGGATTCGTAAATTTATGTTATCATTCGCAGCTCAGACATTTGGAAAGATCACAAACTCGATGAGTTCAATTACGTATATTCTTATTAAGATTCGCGATGTACTCAAACGATTTGTTGGAACAGGTTGGATCGCAACATTCTTAGCAAACGCAGCGATTGATTCAGCAGTGTCGTTTGTCATGCTGTGTATTTCAATTATTAAAGGATTTGTATATGCTCTTCTCGCCATATCGATTATTCTAGCACTGTTTCAACCTGAAATGTTAGTATTAGCAATTGTCATCGCATCATTGCTAGGAAATGCCGGCTTTTTGTGAAAAAAACACGGTTATGATAATAAACAAATGGACAAAACTACTTTAGTAATTGCGTTCTTTGCCGCAGCGATTCTAGCCGGTTTATTTGTACAGTATGGTGGAACTACTCCCGCCCCCGCATCGGCGGAACACTTTATGCAGAAGTCTGTAGGTGCTCCTACAAGCGGTGCTGGTATTGGTCCTTATGATAATGTATCTCTAGATGGTGGTATTTCGGGATGGAGTGCGACCGAGCCCCATTCTGCGGCACCCATTGGCACTAGTCTACCATCTCTAGCAGATGATGGTAAGTTAATGTTTCTGGTAGGTAACAAAGTAGATCCTTCTTGCTGTCCCGCTGCGTTTAACACCGATACTGGATGTGTGTGCCTAACCGAAGAGAACAAGGCATTCATGGGTTCGCGCGCTGGTAATCGTGCTTAAACATACTCGTTCTTTAACAATATAAATGGATGTATCTGAAATACTAAAACAATTCTGTAAGGAAGTATTTCCTGAAGAGACTATAGAAATTATAGTGGATAAAAATGTAGCAGAGTTTGAGGCGTTCTATCCTGCGGTTGCCCAAATTATTCAGAAAGACAAATCTTTTTTTAATGAAGATCGAGTTGTATTTGGACGTAATTTGAGCGCGATGGAAGAATCAAGGCGTGATGACATTTGGAAAAATTTGATTCCTTGTATGGTAGGATGTTTCTTTCATGGTGACATCAAAGAGAAGGTTGGAACTATTTCTGAGATTATTAAGAACGTATGGAACGCAAGCGGACAGAAGAATGACGCAGTAACGTCTGTTCTAAATGACGAGAAGTCGCAGGGACATTTTCAGGAGATTTTAGATTTTGTTTTGAATTCTCGTCTTGCGAAAATATTCACAAATCTTGTAGAATCGTTTGATGTTTCTGATTTTGATCTAAACATTGAGAATCCTATGGAACTCATTGAAATGATTAAGGATCCTGAAAATCCTATGGTACAGAAGATTACGCAAAAGATACAAGCGACAATCAAGCAAAAAATTCAGCGTGGTGAGTTTACTCAACATACAATCATCACAGAAGTTGAGGCGATTAAAGCAAAAGTTATGGGACTATTTGGCAATATTTTTAATGACGCACTTGGTGGACGTAAAAGTGATATTCCTACCGAAACACTTATGGGTAATTCTCCCGAGGCACGTAGACAACGCATGTTGGCTCGTATGCAACGCAAGGTTCGTGAGAAAAACTCAAAGTAAGAAGGTAATATGTCCGAGGAAATCTGGTTTAAGAATCCAACTGTCTTGTTTGACAGAGACACGTGGAGTAAATTTGTACCCACGAAAGAGATGACAACCGCAGAAGCTCTCAACTCTGTAGTTCGCTTTTCTACGTATTTTTCACTCATTCTGTTTACTGCCACAGGTATTGGTGGATATGTCCTTGCTATCCCAATGGTAATGATAGCAACAATACTGCTACATAATCTGTTTCCTAACGGCAAGACAATAGAGTCTTTCATAGCAAAAGAAGAATCGAAAGCTCCTCACTATACTATGCCTTCTAAGGAAAATCCTTTTATGAATGTTTTGCTAACTGAGATTGTGGATAACCCTACCCGTGCGGATGCTGCTCCTACAAACCGCAGAGATGTAAAGGC